>Ga0180433_10011289_pt1 | contig 10611 bp, 7 predicted proteins | sample SS_ome_8_FD_132980 | JGI IMG/M metagenome (GOLD analysis project Ga0180433, IMG submission 132980) | Hypersaline lake sediment archaeal communities from the Salton Sea, California, USA - SS_1_D_1 metaG | ecosystem: Environmental > Aquatic > Non-marine Saline and Alkaline > Hypersaline > Sediment...
CCGAGTAGTTCTCCCTTTTGACAGATCGCATAGATGATATATTCATCCTCGTTTATCTGATAATAATCGAAATCCATTTTTTGTCCGCTAATGGGTTCGTAGTAATAGTGTGTATCAATGATGGAGAGATGGTCTGGATAATGTGGGGATTCTGTTTCACTGTCACTGTAGAGGACGTAATAGGTTTCTTTTCCATTTGCTGTTTCTGGAATGAGGAATATGAGACTACATGCGTCGATGTGTGTATCGTCTGTGTGTGATAGATCATATATCTGTGATTCTATTTCGTTCAGATCAGCTCCATCATCATATGCAACTCGAATGGAATGTTTTGTTTCGTTTTCTGCCCAACAATTCTGGTCGAATTGTATGCGAATGTCGATAGGTTGATAGACGGCTTCAGGGAGACTGGTATCTATTGGTATGATTATCTCTTGTTTGTTGGGGAGCTTTGTTATGTCAGTAGGTATGAATGAAGGATCTGCTGATATCACTGCTGGTGTGATTGTTGATAGAATTAAACTTAATATTAATATAGAAAAGGAGATTTTTTTCGTAAGACTCATAGTATCAATAAGTAATTATAATATTATAAATATTTTGTTGGAATTAATAAAAATAATAGACTTTTATGGAAATATTGATATGAAAAAGGTTGAATTCCTCTTACCTCTTTAATCTACATACCGATAAAAATACATATAGCCCTCTAACGTATGCAGTCTTTGGAGTCCTATGGTCACAAAAGAAAAATCAAATAAAGCGAAAGCATACGACCTTGCATTCAAATATGAGGCTGAAAGGGGAAGTTGTCCACAAGCAGTTCTCTCGGCAATATACGAAGTCCTTAACATTGGGGATCCTAAAACAATACAATCCGCTGATGGTCTTGCAGGAGGAACAGCATTATCAAGTGAAGGTACCTGTGGGGCACTGGTTGGAGGAATACTAGCGATTGGTTGTGTCGTAGGAAGAACATATGAAGATTTTTCAAAAGGAGAACGGAAACGGCGCGTGTTCCAATATGCGAAAAAACTCTATGATCGATTCCAAGAAGAATATACTGGTCCCCTCTGTAAAACAGTACAAACCCAGTTATTCGGACAAAGCTATCAGCTCTGCGATCCAGTTGATTACCAACGATTCGAAAAAGCAGGAGCTCATGTTGATAAATGCCCCTCGGTTGCAGGAAATGTTGCTCAATGGACCATTGAGATACTGGAGCCATTAATAGAAAAAGAGATGAAACCCTAATTTAACTATAGGGTTCACATTTCCAGAATGGGGTTGTAATCTCTTTCTTATTCTATTAAATGAAGAAAAAGAGGAGCGGTATGGCAAGACAAACAATGCCAAAGATAGCTAATACGATTCCTCCTGGACCAAGTTTATATGCATCTGGAAGTACCTTTTGGGTAAGTATCAGTGATCCAGCACCGTACACGATGACACCGATAACGCCAGTGAACATGAGAGTGATGCTTAACATCAACAATACTGAGACCCCCATGGACATCATCAGTGATAAAGGAACACCTGTGGCAATGAGATATATGAAGATTACCAATGTGAACTTCTTATAAGGAACCGTTCGTATTGGTTTTATAAGATTTCTGCCTGTTTCAAAAAGCATTCTTGATGCTGCCTCAAAACCTGCATATACTGTTCCGAACAATGCAAAGAACACACCTATCTGGAACAATGGTTTCAACCAATCGGCCATGTGTTCAAAGATGATGACCTGATCCTGAATAAGTTTTGCATCCTGGGGTAGAATTTGATTTGGCCCAAGTAGTAGGGTGCCCGCTATCATATATGCAGAGGAAACGATGGCGATGACGATGAATGCGATTGCAAGATCCATTTTTATGGGTATAAGAAGTTGACGTGCCTTTTTTTGTTCCTCTTTACTTGTTGGTAGATAGGTTATCTTTCCCTCTTTTTGAAATGAACTAAAACATCGTTGAGAGAAGGCTAATGGATCATGTTGATGTTCGAAGATTCCCCATTTCTTTACCTTGATCCATCCTAGATATCCAACAAGGGTGATGATGGTTACTGTCAATGTTCCAAGATATCCTAACATATAGAGAGGTATTGATGTTTTTGTTACCGAGGGATAATTTGTAATGACCCAATCAGGGAACTGTTGTGGTGCACTGATGAGGAAATAATGAGGGATTATCTCCGCCCAGTTAGGATTCAATGAGATGACAGATATAATGGCACCGATCGCAAGAACGGCGACAAAGAATGCCTGAGTATATTCAAGGACCTTATATCGGCCTAATACGACGAGAAGACCTGCGAAAACACAGAAGGATATTCCCCAGATGAGATAATGTCCAATTCCAAATATCCATGCAAGGGCTTGACCAAGTGATGTGATAATTGTTCCTGTAAATATTGGGATGAAGATGATCATGATAAAGATAAATATCCAATTCAGCCAACTAAACTTGGTCTTTGTGGCAAAAAGATCCATGAGCCCGATACCTGAGATCATGGTAAATCTGCAGCTGTAATATGCGATGATAAATGATCCAATGTTTATTGTTATCAACCAGAGCAATGAGAAACCTGCCCATGCTCCTATCTGGGGTCCTAGAATGAGTTGACCTTGACCAATTGTCACCGATGCAACGATTGCACCTGGACCAAAGAACAAAAGATATCTAAGATATTTCTTTAAAGATGGCTTCTCTTTTATTACATCTGGTGGTTCTGGAAATGTTATATTCATATCTGTTGTCATGATTCATTCACCGTTCAAATATTATCTCTCTACGTTTTTTCAATACAGGTTCAGGAAACTTAGGTTTGTATGTCCTTCGTATCTCAGCATCGTATTTATCCTCTCCCTTTTGTAGGAGGATTTCTTTTCCTCGATTTATCTGACCAAGGACACTTGCATTTACCTTATCAACAGTTATTGGGGCCATTTTCTTTACTATTCTCATCATGAGATTAAGGCCATAGGGTACCGATTCTAGTATCATTATGGTGCCAGGGACAGCAGAGAACCATATCCCAATAGAATCCTCTCCAAATCGGGTAATGGGGATGTTACTTGCTGCTTGTCTCTCTGGTGTTGGTCCAACGTCACACACTTCCCATTTACCGTCGATGAATACCTCGCCTTCTCCATGAATTAGGAAATATCCCATTGCATCAGAGTATTTCTTTATCATGGGATCTACAATCAATGCATCGGACCATGCATCTATCATTGTCAAAGAGTATAGTTTGTATCGAGCTTTTATCCCTGCTGCTCTGCATAATGCGATGAATACTGATATCTTATGGATGCATGTCCCAGTTCCTCGTTCAAGTGTTTTTTCCACACCATCAAGAGGTACCATCTCTAGTGTTAGTTTTCTTTTTGAAAATTCAAAGGCAGCTGTTGCATATTCTCTGTTGGATAATTTGTAGGCACCGAGTTCATGGGCTAAAGCAATAAGTTCTGGTCGTGTGTGATCACAGAAAAGTGTTGGTCGAAGGTATTTTTCGTTTGATTGGCATACTTTCATTTCGTTGTTATATTGGGGTATATCGAATCGTTTTTTTGGCCGAACATATGCTATCTCAGCGGGTTTGATCTTGCTGAGTTTTTTAATATCGCTGAGATTTGTGATTACGATTTTTCCCATTGTCAAAAAACCGATGAATAGAAGTTTTCTCATTATTCTGGGGGGGAGATATCCTCTATCCCTTATCTGCTGGAGTGAGGGCATATATGATTCACCAAACAATTTTTTGAGTTATGTTATTTGGTAGAAAAGATATGATATGCTTGCTTGATATACTATTTTGTTTCATTGAGTTCACTACGTATTGTTTTTCAGATTGATAGGTATTGTTCTGATTGGTCATTTAAATATTTAGTATACATATGTATATAATAAAAGATATATCAAAATATATCTTTTTTCATGTCTTTATTTTCCAAGATCTGATGAAAGCATTCGTCGTACCTCTTCTGCGCATCCTCTAACATCTTCACCTTTTGCTCTTTTAATCTCTGGTTCTAGAACGGGTCCAGGTCTATCACAGACAGGACAACGTTTCAAGAGTTTAACCTGATCACCCGTAACTATAAAACCTGGATAGCTTGTTGCTGCACCATCAAGGAAAGCAAATCGACCTGATTCTCCATACTCTGCTGGTTTGAACTCCTCATTAAGGACCAATGGTTTATAATAAGAATATGGTGCATGAAGATAATGACCTTCTGGACAATGGGTCATCCATCCATTCCCTTCAACCATACCATACACATCAAGAACGAATTTACCAGGTATTCCAAGTACTTCTTTTACCTCGTTTCTAAATTCTTCAACTGGCATCCGTTTATGCTCATGGACCTTCCAGCCACCACCGGTACCAACACCTCCACGATCACCAAAATCAAAACTCCTTCCTTCTTTTTTCAATTTCTCCATGACCGCATACAAGATATATGGCGCTCCAACAAGAGTGATGGTGTCCTTTGCTTTTTCTCTTTTTTCAAGCCAGTTGATCATATCGTCAACCATCTTACCATACTGCTTGTATGAAAAATATCTAACGACCTTACTTTTCAGGCCGCCTTTTCCACCCATTGTCATTTCAATAAGTTCCGTATTTACTTCCCTATCGATTGCTACACTAACATCTTTAACAGCATCGAAATAGATCTCAAGGGCTTTTCCAGCATAGATGAAGTTCTTTTTTGGATTTGGCATCATTAAATATCCATAGGAATCATGTTTCCATAAGGGGTGTATCATTCCAACAAGGGATTTTGCTAGCGCATATTCACTATTGAGAAATGTTTGTTTGTTCCTGGGAATAAATGTGTGCCTTCCGCCTGTTCCACTGCTATATGTTACAATAACGCCAGCGTCATTAAAGGCCTTTATGACATCATCATAGTTAGGTTTTTTTTGTTTAATTGTAATATTTGGAAGATCGCCGGTGTATATATTTGCAAGCCATGTGGCGAAATCTTTTCCTGATGGATAATCCTTGAAGAACTTATCAGGTATCAGTGGGATCTTTGCAAGATCATCATTTGTTTTAAGATCATCAGGGGTCATTTTGTGCTCTTTACAAAAATTATGATAGAATGGATTATTATTATAATGGTGGATGAAAGCATGTTTAATGGATGAAAATTGGAGTTTTTCCGCTTTATCGAGGGGTATTCGATACAGGTCTCTTGGTTTTACAAGTGCATCGTATAAAGGTGTGTTCTGTGGCGGCATATAACCTTTAATCTGCTTATCAAGATTATCCATATAGGTGTTATATTCTGTCATTAAACATTCTCCTTAGAACCTTCATAATTACCAGATTTTTTATTTAAATATGTCGTTCATATTTACGATTATCGACGAATATTTGTTAGAGATTTTCTCAGTAAGCAACACGATTGCTATTATTAAAAATTGTTATTTTACCAAGATGTATTTTTGTTTATCGGTGCGAATAATTGAAAAATTTGTAACTTATTACAAGGAGTATACTTTATTATTTTTCCATTTTTTTGTTACTCTTTTGAATTTTGATCATGTCATTTTTACACGAAACATTAATATATTATCAATGACAAAATGTAACATGCTAATATGTGTGATGAAATATGTTGTTTGAATGTTTGAAATGTTTAAAGATATGCCGAACCAACAAAAAAATATGTCCCAAATGTGGGGGTAAACTCATACAGATATAATGGTGAGATACTATGTTAATGAAAACACGTCAACAATGTCCTAAATGCAATAGAAAGTTCCCGATTCTGTTCAGAATTTGTCCAGCCTGCGGAAAAAAATTTAAGGATGTCACAGGAAAAATGTTCAACAATTAAATGGAATATCATTGGTTTTTCTCCAATGATAGAATAAGAAAAAGGCTACACCACTATCAAAATCATCTAACGTATCAAAAAAACCATGATATCATTTAAATATTATAATCCACATTAAATAAATTGATCCTTTATGTTAAGATCACAGACAATACCCCTCATTTTAACAATACTCCTATTAACAAGTCAATCAACATTGACAATGAATCAAATATATAGAAAAGATATTGATAAAAACCCTGATGGAATTTTATTAACCACCGAGCAGAACAAAGAGATCATAGACTCAATTACACCAACAGATGATGCGTATCACGGTTCCACAACACATCCATCAATGGAATGGTGGTATTTCGATAGCATATTCACAAATGGGTATAGTGCTCACATTGGATTTAAAATCACTTCCGTTCAACAAATTTCATTTTTAACCGCGATAGTAACCATATACAGAGAAAATGAGATAATTGCAAATGTATCCAAAACAATGCTACCAAACGAATTTAAAACATCCTTAGAAAATCCTTATTTAGAAATTCTCGGTACTCCTGTGATGGAATTGAACATACAACATTGGGAAAGTCAAGGGCAAATGAAATATCATATAGAGTATGATATTGACAATGTTGGTGTCGATCTCATTTTTACTGGTACCACCACTGGTTGGAAATATATCACAAAACATGAAGGATGGACCGTTGCCTTGCCAAAAGCAACAGTACAGGGATCCATATCATACAATGATAAAATTATAGATGTAATGGGGCGTGGATATCATGATCATAACTGGAACTTCAGCCTTTCAACACCTGTTCGTGCATGGGGATGGTATTGGGGAAAGATCACGACAGAACACTACAGCTTCACATGGGCAAACATCATGGAAACAGGCTTAACCGAGCCATCATTTGTTGAGAATCTAGGTGTCCTAAATTCTGATGATACGGGGTTTGTTCAGATCTCTTCAGATAATATCTCTTTTACAACAATGGATTATGAGTTCATCGATGGACGATTCATACCACAAAAATTTCATATATATGCCAAACAAGGATCAACTGAGATAAATATTACCATGGTCTCGAGATCGATACACCGTGGCGCACCAGATCTTCTTACGCTTCATTATTGGAGATATTTTGTTGTCATACAGGGTTATATTACAAATGATGGAATGCGTAATGACCTTAAAGATCAGATCCAGATCATTGAACATATGAGATTCATTTAATCAAAAAATCTTCAAAATAATATTTTCTCCATATAATTATACAAAAGAACGACGCCTCCAAACAAAATGGGGGTTAATCTGTTCCTCTAGGTCGTCGAAATCAGATCATAATAAATCACTGTTTCTCTCTAAAATAGAGGTAACATATACCATAAGATCCAATAGTATAAGGTTTGAGATTGATTAACACGATATTTTCCCCAAAAGTTTTAAAAAACAAGAATTATGATATATTTTGACCACTATGATGAAAATGTCTTCCTGACTGCTGCGTTACAAACGAAATATGAAGATAAATAGGCGAGCTGAGTGGTCATCCTTTTCACAAAATAAATCATTCCAACTTGAAAGAAAAATCTAAACAATTTCTTGAAATAAGAAAAGCAAAAGTATGTAATGGCCAATATACATATTGTTCACATGGAGGGTAGTTGTTAACTCATGAAGGTCACATGTCCATCATGCAAACGACGAGTGCGAATTCGCCGCGGTGAATCAATTACATGTAGCTGTGGACATAGTCTAACCTATCGATCCTTTTTTAAACAAATTATCAACTATGATGTGTATCTCATAGATGCAAACATCATCATCTATGCATTTGAATCATCTGATGAAAGAGGGCGGGCATGCAAAGAGATATTACGATTAAAACCTGGAAACATTAGGGTGGGAGTGACAAAGAGAGTCCTTGATGAGATCGCAGGTATTGACAAACATCAATTACCAGATTCATTTATTGTCTATCGAGCCGGCCCCCTGCTCCCTCATCTTCTTTCATTACGAACAAATTATCTAAAACAACCGTCTCATGCAGATATCTCTATGATACAAGCTGCAGTACAGCATCCTGAGATAAAAGGGATAATCACTTATGATAGGGACTTCGAACGTATTGCAGCCCAGGGGATGATAGAGAAACGTTCCTCCAGAAAATTCTGGTTAGGGGATGCAAGTAAGTTTCTTAAAAAATATGAGGTTCAGAAACTTAAAAGATAACAAGACATATCCGGAGCAAAGATATGATATGTAAGATCTGTGGGGTTAATGAAACCGATAACCCTGACGGCATCTGTAATGATTGTAAGTTCTCAATAATCAATAATGATGATATCCCACCAACATTTTAGTCGGAACTAATGATATCATCAATTTCCTTGTGATATCTCACCCCAAGCAGTGTAACCTAGTTTTTCAATTCCATCTCTGTGAATGAGTCCTGTAGTATCCCCACCTTCAAGATCATGAAGCCAAATATACATGAAAAGATGAAGGTCTATACCTTGATTCCTTGTAAGGGCCGTGGAAAGATTCATGAGAAAATCATATTGTCCTTGCTCCCCGCCAAAATAGTCAAGGCTTGACCAACCTATCTCACTGAACCCAAAGGATTTGCCAGGCATATACTCTTCAACCATCGTGTAATAATTAAGAGGAATATCTGAAGGACGGCTTACATTTGGAAGTGCATAAGGATACGTAGTTAACACTATCATGTCCAATGTGTTCTGGTCAAAAAAAGAGAGTACCGACATATCTGCCTCCCTGTTCTCGTTAACGATCTCTCGTGAGAAAACACAAAACACAATCGTATCAGGAGATGCTGTCTTCACTGCAGTATATATCTCTTCATAGAGACTTATGAAATGTTGGAATCCATTTGGATCTTCGTCATCCATACCATACTCTTCATACCACCTGTTCACCTCATTAGCAACAGAGAGATACTTTGGATGAACCGTGTTTACAACATCAAGAACTGAAGCCTTGTATAGATTCCTCCATTCAGGCGTGCTAAGTGTAGCATCAGAGAGAGCACTAGGTGTCTTTAGAACCAACATGTCACCTTTCTTATCAATAAAGGAAAAATGAATAATGGGAAACATACCATTTCCACGGATATATCCATTTAAAAACGTCTTCCCCCACCAGCCTGAAAGTGTATCAGCATAATCCCAAAAACCTTCTGCCCCTGTTCCAGATGACCAGATCGGAACACATTCCGCATGCTCTGAGGCTTGAAGATATGTTTCTGAGAGGTCTTGATCTTCTGCAGGTGTTGGAAGGATCCCCATAAAGAATCCTCGTTCAGGTATTACGGGATCATCGACAGGGTCGATACATCCAGAAAATAATATAGAGATCAATAATAGAGTACAAGTAAACGTAAGCAGGACGGTGCGCTTAATTTGATAATTGTTCATAGTATACTCCTATTGAATTAATTATTAACAATGCGATATTTATATCATTTGCGTAGAAAAGATATCAATGGAATAGAGGTTGCCCTCATCTACTATTATTTGTTTAAAAGAACAGTAAGAAGTTTTTTATATGTTCGTTCAATAAAATATATGGGGTTTTAAATGAACAGCACTAATAAACTCACATCATCAATTTTTATTGTCTTTTGTTGTATAGCACTTTCGATACCTACAATGGCCATATCATCAAATTCAGATAAGACACTGATAGAAACCTATTCAAATAATGAACTTCCAGAGACCTTTGATCTCCGTAATGTGGATGGTATCAACTATGTTACTTCAGTCAAGAGCCAAACAGGGGGAACGTGTTGGACACATGGAACAATGGCATCAATGGAAGGCAATCTTCTAATGACCGGTGTTTGGAGTGATATTGGTGAACTAAACGAACCAAATCTAGCCGAGTATCATCTAGACTGGTGGAATGGTTTCAATCAATTCAATAATGATGATACAGATCCACCAACAGGTGGAGGACTCATCGTACATCAGGGTGGAGATTACCTTGTTGCCTCTGCATATTTAGCTAGAGGTGATGGTGCTGTTCGTGATCAGGATGGACAATCATACTCTGTACCACCTGAACGCTTCAATGATTCCTTTCATTTCTATTATCCACGAGATGTCGAATGGTATACCGTTGGGCAAGATCTTGAAAATATAGATATTGTAAAAGAAGCCATCATGAACGAGGGTGTTGTAGGAACCTGCCTTTGCTACAATGGGGGCTTCATCCAGAACTACATCCATTATCAACCACCAGATAACCCATCTGATCCTAACCATGCAGTTGCCCTCATCGGTTGGGATGATAATAAGATAACACAGGCTCCAGAAGGACCAGGTGCATGGCTTGTGAAGAACAGCTGGGGTGAGAACTGGGGAAATGATGGTTATTTTTGGATATCCTATTATGACAAACATTGTGGACATCATCCAGAGATGGGTGCAGTCTCATTCCAAGATGTAGGACCGATTAGATATAGCGGCTTTTATTATCATGATTATCATGGATGGCGAGATACACTTACTGATGTATCTGAGGCCTTCAATGCATTTATTTCAAATGGAGATGAACAAGCAGAATCAGTTAGTTTCTTTACAGCTGAAGATGATGTCTCATATACTGTTATCATATATGATCGATTTGAAAATGGCGTTTTGAAATATCCGTTATCTGAAAAATCTGGTGTTCTAGAATACCGAGGATTTCATACAATTGATCTATCCCAACCAGTTGGCTTAACAGAGGGTGATGACTTCTA
>Ga0180433_10011290_pt1 | contig 10610 bp, 15 predicted proteins | sample SS_ome_8_FD_132980 | JGI IMG/M metagenome (GOLD analysis project Ga0180433, IMG submission 132980) | Hypersaline lake sediment archaeal communities from the Salton Sea, California, USA - SS_1_D_1 metaG | ecosystem: Environmental > Aquatic > Non-marine Saline and Alkaline > Hypersaline >...
AGCCGGGAAGCATTTGCAATATCACATTTCCCATTCATAAGGGCTGCTATTCCTGTTCCTGAGCCTCCACCCGTAACGGCAATATATTCATTTGGATTTTGCTGCATATAAACTTCGCTGAGTTTCTGCACAAGATTAATCAAGGTGTCCGAGCCTTTTATCTGCATCATATCTTCTGCAAAAACTGAACTTACTAGTATGCAATTGACAAAAAACAAGATGCTTATTACATTTATTAACTTCTTCATTTTGCTTCCTCCTTCTTTCTTACCATGACTTATTATACTTTCCAATGTGAAAACCATGTGAAATCTACGTAAAATCTCTGTGAAATTATTTAGAAGTCGACCTGATATCTCATTTGAAATATATCCGCATACCCTATGCCGTTTCTGGTGGAGTGAATATAGTTTGACATTATTCTCATATTAGGATTCAGATACCAGTTAAGCCCCGCGGTTACATCATTCATCACCCCGCCATTAATATCATGGTTGTTAAGATCGATGTATGAGCATCTTGTTGCAAGTTCCCAAGCTCCTATTGACTTATAATCTCCATCTATGAGTTTTACTATATTGAAGTTATTCTTAGGTTTTACCCTTGAAAATACACCCTCTGTATTTTTGTAAGGTCTTGTCTCACCTGTTAAGAAATAACCTGCCTGACCATAAAACCCGTAGAGATTGTTCCAGCCGTTTGTTCTGTTTGCAAACGATGTTATTGACTCTCCTTCTGCATGAAATGGCCCCAAAACAAGTGCTGCTTCAAGTCCTAGTAAACTCGCATTTTCTGCTGCAAAAGAATCCGTGTCAACAAAACGAGGTGCCATATGAGCTTCCGGGCGCTCTCTGTATCGCAAGGTTGCATGAGGCGCTCTAAAACTATAGGCCGCTCCCAAATGAATAAGCCTCTTCCCTTTGTCTTTATACCAGGGCAATCCCGTAACTCTTCCGGTAACGTTCCATTCGTTTGAGCTAGCATCTCCAAAATCATCAGCATCGCGAAATACGCCTACTGCCCAAGTCATCCTGGGAGATTTAGGGTCACCCAAAAATGCATTGTTTAATCCTATACCTATATTTCTGCCCGGTGCAAAGGCATTAGGTAAGGCTCGTTCCATAAAGGTTATGTACTTAGAGCTGGTTAATTCATCAAGGCTGAACGGTTCTTTAAAATGCCCTATTTTAAGGGTGCCCAAATAGGGTATACCTTTATATCCAAGGTACACGTCCTTAAAGTCCACGTCTCCTCCGGCAAAGTCGAACTGAGCCTTGTAGATAAAGTGATCCAGAAAAGTACCGCTTGTGTATAAACGTGCTCTTCTGAATTCAGCATTATCTTCTAACTTTCCGTAATCTTCTTCCAAGCCTGAATCCTGCTGCATCCAAGCAGTATCTACCATAATTCTTCCGCCTATTTTTACGTCAACTTTCTTATCATCTGTCTGGATCCTTAGGCCATCCTTCCATAATACATTCATATCACCGGATTCTGCTTTTTCTTTCGTAGCCTCCTGTTTTGTTTCGTCCAATATAATCTGGGCTTCGGTTGGCGTTAGAATATTTTTTTCTACTAGCTTATTTACTAAAATATCCATCTCTCCGGCCCAAGTAGGTGTTTTGCCGGTGACACCTATAATCAAACTTATCGCTACAACCATCAACATCAACTTTTTCATAAACAAGTCCCTCCTTTTTAGGTAGTACATTTATTGTTTTATTATTGTTTTTCTTAATAGACGCAAATTAGACTCGATTTGCTTGAGGATATTATTAAGGTGTTCCTTTTCCACACAGTCTCTATTTTCAATATCCCTAATTAAATCTTTTAATCTAGTTGTTTGCGATCTCAAGCTGCTTACAATAAAATCCTCGTGCAATTTAAGAATTGCTTTCAAATTTCACCTCCTTTCTTCTTATTTTTTTTCGCTTTGATTTAAACGTAAAAATTCGTCGGAAGCTTGCCTGCAAAGTCTGTAGTATGCAAGACCTGCTCCGATAAAAAACATGGAAACTATTAGGGTAATTAAATACATCATTTATCCCTATCGCATTTTCAGGACAAATTATACAAGATTATTGTGAGGATAGTTTTAAAGATACGTGAAATGTTCGTGAATTGTTAAATTGGGGTAAATTAGGCCGCTACTCGTGGGGTAGAGTTTGTAGGAACGGTAAAACTGAAGGTCGAACCCCTTCCTTCGGTGCTTTGCACCGAAATCTTACCTCCGTGCGATTGCACGATATGCTTGACAATAGAAAGTCCGAGGCCCGTGCCGCCAAATTCCCGTGAGCGAGCTTTATCGACACGGTAAAAACGTTCGAATATTCTTGGTAAATCTTTTTCCGAAATGCCTATCCCTGTATCTTTTATGCTTACATCTATAAAATTACCGCTTATCTCACTTGCGTCTATGGTTATCGTACCTTTCTCCGGTGTATATTTAATGGCGTTATCAATAAGGTTAAAGAACACCTGCATAATCATGGATTGGTCTACTGTAATTTCGGGTAAATTTTCCGGTATCTCTATTTTGCAGAAAATATGTTTCTTATCGATTTTTTTCTTAAAGGCTTTTATTGTGTTATGTACAAGTGATTTTATATGACATGGGGTTATGTTTAAACGAAGTTTCCCTGATTCAATCTTCGATAAATCCAAAATGTCATTAACAAGATTCGAGAGTCTTTCGGCATCCGTATATATTATTTTTAAAAAGTCTCTTGCATTATCCTTGTCGTCTATTGCGCCGTCAATAAGAGTTTCCGCATAACCTTTAATATTCGATATCGGTGTTCTGAGTTCATGGGATACATTTGCGATGAAATCCTGGCGGATTTTTTCAAGTCGCCTAAGCTCCGTAATATCATGAAATACCAAAACCGCGCCTTCTATTTTTTTGCCCTTTGCAACAGGTGTTGCATGCACCATCATTGTTCTTTCATTAGGCAAAAGAAGAGTTATTTCTTTGGATATTACGCCTTTATTTGTCTTGAGAACTTGTTCCGTAATTTCGTTTATCTCTACGTTGCGTACAGCCTCCAAGGGCCCTTGGCCAAAGTGAATATCCGCTATACCTAAAGCCTCTTTAAGACTTTTATTCACGAGAAGAATCTTGCTATTGTTACCAAGAACCATCACTCCGTCGAACATGCTTAATAAAACGGCTTCGAGTTGCGATTTATTTGAAATCACTTCTTCGATACGTTTTTGTATTTCTTCTGCCATATAATCAAAAGCCTTGGCCAGGTCTTCCAGCTCATCTTTGGTCGAAACATTTATTTTTCTCGTAAAATCACCTTTTGTTATATCCGCTGTCGCTTTTATAATATCGCCGATTGGTTTTGAAATAAATGATGAGCCGATAAATCCCGCAATTATTGCCATGGCGAAAGCAAACAGCACAGCTATAATAAGTATCTTTTTTAAACGGCTTGAAATTACCCCAACTTCCGATAAAGGCACAGCAAGCCTTATAACTCCTTCGACATCTTTATCGCCTATGGGCATAGCTAAATAAAGCATATCTGTTTTTATAGTTGTACTAAATCTCACGCTTGTTCCGACATCCGACTTAAGCGCTCCCTGCACCTCAGGTCGATATAGATGGTTTTCAAGATGTTTCAGGCCCTTTTCATTAAGTTCCGAGTCTCCTAATACGACACCTTCCGGATTTATTAACGTTGCGCGTAATTCCAGCGAACTTCCAATATCGTCAGCCATTCTATCAAATTCATAGGATAGAGGTTGGGTTTTCAATTCTTTATCTATAAAACTTTTTGCGAGACGGGTCTCTTTCAGGAGGTTTGTTTTAATGCGTTCGAAAGTATATTTTTTCAGGTTCAAATCTAAATATAGATAAATGCCAAGAAGCAAAATTGCTATTATTGTAAGAAATAGAAGGATTATTTTATAGCGAATGCTTATTCTCAATATGTCATTCCTTGTCCGTAAATCTGTAGCCTAATCCACGTACCGTTTCAATAAGTTTTCCCGCTTTCCCAAGTTTATGCCTCACTTGTTTCACATGGGTATCTATGGTGCGCGTTGTTACTTCGCTGTCTATATTCCAAACATCATCTAAAAGTTTTTCTCGGGTTTGGACTCTTCCGCGTCTTTGTACGAGGGTAAGTAGTAAATTAAATTCCATAAGGGTCAACTTTATTTCTTTTTTATTCACAGTAACCTTATGTCTGGGTATATCTATTTTTAATTTGTCTATGCTAATTATGTCCTGCGTCTCTTCGGAGGGCCTCTTGCGTTTCAGAATTGCCTTTACTCTTAACGCTAACTCGCGCGGACTAAAAGGCTTAACTACGTAATCGTCCGCCCCCAACTCAAAACCGACAACTCTATCGGTTTCTTCTCCTTTTGCCGTCAGCATGATTATCGGAATGGCCTTAAACCTATCGTCTTTCTTCATTTCCTTGCAAACTTCAAATCCGTCCATACCAGGAAGCATTATATCCAAAATGACGAGGTGGATTTCCTCTTTGTCTATAAGACTAAGGGCCTCTTCCCCGTTCTTTGCCACGCTCGTTTCAAAACCAGCTTTATCCAGGTTGTATTTTACAAGCTTAGCAATATTTTTATCGTCTTCGACTATAAGCACTTTTTCTTTTGTCATATTACCTCTCTACCTATACCACTTCTATTATGGTTCCCCACTTTAACAGCTTCTCCCTCGGCCTCTCACCCTTCGGCCAGGATTTTATGCCTGTGGGTTTAGTTTTCTTCGCCATTTTTTTCTTTACTTTTCTTCTCTTCCTTCAAAAACGCGGAGACGGCAGAACTAATCTCCTCAAAAGTAACTGGATAGTAATTCCAAACCTCGACCGATAGATTCACAATCAAAGATTTATCATTCAGACGTCTGACCTTGTAATGCTGGTGGACATGGCCGCAAAAGTTCCATGGCACATCGGGATCGGCATCCTCCGGCCGGTGCGTCATACAAATATCCTTTGAGCCGTAGTGAATATACATCTTCGTGATTATCGTCTTGAGGCTATTATTCCGGTCGTGATTGCCCTTGATAAATATGAATTTACCGTTGAGCTTTCTCTCAAACTCACGGTAGCGTTGTTCTCCGCCTTCTTTCCCGCCTTTAAAAATAAAGTCGCCGAGAAAGAATACGGTATCTTCGGATTTTAACCTCTCGTTATGTTTGCGGATAATCACTCTATTCATTTCTTCGGCCGTTTTGAAAGGCCTCTCGCAATAGCGTATGATATTGAAATGCGAAAAGTGATAATCTGCCGTCCACCAGTAATTCATTGTTTTATCCTGTTAATTTCGTTTTCTATTTCGGACATTATTTCGGACATTTTAGCTCTATTTCGGACATTTGTTTTTCCGGTCATTATTTCGGTAATAAACAAACTATTCCGGACATCATTTACAATACTGCCTTAAAAAAAGCCCCTTTTGTCGCACCGATTTTTTCGACATATCCAATAGAAATCATCTTTTTAAGATCTCTTCTTGCTGTTTTTTCAGTCACGTCAAATTTTTTACAATAATCGACAATTTCTAGAGTTTGCTTCTCGTTAACCATTAACCGTAACGCTTCGACTTGACGTTTATTCAGTCCTAATTTCTTAAGATCTGTTTGACGTTCTTCCGGAATACTTGACACTAGATCCAGAATTTTTTCTCCCGGCCCGAAAAACTTTACAACAAAATTGTCGCCTTCCTCTGATAGCTTCGGAATAGAAAGACCGTGTCTTTTCATGTATTTTTTCATTTTTGTAATACCTGTCCCATAACGCTCCATATCCAGAGTTTCGTGGAATATAGAACAAATAGCCTTATTACGGGTTTCATGTTGTCCTTCCAAATTTTTAATATCAAGCCCAGGTAAAAGCCCACCCGGATTACGAACTTCAATGCGATCATCAAAAATTGCGACCATTATTGGAGCGCCTCTGCGAGTATAGTCTCTATGCGCGATAGCGTTAATAAGAGCCTCGCGAATAGCTTCAAACGGATATTCCGGAATATCTACGCGTTTAAATTCGACTATTTTATTTGCCAAACGGGTATTGCGCCTTACAAATGATTTGACTTCATCCAACATCTTATAAATATGTCCTTTGATTTCCTGCGAATCGAGAGTTTCAAATCGGTCAGTGCCTTTAAAACGCGCTATCCTTATTTCGTGATGTGAAATATGTTCTGACGGATCTTTACCAAAGAAAAGCAACGCGGCATTTGTAGGATGCAAATTTCCATTATCCTTCTTAAGAACCTTAATTGTATTAGTCAGAAAATTCTTAACTGTAATTTTGGGAATTTCAACATCTAACTCCTCTGCCCTTCTTCGCAGAAAATCTTTCACTGCCTTTTCGTCAATGGTCTCATATCCAAGATCCCTGCGTACTGTCTTATCAAAAGGACCTTTCGCGAACTCTCCTTTATCATCTAAAAATGAAATGAGACTGTTTAAAACCTGTGTCTTTAAATCATCGACATTACGAAATCTTTTATAGATAAAAGAAGCCCTGATATCCCTAACAAAATCTTGAGTATGCTTATCCCTCTTTTTATCGCAAGCTGAATTGCCTTTAATAAAAACGAGGATTTCCGCCTTTGCTTTTGTTTTTAAAAAATGCCGGAATTCCCGTTCTGTCGGACATAATCCGTCTTTGCCCTTATCGCCATAGGTATTACCGATGATACAGACGTAGACATCACTATTAGTCACGTTCTTAAGATATGTTGTAACGGCTGATTTACCCTTGGCCGGTAAATCTTCAAAAAGAAACGCGTCGAAAAACCCGCGCAAAGTCGCATTACCGGTAATAACATCTTTGATCGCGAACCGTTCTTCTTTTAACTCTTTCTGATTAGCGCTTATGAATAGTTTATATTTCATTATGATTTACCCTTCTTTATCGCTTTCGTGATCTCCGCTTCTCGTTTGGCTAAATATTTTTCCACATGATACTGCTGGATTTTGCTCGGGATTGTTTTACCATTAAACCACCGGCTGACAGTCGAAAAAGCGACTCCCAGCTCTTTTGCCAAATCCTGCTGCGTTATCCTGTTCTCTAAACGGTACAGCTCTAATTTCTTTATAATGTCCATAACTTATCACTCCTGTACTGATTTAATTATACAACTTGCACGTATTGCATTTTATAGCACAAAATTGATATAGAGTCAACGGAAAAATTAACTCGGGAAATACATATGGTAGTATTGCTAAAAGACTGGTGTTTTTTTGTCACAAAAAGCACCTATTTTTTGTGACAAGATATCAAGCAGTTGTCTCTCTAATAATAAAGACAGGAATGTTTGCTGATGAACCCCCGTTAGAGAGATGACCCCTGATAACGCATTTTCTCTAAGCGAACTGAACATCAGTGGTGGAGTGAAAACCGCATTTTTTCTTTTACGAGTACCCCAAGATAGCTATATGCTGAAACATTCTTTAATGCCTTCTTCCAATAGCTCAAGGCTCTTTTTTTATTATTCAACCGTAAATATGCCAGGCCTAATTCATAGAGCAAAATAGGTGACCGCGGATTAAGAGCAAGGCCTTCCTTATATATTTTTATCGCTTTAATATAGTCTTTTTCCTGAACATACATGCTACCCAGGTAGTATTTGACATCTTCTTCATCGGTAATGGGATCCATATCTTTTGCGTCCTGAAATTGTCTTTTCTCCTGAAATCACCACAAAACCGCCCCTGCCGAAACCTTTTTGTGGTTTCTGCACTGATTTTATCTCATCCGGAAAATCATATAATGTCTGATAATAAGAAAATTTCGAAAAGCCTGCGCTACCAAGCAAATCCGCTATCTCTTTTACACTAAAAAAGACAGCTTCTTTATAAAACGCGCTTTTCTTTTTCTGATAAAATTTGCCGAGAAAGCTATCTTTATCAACTATCCCTATAATAATTTTGCCTTTCGTTTTTAGAACCCTGTATGCCTCTTTTAAAACCTTCTCCGGGTTCTTAGTAAAACATATAGTAATAATAACTGCCACATAGTCAAAAGCTGCGTTCTTAAATGGGAGGATCTCGCCATATCCCAGCTTTACATTTACGCCTCTTTTTCTCGCGATCTCAATCATATTTTTTGATGGGTCAATCCCGGACCCAATGCCTAAAGCTTGAGCGAACCTGCCGGTACCGACTCCTATTTCCAGTCCTTTTCCTTTCTTAGGCAGAACCTTGCGTATCGCCTTAAGTTCCGATAGATAGGCGAATTCATTCTTATCATACCAGGCGTCATATTTCTTATAATAACGGTCAAAAATCTTCATTAAAAATCCAAATCTCCCCACCAGCCGTCATAGAATCTTTTCAGGTGTTTGTAGAATTCCCTATCCATAGTATTTTTTTTAACGTCTTTTTCCTTAAAGGAATATCTATAGCCCGCGCAATAAGCCGTAAGAATATCGTTAGCGTGCGCTATTTTTTTAAACATTTCCTCGCATTCTTTTTTCTTTTCATCTTCACATTTATCAGGATGATATTTATGCGCGAGAACACGGTAGGATTTTTTTATTTCCTCCATGGTCGCGTCTTCTTCTAATCCCAATATCTGCCTTGCCTCATTAATTTGCTTAAAATCCGCCATTAAAAGCCTTTAATCTTTTTTGTACCGACTTTATCTTTCCTTTTGCCGTTAATTTTTTATCCTTGCGGTCATCTATTTTTATCGTAGTTACCACTCTCTTTATTTTGTCCTTTAATACAGTTCTATGCATTTTTCCCGCTATATTTAACAGTTTCCTGACAGAATCCGCTTCTATTATTGTACCCATAGGGGTAAGCTCATATTTTATTCCTTTTTGTTCTTTGAGTATTTTTACCGCGTCCGCTACATACCCACTAACTGACGCGCTTTCTGTGCCCAGGGGCACTATGCTAATCTCCATAATAGGCATTTTCAATCATCCCTTTTTAATAACAAGTAGGACATGTCCCCGTAGGGCAACTTGGCCCGGAAGAAGACTTATCCTTTGGCCCGCCAACACTAAACGATGATAATAACCGTTCGATGTTTTTGCTATTACATTTCTTGCATTTAAGCTCCGGTTTTTCTGAAGTTACTCCTATCAGCAAATCAAAATTCTCGCCGCAATCTTTACATCTATAAGTATACATGGGCATAATCATCACCTCCTGTTTGCCCCGTTAGAAATCCCTGACGGTTGCCTGCGGCAACCTATCTCTAACAGGGTTTACCTCAACTAAATATGCTTCTTAATCGTAGGTTCCAATTCGGTTTTAGGAAGCGCTCCTACAACCTTATCCACTACCTTCCCATTTTTAAAAATCGCCAAGGTTGGTATGCTCATTACCCCGTATTTGGACGCGGTATTAGGGGCATCATCTACATTTACTTTGCACACCTTTAATTTTCCTTTATATTCTTTAGCAATTTCTTTAAGTACCGGCGCAACCATCAAGCAAGGCCCGCACCACTGGGCCCAAAAATCCACGAGAGCCGGAATATCCGATTCCAATACTTCCTCCTTGAAGTTCGAATCATTTACTGTTACTTCCATTTTCTCATCCTCCTTTTTTTATGAAACCCCATCTACCAACAACCTTCTTAACCTATCCAAAGAAATCTTATAAGGTTCTATATTAAGATGCATCCAATCGGCGAATTCAAGAATTTTCTCCGGTGAATTGGCTGAATATTCCTCAAATATGCCTATGGAATCGAGCAGAATCGCTTTGTCATGCTGGGGAAATGTTTCATTAGCTTTTCCCTGATCCCAGTCTTTAAAAATTATCTTCCAGTATTCCAGCCATCCGGGAGTAAGCCAATAAACTTTTTTACCTTCGGCTATGTTTTCTCTTTCTTCTATGCTAGTGAACATATCAACGCAATTTTTTGCCTTAATTCTTTTAGCATTCGCTCCTGTTTCCCGGATAATTACATCTATATCTCTTGAAGGATCCTTGATATCAACAAAACACTTCTCACCATATACGACTAAAATTTTCTGCGAATATTTTTTTGCGTTATCAATCTGTTTTTTAAGCTGCTTCTCAAGCTCCCATGGTGTTTCATGCAGACCCGGTGCGGTATATAAAATTTTATTGGCATTTAAAAAACCTTCTTGAGCTAAGAAATTCAGTTCACCTCTTAATGTACCACAAGCGACAACACTGTGCTCTTTAAAATCCGCCTTTTTAGACATTTATTGTTTTACCCGCTTTTACCTCTGATCTTTATACCCTTGCGCCTTAGCTCGTCCGTTCTTTTTTTGGAACATTCCATGCAGAAATATTTAGGATCAGAATCTCTCCTATCATAACCCGGGGCTAATGCTAGTCTCCACAAGCTCGCTTCTTTACCACAGCTATCGCAAATACCTTTTTCTTTGAAATGCCACATCTCAACGGCTTTGGAAGTAAATATAAATCTGTCTACCCAAAAAAATATCGATCCCCCTATCAAATTGGCTATAATCGTAGACCATATGCCAACACCTAAATTTCTGACTACCAACCACAGAATAGGAGTACTTAATTGCCATCTAAACAAATACAACGCGAATCTTTTCATATTAATCATTGCGTCTCGCCTCTTTCACAAACAATAAAGGAAAAGCTATATCGCTTACGCAGCAAG
>Ga0180433_10011291_pt1 | contig 10610 bp, 8 predicted proteins | sample SS_ome_8_FD_132980 | JGI IMG/M metagenome (GOLD analysis project Ga0180433, IMG submission 132980) | Hypersaline lake sediment archaeal communities from the Salton Sea, California, USA - SS_1_D_1 metaG | ecosystem: Environmental > Aquatic > Non-marine Saline and Alkaline > Hypersaline > Sediment...
AGCACCCTCAGTTCCCACGTTTAACATTCAGGCTTATGGATTCTGTCTTTAGCTATTGAACCTTTGAACCTTTATCCGCCGTTTTTGTGGCGGGCAGAACGCTGAACCCGTGAACGGTTACAGTTTAAGGTATGCATGCAATCAAAATCAATGTATTAAAAAATTATAATCTTGCGAACCAATGCAGAATAACAACCAAAAATTGAGCCTTAACGAGAGATTTTCCCCATTTCAAAAAAAGATGGAGGCTGAAGCCATACCTCCCTTAATTATAGATACATTCATGGCCTACTACGAAAAATTGCTTGGCGGTGAAAGGGGGCTGCTCTCAAGAAGGGATATCCTGCCCGTTGAAAAGGATGATATTGCCCATATGCATATATTGGATGACTACACTAAAGATGGGCTTATTGCTACAGGAAAAACGGTGATAATTAAGCTAAACGGAGGGTTGGGAACAAGCATGGGTCTTTTAAAGGCCAAATCCCTCATAGAGGTCAAGAAAGACCTCAGCTTTCTCGATATTATTGCACGGCAGACATTAAGCTACAGAAAACATACCGGCGTGGAAATCCCACTTATACTCATGAACAGCTTTAAGACGGATGAAGACAGCAGAAAATTCCTCAGCAAATACCCAGACCTGGCCTCAGATATACCCCTCTCGTTCATACAACATAAATTTCCCAAGGTTCTAAAGAAAGATCTGAGTCCTGCATATTGGCCCAAAGACCCTGAAAACGAATGGAATCCTCCAGGCCATGGTGACATCTACTTTGCCCTTATTACGTCCGGCATGATAGATAAGCTTTTAGAAAGGGGATATATATACGCATTTATCTCTAACTCTGACAACCTGGGTGCAATACTTGATTACACAATAGTAGGCTATTTTGCATCTCATAATTTTCCATTTATGCTGGAGGTTGCAGACAGGACAGAGGCAGACATAAAGGGTGGCCACCTGGCCAAGATGAAATCCGGCGGTCTTATTCTTAGAGAGATAGCCCAATGCCCGGATGAAGAATTAGATGAATTTCAGGATATAAGCGTATATAAATATTTCAATACGAACAACATCTGGATTAACCTGAAGCTTTTAAAGGAAAACTTAAATCATGTTCATAACCTGCTTGATCTTCCCATGATAGTAAATGAAAAAAAAATTGATCCAAGAGATGATTCCTCTGCGGAGGTTTATCAGATTGAGACGGCCATGGGGTCAGCTATCTCTGTTTTTGAGAACTCTACTGCCATGCGTGTCCCTCGGATAAGGTTTGCACCTGTAAAAAAATCGCAAGACCTTTTAGCACTGTGGTCTGATTGTTTCGTGCTTACAGAAGATAACAGGATTATCCAAAACCCTGAAAGAAAAATAGGCGAAATTGTTATTGAACTCGATGAGAAATATTACAAAAAGATTGACCATCTAAAGAAAAAGTTTCCGTATGGAGCGCCATCTTTAATAAACTGTGAATCGCTTAAGATAGTAGGTGATATTTATTTTGGTAAGGACATCACTATAAAGGGTAATGTAACTATTTCAAATCATTCTGAGAAAGAGATTATAATCCCTGATGGGATGGTTATACATAAAGATTTGTTATTTGAATAGAAGCGAGCTTTGACCAAAAATGCCTCAAGGAGAAATACAAGCAATCAAGGATAAAATTCGCCCCATACAAGACATTGCCATACTTTTAACCAGCGGAGCGAAATTCGTCTGTGAAAAAAGGATGCTCAAAAAATTTTCAGGCGAATTAGAGTTTAATTTAGCAGATCTTGAAAATACTATCAGGGCCCTTAAGACTAATCCCTTTGAAAAAGAAAAGAAAAAGCTGGGTACTTTTTTTTCTGAGATTAGGGACATAAATAAAAAGCTTACCTCAGATGATGCGGATTTAGAGGAAAAATGCCTTTCAGGAGATATAGGTAGAAAGCTGACAAATATCGTATTGAAAGTGAAAGGTATTATAAATAACAAGCAAATATCGCCAAGGATAAAGGATTTAAATTATACAATAAGTGACAGGGCCATGCAAAATTCAATGGCCATAAAATCTTTTTTTCTTAGCCTCATGCCATTTTTTTATGCACTGCTGAAGATAGTCGTAACGGCAGGAATATTTGCTGTCGGCCTATTTGCCTTTTTGTTTTTTACAATGGAATCTAAAAATGACTTAATAGATGGCATAAAAATTGACCACGTTTATTTAGATGGAAAGAAAACTGAGCTTGAAGCACATAGAAGCAAACAGAGGGAAATTACAGAAAAAATCAAATCCATAAAAAACGACCAGCCTAACAGAAAAAATATAATTGAGGTATTTGATCTTACTGTAAAAAAGGAAAAAATCCAGGAATCTATAGAAAAGATACTTATATCTATAGAATCCAGGGAAAAGAACATCTCAGAAAAAGAGAGGAAACTGAAAAAAATAAATGAAAAATCCTTCTTACAGAGGCTTTTAAGGAAATAAATGCGATAAAGACTCAACTCCTATTCCTAAAAGGGATAGTGTGAGGGTCAGAGGCACAAAGGCACACGGGCACACAGTTTTTATTCTTTGAACCTGACACGTTGGCCCTTTATGACCTTGGCCCGTTTGTTGTCACACCTTTTAGAAAAAACATACTCAGCAATTGATGCTAATCTTTACAGACGTCTTATATTATAAATTGGGAAAAGTAACCCCTTTCCTTTCCATACCCCACAACCCTATGTACCTTAGAGCCTCTTAGCATCTTTAAAACTACCGGGTAATTTGGAGGTGCGTTACTATAAGAAGCAGCAATAGAGGTAGCTAACCTTAATCCATCCGCTGATATGTTTTTTGACGCCAAAACCGTTGGCCCCGGGTAGGAATCATCCGTTAATACTATATCGTTCTTTACCGCCAATGAGCTAATTATCTCATTTTCTCTTTTATTCCTGCCTACTATTACCTTTGCCTCCTTTTCTATCCTGAAATGCCTCCCCCATTTCAGAAGCTCTATATCTCGCCTTTCTAATACACTACTTGCAGATATCAAATCTCTCAGGCGGCGAGAAAAAACCCTGTCCGTTAACAGGCATCCGCCGGCTGGAGCAGGGTAATTTCTTATCCCTAATGTTTCAGCCAACTCTATCTGCGGTCTTCGACTACGACCTGAAAATCCTAACAACTCTCTCCTCGTAACCCAGCCTGACTTTTCAGGCAGGCTTTCGTGAAGCCTCTTTGCTGAAAGAGGTCTTATAATTAGATCAGCAAAGCCCGATTCCTTAGAAATAGTCATCAGGGAGCGTACATTTTGCGACATGGGCCTTTGCCCTAAAACCTCGCCGCTTATTATAAAGCCGGCGCCCTCGTTTTGGAGCATAGAACCTACCACTCTAAGCATAAAGATATGGCAGTCTATACAAGGATTCAAACCCTTCCCGTAACCATGTTTTGGTTTTAAAAGCATGCCTATATAATCATCCGTAATATCAATTACCTTAAGCGGCAAACCCAAATATCCTGAATACTTAAGAGCTTTTTCAGGGGAGAAAAAGGGGGTCTCAAGAAAAATTCCTTTCACATCAATGCCCTGTCGCTCTATAAGCCTAACAGCTAAAATACTGTCGAGACCACCTGAAAAAAGAGACAATGCCTTCATGAAAAACTCCAATAACATATATGATAAAATTTATCAGACAGAGACAATAGGGCGTATAAATAGTTCCTGCATAAAAAGGTCGAAAAAGATCTATGAGCCTCTTAGCTTGCACCTAAGTGAGTTCCTGCAAAAGGGTAGGCTATCGAAAAATATTCCCGCCTTTTGATAATCATGGCCTTTTACTCCTCTCTGTGTTATATAGCTAACAAATCTTACTAAGAATGCCAGTTAATATGTATATAAAAAAATATTAACAACAGAATTCAAATTAAATCGCTTTAATGTAAGGGAACAAAAATGAAGGATTTGGTTTTAAAAAACGGATTTATTTTAATGACACTATCGGCCTTTTTTTTCGCCGTTACTGATATTTTTATAAAGTTTATATCCCCATCTATAGGTATAGTGCAAATAGCCTTTTTCAGATTTAGTATCGGGGCAATAATGCTTTGGCCCATGATACTTTCAACTGGACAATCTCTTAAGGGACACTCAACTTGGGTTCTTTTAATAAGAGGCCTTACAGGAACGGCAGCCTTCTTTTCTCTTCTTGCATCCATATCAATGATACCCCTTTCCAATGCTATGATATTATTTTATACATTTCCTCTTTTCGCAGCCTTTTTTTCCTTTATCATGTTTAAAGAAAGATTTAAAAAGATAGAGGTGCTTCTTATAGTTACGGGTGCAATAGGTATTTATATACTAATCAACCCCAGTAGCTCAAATAATTTTTCTATCGGCCATTTATTTGGGATCCTTGCGGGCTGCTTTGCAGGGCTCACTGTAGTCCTCATTAGAAAATTAAGGGAAATAAACGGCTCATTAATAATATACTTTTATTTTTGCATTGTAGGTGGATTAATCTCATTTCCTTTTATTGCAGCCAAATTTACTGCCCCAGGCTTTCGACAAATATTTTTGTTGGTTATCCTTGCTTTAATATTCCTAATAGCCCAACTTCTTATGAACCAGGGCTTCAAATTTTGCAAGGCATCTGAGGGTGGTATTATCTTGATGTCCGAGGTCATTTTTACCGGCATTGCGGGGGTTATTATGTTTAATGATCTCCTCACAGGGACCTTTTTGTCAGGCTCTTTTCTCATTATAGCCTCCGGCGTTGGGTTAAATCTCATAAACCGTGCCATTAAGCGGTCAAATATTACCCCTGTTACATAGCACAAAAATATCTCCCTATCATGCCTTATCCCGGCTCTTTTGACATTATTAAGGCCATTGAATCTTGCACTATTGCACATTATTGATATACATTCCTAAAAAGAGTTTATCTGCCTTACATACCGTAAAGGAGGAAATTAAACAAAGGTGAAAGAAAAATTGAAAAATGATTCGACTAAATCCATCTCCTATAATCTTGAAAACCTTTTTAACCCTCAGTCAGTGGCAATTATTGGAGCATCTTCAAGCTTTGGAAAATGGGGACAAATGGTTCTCAGTAATATTATAGGCGGTGGCTTCAAGGGGAAGATCTTTCCTATAAACCCGAAGGAAAAGGTAATATGCGGCCTCAAAACCTATATGGATATAAATGATGTTCCCTACCAGGTGGACCTTGCTTTCATAACAACGCCGGCAAGCACAGTGCCAAAAATTTTGGAGTCCTGCGCAGATAAGGGCGTTAAAGGTATAGTGCTCATAACATCTGGATTTAGCGAGACGGATGAAGCTGGGAAGGAGCTTGAGAACACTATTGTATCCATTTGTCGCGAGAGAAACTTACCCTTTATAGGTCCAAATACAATGGGAATCATATGCCCCTACTCTGACCTATTTGCCACAGGGACACATACCAGACCGAAGAAAGGAACTGTAGCATTTGTCTCTCAATCCGGTAATTTAGGAAACCAGCTAATATACTGGGCTGAACAACAGGGAATTGGCATTTCCCTGTTTGTAGGCTCGGGAAATAATGCCATGCTCACCTGTGTAGATTATTTGGGATACCTTGAATACGATGAACACACCAAGATTATTATATTATATATTGAGAGCGTTCAGGAGGGCAGGAAATACCTTGAAACAGCAAGCAGGTTAAATAAAAAAAAGCCGGTCATTGTTTTAAAGGGAGGACATACAAAGGCAGGGGCAGCAGCCGCTGCATCACACACAGGCGCAATGAGTGTAGAGACTTCGATAATGGAGGCAGGATTTAGACAGGCTGGGATCTTGAGCGTAAAAGTACCATCTGAATTACTTGACCTTTCTGCAGGATTTTCCTCTTTGCCAGTACCTAAGGGGAACAGAGTTGGTATTGTTACGCTTGGAGGTGGTTGGGGTGTCGTAACAAGCGATGAGTGCAATGAAAAGGGGTTGGTCCTTCCGGAGATTCCCGAGACTATAATCGAAAAGATAGGCACATATTTACCCCCATTTTGGAGCAAGAGAAACCCCGTAGACTTAGTTGGCACCAGAAACCTTGAGATACCTATTGTTGCTGTTGAAGAGCTTTTAAGATGGGAAGGTATTGATGCAGTAATAAGCCTTGGAATTGTTGGGAGACTTGAACTTGTCCGTTCCCTTGTAAGATCTACCAGACGAGTAGACCCATCAATATCAGCCGCATTTTTGGATAAAATGGAGGAATTCAGTCTAAGGTATGAAGAGGAGTATATCGTTAGCATTGTGGACTTAATGGAAAAATATGAGAAACCTGTTGTAGGGGTGTCCTTAACCAGCACTACAGAAGGAACTGTCAGGCCTGTGCCTGGAAAAAAATATAGCGGCGTTTTCTATCAAACCCCGGAGACCGCTGTAAATGTGCTTTCAAAAATGGTTGCTTATTGGGATTTTATCAAATCAATATAGGTGAATCAGCTGCTAAAAAATGAATAGGAGATTTTATTAATGAATTACCCTTTTAAACTTCTTGAAGAACTCCGGCCCGGAATGGTTACCTTGGTAGGAATACCGTTTGACAAGAACTCGTCTTTCCTGAAGGGTACAGCACTGGCGCCCCCAATAATACGCAACGCCCTCAATTCCGGATCGACAAACCTTTGCACGGAAAATGGCATTGACTTGGCAGAAGATAAGCGCTTTAAGGATATCGGCGACATTGATTTCTTAAATAAGGAAAATGAACTTGATAGTATAGAGCAATACATTACCTCCCTGTTAAAAAGACAGGTTTATGTGCTTTCATTGGGCGGAGACCACTCAATTTCATATCCAATACTAAGGGCATACAAAAACGAATACGATACAGTAAACATCCTTCACCTTGATGCGCACCCTGATCTTTACGACGAGCTTGATGGTAATCGGTACTCCCATGCCTCCCCATTTGCACGTATTATGGAAGAAAGGCTTTCAACCCGATTAGTTCAGGTTGGGATAAGGACTATGAACTCTCATCAAAGAAAGCAGGCAGGCAGATTTGGCGTTGAGGTTATTGACATGCTGGAATGGCAGTACGGAGTAAATATTACATTTAATGCGCCGATGTATCTTTCACTTGACCTGGATGTACTTGATCCTGCCTTTGCGCCAGGGGTTTCCCACCATGAACCAGGAGGCCTTTCAACCAGGGAGGTAATAAAACTTATCCAAGACATAGACGTACCAATTATAGGCGCTGATATAGTTGAATTTAACCCTAAAAGGGATGTTTTTGATATGACGGCAATGGTAGCAGCAAAGTTTGTAAAAGAGATTGGCGGCAAGATGATTGAAAATAATCTGAGATATGACCCTGAAACCGCTGAGTGCTAAACCATAATTTTCATCGATTGTCTATCTTAGAGGTACACTTTAAACATGATAAAAAAATCGAATTTATTAATTAACAGACATTAAAGGCGCATTGTGCCGGCCAATGTTTATAGGTAGGGAGAAAAAAAATGGATCATAAAGACTGGGTAATAAGTGAATTAGAGGACGCCGAAAAATCCTTAGGTTTTCAGTATACACCTCAATCGGAAATAGAGCTTCGCATGGATACGCTTAAAGAAGGCATGAAAAACATAGGTGTCGAAGCAGTTTTGGTTATCCAGAAAATGGACTATTATTACCTTTCCGGTACCACGCAAGACGGCCTTTTATTTCTGCCTGCTGAGGGCAAACCCTTGCTTATTATAAGGAGAGAGCTTGAGAGGGCTAGATTGGAGTCGCCTGTCCAGGATGTTGTGCCCATCAAATCCCTTCATGATCTGCCATCCATTATAAATAACCACTGGGGAAAACTTCCCAAATCCATAGGGTTCGAACTGGACATGCTCCCGGTTAAGGACTATTTTAGATATCAGGATCTGTTCCCAAATACAGAGTTTTTGGATTTTTCACAGCTGCTACGAAAGATAAGGGCAATTAAATCTCCCCTTGAAATTGAACTTATGAAAAAGGCTGGTAGCATAGGTGAAATAACGTATCTAATTGGTGGAGAAATCCTTAAGGAGGGAATGACTGAAATCCAGTTTGGAGGACTTCTGGAGGCCATTGCAAAATCATACGGCCATGAGGGTCTAATAAGGGTAAGATCCTTAAACTACGAGGCCTACACTTGGCATATACTTAGTGGGTGGAGTGGAGGCGTAGTCAGCCAATCAGATTCTCCCATGGGCGGGCTGGGGCTTTCACCAGCATTCCCTGTAGGGGCAAGCCTTAAGCCTATCAAGGCAAATGAACCTATACTCGTAGATTTTGGTACCTGCTATCATGGTTACCAGGCAGATGAGACCAGGATGTTTTCGATTGGGAAAATGGGGGATAAATTCATCTCCGCGTATAAGGCATGCTGTGAGATTCATAATATGGCCTTAGAAGAGATTCGGCCCGGCGCAGAATGTGACGCAATCTTTAATAACTCGGTTCAATTGGCAAAAAAATTAGGGTATGGTGACAGCTATTTAGGCCCTCGAGGACTTCAGACACGTTTTATAGGCCATGGTGTTGGCCTGGAGCTCAATGAGTTTCCATTCTTGGCAAAGGGTCATCACTATCCATTAGAGGAAGGCATGACATTTGCGGTGGAGCCTAAAATAGTGTTTCCAGGTGAAGGCTCAGTGGGCATTGAAAATACTGTTGCCGTTACAAAAAACAGCTATGAGATTATCACCCCACTAAAGCAGGAGATACTCCAAATTTAAGGCTTTTTCTGCTACTTGGCTTTTCTGACCATATCTTCATTTAAAAAAGGCCCGGGGCATCGAACACAATCCTGTCTCAGATGTTCGCAATGATGCAATTGACTTTAGCAAAGTTCTATGCCTGCGCCGAATCTCCCTGTTTCACCCATATTAGCCCTGTATGAGAAAAAATCTTGCTGATTATGGGCAGTGCATATTCTTGCTATATCTATATTTTTCTCTAAAACCCCCTCATTAAGGAGCTGCATTGAATTGAGACTCCAAAGGTCTAAATACCCCGTCCCATCTCGAGATTCATTTTTTATGAAATCCGGCGCAGTTTTAAAGATTGCCCTTACCTGCGATAGAACCTCTGGCCCAACCTTATAGCAGCAGGGGCCAATGGAAGGGCCTATTCCTACCGTAATATCTTCAGGCAAAGAGCCAAATCGTTTAACCATGGTATTTACAGTATTGGCTGCAACAGACCTTACTGTGCCTCTCCATCCTGCATGGGCAACCCCTATTACCCTCCTTTGTGGATCAAAAAAGATTATAGGTACACAATCTGCTACAAGGATAGCAACACAAATATTCTTTACATCCGTTACCATGGCATCAGAGTTACTGACTGAATTTTCATGACAAGTATGTCCTTTACCCCTTTGTTCTTCGGAGATTACGGCCACATTTCCGGAATGCGTCTGCTCGGCGATCGTCATGCTTTTAAAATCTATATTTAGATAGGAAGCTAATATCTTACGGTTGTTTATGACATCTTCCCGCTCATCACCAACATGGAGACCTAAATTCATCGAATCAAAAGGGGGCTTACTGACACCTCCTGATCGAGTTGATACAAAATGTTTAATTTCTTTGTAGCCATAAAGGTTTCTAAAACATAGAATTTTCGATGACCCAATACCCTGTTCGATCATGTTAACATCTCTCTCTCTCTTGATCAGCCTTTTCCCCAGCATTGACTATAAATGGCTTTATATCAATAAAAACATACAATGGTAAATAAAATAATCATTTACAGGGCACACTATTTATGTCCAGAAGTGCATATATCAAAACCTATATATGTTTTTCTCATTTCCTTAGAGGACTTCGGTCTCAAACTTAATCATCCAGGTTTAAACCAGATTATGCAGTAGGTGGCTACTGCATAATCTGGGTTTAAATTTTGTAGCAGTTTCTGAGCATTTTTAAATAAGCCCCACCAAAGGTTAAAATACCACGATCAGGTTATAAATAAATAGACTATTAGTAATTATTAGGTAGTTTTTGTAATTTTTCGTTATTTTTTTCTTGACAACAGATAGTCTTCTGGTAATCTAACCTCATTTAAAAAAGGATTATTGCCGCATGAATAAAGAGATGCTTAGCACTAAAGATGCAGCTAATTATTTAAACATAAATGAAAAGCAGGTTTATAGGCTTATAAAAGAAAAGAAAATCCCTGCTACGAAAATTACAGGTAAGTGGACCTTTCCCAGGAAATTAATTGATGAATGGATAATAGAAAGCGCAAATGAAAATAGGGGCATAAAAAAGCCAAGAGGACTGGAAAAGCATATTGTGGTGATGGGGAGTAATGATTTTACGATAGAGCTTCTCTCTCATGAGTTAAGCAGCAGATTTCCAGAATTTACCCTGTCTTTCTCTAATGTGGGGAGCATAGGGGGCCTTATTGCCTTAGCCAGGGGAAGCGGCCATGTAGCCGGCTGCCATCTTTTAGATACAAAAACAGGTGAATACAACTTACCTTATTTACCCCGCTATTTGCCTGATTTGGAAACCATTGTAATTAATCTGGTATACCGTGATTTGGGTTTGATATTAAGCCACGGCAATCCCTTACATATTTCCAGCATTAAAGAT
>Ga0180433_10011292_pt1 | contig 10609 bp, 11 predicted proteins | sample SS_ome_8_FD_132980 | JGI IMG/M metagenome (GOLD analysis project Ga0180433, IMG submission 132980) | Hypersaline lake sediment archaeal communities from the Salton Sea, California, USA - SS_1_D_1 metaG | ecosystem: Environmental > Aquatic > Non-marine Saline and Alkaline > Hypersaline >...
AGACGTGTCATGTTGAATAACATGAGGACTGTGACGTTTATCAGACCGGAATTGATCATCCTTCTTCGTCCCGCACACGGGACTTCGAAGGACAAGTTGGTTATTGATGATTCCTGTTCTTTGTTCTTTTTTCAATAATTTGCTCAATCCAACCATGCTCATCTAAAAAGCTTAAAAACTGATCCACTTGTTTGCTAAACCTTTTTCGATTAAATAAATAAATCAGCTTGACAACCCAATAATAAAAAATCAACATTACCAAAACTAAATACAGCGCCCACCAAAACCAATTATTATGCAAAGACCAAAAGTTTATATTTAAAGCTAAAGTATCATGCCTTGTATTGCCCAATTGATCTGTTACAGCCACCTTGACGCGATGCTGACCATGAGTGAAATAGTATTTCAATTCCGGAACATAAAAAATTTCATTGCCGTCTATTTCCCATGCATAGTTAAGTTTTGACTCGTCAAGAACATTTGTTGAAGTTTTAAAATCATAAGTCTGCCAATTGCTTTTTTTGTACAAAATATAAACTTCTTCCAATGCCTGCACGGAAATTGCATTTTCGTTTTTTTGTTCATGCTCCTCTTTAATTTTATTCTCGGCAAAAACAAAATTAGAAAAAATAAAACTAAAAACAAATAAAACTGCCATTATTTTGTAAAAATTTTTGTTTTTTTGATTTGTTTTTGTTTTATAAAACATTTAAATCTTTTAAAGCGTTTTTAAATAAACTTAACACTTTTCTTGATTCGCCGTAACGAAGGTGATAGCGTACGTCATGCACTACCAGATTTCTAACTTTGTGCGCCCACCATACTGATTGTAATTTTGGATATTGATAAGTTGCCAGTTTTAACCGCTCAGCCATAGTTTTGCCGGGAAAATGCATTTGTTTTAAAACATAGTCTAAAAGTTTATCAGCTTCAATCACAGCCAGTTTATAATTCATTTCTTTGCCATAACTTATTAGCTGCTCGATTTTTTTCCATTGCTGTTTTACAAATTTTTTATCAATTCCTGACGGTGCTTTTAGCTTTTTTATGATCAGTCGAATTATAAAAATAATTGCAATAACAGGAATTATCCCAAGCAAAACAAGCGCGTCAAAAGTGGTAAATTCCCAAGTTATGTTCATATGGCACGTATCACGTAACACGTATCACGTAACACGTATCACGTAACACGTAACACGTAACACGTATCACGTATCACGTAACACGTATCACGTATCACGTATCACGTATCACGTATCACGTATCACGTATCACGTATCACGTATCACGTATCACGTATCACGTATCACGTATCACGTAACTCAAATAATCAGACAAACTACACTTCACCTTGCTCGCCTCGCTACAAATGTTGCTCCAACACGTACGCTGTATTCAAAAGTTTATCTTCTGCAAATTGTTTTGCCATAAACTGAATGCCAACCGGCAATTTGCCGATCTTGCCGCAAGGAAGGGAAATCGCTGGCAAACCTGCAATGTTTGCGGAAATAGTAAAAATATCAGCCAAATACATTATCAGCGGATCATCAAATTTTTCACCAATATCAAAAGCAACAGAGGGTGAAGTCGGGCTTACCAAGCAATCAACTTTTTCAAATGCTTTGTCAAAATCTTGTTTAATCAATCGACGCACTTGCTGAGCTTTTTTATAATAAGCATCATAATAACCACTTGATAAAACATAAGTACCAAGCATTATTCTCCTACGTACTTCTTCGCCCAATCCCTGGCTTCTGGTTTTTTGGTACATTTCCGACAAATTGCCAGCATCAGCGCGATAGCCATAGCGCACTCCGTCATAGCGCGCCATGTTTGATGAAACTTCAGCTGTCATTAAAATATAGTAAGTAGCTAGCGCGTATTTGGAAAGAGGTAAACTTATTTCAATTATATCAGCACCCAATTTTTCTAATCTTTTAATTGCTGTTTTAACGCTTTTCTCAACTTCAGGATCCATTCCTTTGACAAAAAATTCTTTGGGCACACCGATTTTTAAACCTTGGATATCGTGGCCAAAATCTTGCATAATAGCAGTATCCCTGTCAATTGTAGTTGAATCAAAATCATCTTTACCTGCAATTTCCTGAAAAACAAAAGCTGCATCACGTACTGACTTTGTCAGCGTTCCGATCTGATCAAAGCCGGAAGCCATGGCCATTAGCCCGTGCCTGGAAATCCTGCCATAGCTTGGTTTAAATCCGATCACACCGCAAAAACCAGCCGGCTGGCGTACAGATCCTCCTGTATCAGAACCAAGCGCAAAAATTGTTTCATGCGCTGCCACTGCAACTGCGCTGCCACTGGATGAACCACCTGGTACTTTTTTTGTGTCATGCGGATTTCTGGCTATGCCAAAATATGAAGCTTCTCCGCTGCTACCCATGGCAAATTCATCAAGATTTGTTTTTCCGATAATAACCGCGCCTTGCGCTTTTAACCTGTTTACAACCGTGGCATCATAAGTAGCTACATAATCTGACAAAATTTTTGATCCGGCAGTTGCTTTTATCCCTTGAACCAAAATATTATCTTTTATTGCAACCGGAATTCCTTGCAAAACATTTATTTCTTGGTTTAATTTTATTTTTTTATCAACTTTTTCAGCTTCTTGATAAGCTTTGTCTTCAGTTAAACTAATAAAAGCATTTAATTTTTCATCTTTATCTCGAATTGTATCAAAACAAGATTTTGCCAGTTCAACAGCTGAAAACTGCTTTGCCTCCAAGCCGCGATGAGCTTCTTCGATTGTAAGTTTATTTAACATATATGTTACAGATCTACAGATAACATACAGATATTACAGATTAATCTACAACTGAATAATTTCAAACCAATCCGTACAATCCATAAAGTATCTGTAAATCCGTAATCTACTATTCAAGAACTTTGTGCACTTTGATTTGATTTTTTTCCAAGGCAGGTGCTTCTGCCAAAACTTTTTCCTGCGAAAATGTTTGTTGCACTTTATCCTCGCGCAAAACATCTTCCAAATCATGAACATGACTCAAAGGCTCTACATCTTGCGTATTTATTTCTTCAAGCTGTTTACAATAATCTAAAATAGAAGAAATCTGCTCTGCATACTTCTTTTTTTCAGCTTCAGTAATGCCAAGACGAGCCAAATCAGCCAAATGCTCAATATGGTCTTTTTCAATTGCCATAAGTTATGTTTAATTCATGAAAATATTATATCAAATTAAGTAAGTTTAATCAAAAAAACACTCTTGACAAGTGCTTTTGCCTATGCGGTTTAAAGGGAAAAATGTGTTGCTAAAAATGGTAATTTAGTTGTAATATTAGATAAAAAGAGTAAATAAATTAAATCCAAGTTAATTTTATGGCTAAAAAAGTGTATTTTTTGTTCAAAGTATCAAGTTAAAAAACAAGGAAAAACTAGAGATGGTCGACAAAGATATTTTTGTAAAAATTGCAAACAATCATTCCAGTCAAAGAAAAGACAACGTAAGTCAGAAATCTCAGTAGATAAAATGTGGTATGAATATGTTTGGGAAAAACAATCTCTTAGTCAATTGAGTAAGAAGTATGGAAAAGATCATAAATGGATACAAAGTCAGTTTGAGAAACACACTGTCAAAAGAAATAATCCACTGCCATATTCACCTCAACCCATTAATTTGTTAATCGACTTTACAAAGCTGGATTCAGATTACGGAGCTCTTGTTTTCAGATCGTACAATCTTAAAATCAACCTAGCGTGGATGATCAGAGAAACAGAACGAATCAATGATTATCTTGAAGGATTTAACTTTTTACAAGAAAAAGGTTGGACAATCTTATCCATTACTATAGACGGAAAACCAGGAGCCAGAGAGCTCTTTCCAGACATTCCTGTACAAATGTGTCAATGGCATCAACAAAAGATCATTTTTAGATATATTACTCACAATCCAAAGTTAAAAGCGAATATTGAATTGCAAAATTTAACGCTCCAGTTATGTAAACTTTCAGAGAAAGATTTCATTGAAAGATTAAATGACTGGAAAGTTAAATGGCAAAATTTTCTGGAAGAAAAAGCTTTTAACCCGGAAACGAAACGTTGGCATTACATACATCGAAGAACAAGGAGCGCTGTACGTAGTTTTGAACGCAACCTGGACTATTTGTTTGTTTATCAAAAATATCCTGAGTTAAAGATCCCAAATACAAATAATAGTTTAGAAGGAACGTTCTCTCAAATGAAAGTTAAATTAAATAATCATAGAGGGATAACCAATATTAGAAAAAGAAAACTCATTGATGAACTTTTGCTTGGTCAAAAGTAGCAAATAGCAACACATTTTTCCCTTTAAACCAAAATATAAAAGTAGTCGAGAATTCGCATTCTCTGCTACTTTTAAATTTGTCACAGAAAAAAGCATCGTCAACAAAAAAAGCTGCTGAATTTATCAGCAGCAATGAAATTGGAAGAGAGAGTGGGATTTGAACCCACGGTTCCTTGCGGAACAACGGTTTTCAAGACCGCCGCCTTAAACCACTCGGCCATCTCTCCTTTTGGCAGTGGAGGTAGGATTTGAACCCACGGTCCCTTGCGGAACAACGGTTTTCAAGACCGCCGCCTTAAACCGCTCGGCCACTCCACCTTTTTATTTAAAAATAACAGAGAATTCGCATTCTCTGCTACCTTATTATTAAAATAAAAATTTTAACTTATTCGCTCCACATACTCGCCTGTTTCAGTATTCACGCGAACTATATCGCCTTGTTTGATAAATAACGGCGCATTTACCTCATAACCTGTTTCAAGAATAATTGTTTTATTAGCAGTGCCGGCTGTATCTCCTTTTACTCCTGGAGGAGCCTCTGTTACTTTTAGTTCAACCTTGATTGGCAACTGCACTGAGACTGGTTTGCCTTCAAAAATAAGTACATCAACATCAGTTCCTTCTTTAAGAAAATTTGAAACTTCGCCAACACTTTCTTTTTCAATACTAAATTGCTCATAGTTTTCTGAATCCATGAAGTAAACTTCATTTTCCTGAGTATAAAGGTATGATGCTTTGCCACGAGATAAGTCAGCTTCTTCCATTTTGTCATTGCCTTTGATTGTTTTTTCTAGCACAGCCCCGCTAAGCAAATTTTTCAACTTTAAAACTTTAATTGAGCCGCCGCGGCCAACTTGTTTTTGAGCGGCTTGAATAACAGAGTATGGTTCATTGTTTAGTTTGACGATTGAACCTAGTCGTACTTGGCTGATATCTAACATATGAGAAGTAAATCGAAGCAAGGCGTTGCAAGGCGAAGTAAATCGATGTAAATGGTGGCAAGCCATTGCAAGGCGTTGCAAGAAGATATAAATTAATGTTATTTATTGTTGTAGTTAAGTTGTTGAGATTTGGCCCATTTATAAATCAAAGCGCCGGTGATTCGACAAGACTTATACACTTCATCATATTCTTCTTGGCTTATATATTCCAAATCTTTGCAAATCAAAAACTGATATTCTAGTTCGTTCAGTGAAGCTCGTGCAATATTATAAAAATTTAAACTATCCTTTAATGTTCTTCGAGTAAATCCTTCAACAATATTCGAGGCAACACTTACAACAGCTCGACGCATCTGAGAAATCAAATTAAATTTTTCTGTATCAGGCAATTTCTTTGTTAATCTATAAGTAAATAAAACTAATTCATGCGATTTTTGCCATGCAATTATGTCTTTATAACTACTTACTTACATTTGCCATAAAATATGTAATTTAAACTTCGACTTGCCTCTCCTCGCTCCGCCTTGCCTCGCCTTGCTACCGATTAACGAACGGCAAAAACGCCATAATCCGCGCGCGTTTGATCGCAACGCCAAGTTTGCGCTGGTGTTTGGCGCAGAGCTTTGTTCTTTGTTTTGGCAAAATTTTACCGTATGTTGATAGAAATTTTTGCAATGTTTGCGCATCTTTGTACTCAACATCTTTGAGCGCATTCTCGCAAAAATAACATTTTTTTTCTTTTTTTGGTTTAATCATATGGAATAATACTGATATACGGATTTATACTAATAATACGGATTCTTGCTGAAGTTATATCAGTATAATCCGTATTTATCCATATATCCGCATTTTAAAAAGGGATATTTTCAATCTTAATTTCATCATCACCGCCTCCATTGTCAGAAGCAGCTTCATTTGAATCAGCTGGAGCTGGGTTAGAATCTTCAACTTCAATAGTTGGGATTTCTGTACCAGGCACTTGTGCTGCTGGCTGAGCAGGTGCTGCAGGAGCACTGGCAGGAGCAAAAGAGTTTCCTCCGGAACTTGCGCCTTTGCTGTCCAGCATAATCATATTATCTGCAACAATTTCAGTTCGATAACGTTTAACACCGTCTTGACCTTCCCAATCACGTGTTTGCAATCTGCCTTCAATGTAAACTTTACTTCCTTTGCGCAAATATTGCGCACAAATTTCCGCTAACTTTCTCCAAACAACTATATTATGATATTCAACTTTTTCTTGCTTTTGACCGCTAGCATCTGTCCATGTAAAGTTTGTGGCCAAGCCAAAACTTGTTACAGCTGCGCCATTAGGCGTTGTTCTTGATTCTGGATCACGAGTCAAGCGCCCGATTATCATTGCTTTGTTTAAATCCATAAGTTTATAAATTCTAAATCCTAAACCCTAAATCCTAAATAAATTCAAATTACCAAAAATACAAATTTTCAAAATAATCCTTACTTAGCATTTAAAAAACGACTTAGAATATAATGTTATTTATTATGTTCTTAAGTTCTTAAGTTCTTTTGTTCTTCAGTGAATTCGTACATTCGTTTGATTCGCTTGCCCTGAACCGGAGCATAGCGACTGGTTCACGGGTAATTCGTAGCTACAATATTTCATCCGTCAAAATCTCATCCAGTTTTTTATCTAAATCTTCCAAAGTTGATTTTTTGTCATCTTTTTTATCTTCTTTGATTTCAACTTCAGTTGGTTTTTCTTCTTTCTGTGGTTCTTCTTTTGGTTTTGGTACTGATAGCGACGCTTCTTCTTCTGATTTTTTCACTTTTTCTTTTACTTCTTCTTCCATTTGTTTTAATTCTTCTTGCTTTTCTTTTCTTTGACGTTCTTGCATTTTTTCTTCACGCGCGATTTCTTCTGCTGTCTTGATTCTCTTTTTTATAATTAAATGCCGCAAAACCTCGTTTTTCAAACGAAGCTGATCATCTAATTTTTTTAGATTTTCACCATCCATGTCAAATTCCAAAACAACATATGTGCCTTGGTGAATATGGTTGATTGGATAAGCAAATTTTTGTTTGCCAAGATTTTCTTCCTTTGTAATCTCAGCTTTTTGAGCTTGCAAAAGCTCCTTAACACTGTCCTCGACTTTTTTCAATTCATCATCAAGAAATTTAATCGGAACAATGTAACAAAGTTCATAATGATGTATCATATTGTATTGTGGCAAATTTTGTAATTCCCGAGACAGGAATTAATGGTCGTTTTACGCAAAATTTACCTAAATTATTAAGTTGATAGTAGCTTAACATATTATTTTAGCTTTGACAAGAGCGCAATATTCGACATTTTTTTTATTTTGTGCTATGCTTTATTTAAGCTAGTTTATGATAATTAAACTAGTTATTTTTATAACTATACTGCGGATATGCGGATTATTTGCAGATTATGCAGATTAGGTGAAAGTAAAAAGTAGAAAGTAGTAAAGCAACTAAGCTCATCTTAGTTTTACTTTCATCTTTACACTTTAATCTTTTAACTTATCTGTACAATCTGTAAACAAATCTGTACATCTGTAACATATGGACACAGGAATAAAAACAGCAATCAAACAGATCTGCGCTGAAAAAGGACTAAGCGAAGAATCTGTTTTAGAAACAATAAATTCTGCGGTTGCAGCAGCTTATCGCAAAGATTTTGGTGACAAAACTCAAAACGTTGAAGCTGAATTTGATCTTGATACAGGCAATATCAAGGTTTTTGACGTAAAAGAAGTTGTTGAAGACTTGACTCCGGAAGAATTAGAAGCCCTAGAAAAGCTAAAAGCTGAGCGAGAAGCAATTCGCGAGGCAATTGAAAAAGGTGAAATCACTCCGGAAGAACTGCGCAAAAAACGTGAAGAAGAGGAAGCAGCAAAAACTGAAAAAGAAGGTGCAGATGAGGAAGATGAAATGCGTAAATTTAATCCGCGCTCTGAAATTCAAGAATGTGATGCAAAAAAAATTAAAAAATCATACAAAGTAGGAGATATTGTAAAAACTGCTTTGGAAATTCCAGGAGACTTTGGTCGCATGGCAGCGCAAACAGCAAAACAAGTTATTATTCAAAAACTTCGTGAAGCAGAGCGCAATGTTGTTTATCAGGAATTCAAAGACAAAGAAGGAGAAATCTTGATCGGCATGGTACAAAAATTTGAAGGCCGTAATATTATTATTGATTTGTCTCGTGTTAATGCAATCCTACCGCCAAACGAACAAGTACGCACTGAGCGTTTAAAAATCGGAGACAGAATTAAGGTTTACCTGATTAGTGTTTCTTTAAACACAAAAGGACCAGAACTGATTGTTTCGCGCGCACATCCGGAAATTGTCAAAGTTTTATTTGCCCAAGAAATCCCGGAAATTGCCAATGGTGTTATTGAAATCAAAGGCATTGCTCGCGAAGCCGGCTCGCGCACAAAGGTTGCTGTTCATACAGATGATGATAGCATTGATCCGATCGGCTCTTGCATTGGTCAGCGCGGTGCTCGTATTCAAACAATTATCAATGAACTTGGCGGGGAAAAAATCGATATTATTGAATATGATGATGATCCAAAAAAATTAATCACCAACGCGCTTTTGCCGGCAAAAATTTCAAAAATCGAATTGAACGAAAAGGAAAAAACAGCCATTGTCATTGTTCCCAACGAACAGCTTAGCTTAACAATCGGCAAAGCCGGACAAAACGTACGTTTGGCTTCAAAACTGACCGGCTGGACATTGAGCATCAAGGAGCAGGAATCAGGAGAAGAAATCAAGGCTGAGGAAGAAATCGCGGAAAAAGATGAAAGGAGAAAGGAGAAAGATAAAAGTAAAAATGAAAACGAAAAAACTTCAGAAAAAAAAGCTAATGATAAGAAGACAGATAAAAGCGAAGAATCTTCAGGCAAAAAAGAAACTAAAAAAACTTCTAAAAAATAATTTTAGACTTTTAACTACGAATAACGAATCATTGCGAATACTACGAATTCATTGGCAACGATATTTCAAGTAATTCGTAGAATTCGTAGCAAATTCGTTATTCGTAGATATGGGAATCACTTCAAATAAACAAAAATTAACATAATTTTCCGCAAAACTATGATAGAACTCTATAATGCGATCTTATACAAACCGGTTCTTAATCTCCTTGTTTACCTTTACAACATCGTACCAGGTCATGACATTGGTGTGGCGATAATTATTTTAACCATTATTATCAAACTGATTTTACTTCCGCTTAGCATTCGTTCCATCAAATCGCAAAAAGCGCTTCAAGATATTCAACCAAAATTGGAAAAGTTGAAAAAACAATACAAAGACCAAAAAGACAAACTTGCCAGCGAAACAATGCTACTTTACAAAGAACAAAAAGTTAATCCGCTGTCATCATGTTTGCCACTATTAATTCAATTTCCATTTTTAATTGCAGTTTATCATGCTTTTCGAACCGGCTTAACAGGTGATGTAGGTCCTCTTTTATATTCTTTTGTAAATAATCCCGGCCAAATTGATACTGTTTCATTTGGTATTATTGATTTAGCAATTCCAAGCATTTGGTTGGCGATTCTTGCCGGTCTTGCCCAGTATCTTCAAACTAAAATGCTAACAACCCAAAAAACTAAAAAGCCTATCCCTGGTGCAAAAGATGAAAACATGATGGCTAGTATGAATAAAAGCATGCAATACTTTATGCCGTTTATTACAATCTTGATCGGTATGCGCTTGCCTGGAGGACTTACTTTTTATTGGTTTTTAACAACAATTCTCACAGCTCTTCAACAGCAATTAATTTTCAAAAACATGAAAAAACAGCCGGTTGAAATTATTCCACCAAAAGACACGGATCATGGATCGCTTGCCTCGATAAAGACGAGTCGAAGCGGGCGGAACACAGATCAACCACCTGAGATTAAAAAATTGCCAGATAATAATTAAAACACAGAACGCAGTTAATCTGTTAATCAGTTAACCTCGCTTAAATACTTTACTTATCAACTTAATCGCAGAACGCTGATCACGAATACTTTCCTCGCTTTTATACTCATCATCAAAAATTAATCGCAGTTAATCAGTTAACCAGTTAATCACCTCCTTGGGCTCCGAAGCCTTGGCGAAGGAGGTTACCACCTCTATCACCTCTACCACTTCTTTTACTTCTATAATTCTATGCAAATCAACTTTCAAACCCTAAAATCTCTGCCGGTTGAAACGGAAAACGGCACTGCCTTGGGTCAAGTTTTTGATATTGAAATTGATCCCAAAAATCATATTGTTAAAAAATATCTTGTTTCAAGCAAGCTGCTCTTTAAAGAAAATAATGAATTAATAATCGCACCGGATCAAATCGTAGAAATTAACAATAAAAAAATTATTGTGCTC
>Ga0180433_10011293_pt1 | contig 10609 bp, 8 predicted proteins | sample SS_ome_8_FD_132980 | JGI IMG/M metagenome (GOLD analysis project Ga0180433, IMG submission 132980) | Hypersaline lake sediment archaeal communities from the Salton Sea, California, USA - SS_1_D_1 metaG | ecosystem: Environmental > Aquatic > Non-marine Saline and Alkaline > Hypersaline > Sediment...
AAGAGCAGCAGCGGTTTTTTTAATCACATTTTTATTTGTTGACAATATCTACGCCGAAATAGGTAAAAGCGTAAAAGATTTCCAGAACAGCGCTTTTACCAAGGCCGAAACGGTCAAGCAATACGATGCCTGGCGTATCGGCAAAACAGCGATTTTTTATTTTAACGATCCCTCAAAAAGGTATCTTTTGCAATTGAAAGTTGACCTTGATAAGAATTACGTAATTGAACAAAGTTTGGATTATCTGACGCCGGACAATCAAACCCAGGCGGATACGGACATTGCGTTCATGATAAAATTGCTCGAAGAGGCAACCGGCAATAGGATCGAACCAAAAAAGTTATCAGATTTGGTTATTGCGGTGTTTGAAAAGGCGCTTAGGACAAAAAAACCGCAGACAGAAGAGATAAAAGGCTATAAGATAACGATAGGCGCACGATCCAATAGCATCAACGTTTGTGTAAACAAAGGATAGCGTTACAAAATGCAGCCGGATCTTTATCAGTGTAGTCCGGGATTGAACAAAAGCTTGAAAAACGAGCGATGTATGATATAATTACCATGTAGGGGTGTGGATGCGTTAGTGCAACTGTATATCCGCGGAGGGACATAGCTAGGTGAAAAGAGTAATAAAAGGTGGTTTTATGACCGGGGTATTTATTCTCATGGCCCCGGTATTTTTATTTGCAGATTCTTCTTCCGAAGCGATAAGAGCGGATGAATTGGTTAGTCGATTTAACGAAGCAACCGATGTTCAGGAAAAAGAACTCAACAAACGTCTCAGGGGAGCGATGATAATCGGAGCCGGCACAATAGAAAATGTGGAAGAGCGTTCCTTTCTCGATGAAGCCAGGGGTGAAGAGGCGAGAGTACGCTACTATACGGCGATCACGGAACTTCAAAAAACCGCTGAAGGCGCTGTTTACAACGTGGTATTTTGCTACGAGGATATTGATGATGCCGAGCGTATCTGTAAGGGGCAAAGAGTAGAAGAAATCGGTAAGCTAATCAGGATTTCCAAAGAGGGTGACGAAGGTGTTTGGATTTCCGTATGGCTTTTTATGGAAAGCGCCCCCGTAAAGTAAAACGATCAGTACCTAATGAGCATATCTTTTTTTAAAAGAAAAACGAAGCGCGCCGCAGAAAGCCTACTGCTTGTTCTCTCCAAGAGCACCTCAAGGTGTGACTGTGCCACTGAAGCGGCGGATATTATCGAGAGAGGTGTTGATTGGGGTTATTTCTATCGATTGGCGGGACAACACAAGCTGGCCGATCATATCTACAATGTTGGCAAGAGCCTGCGGCTGTCTTCGAATGGATTTTTAAAGACGGTAGAAAAATTAAAACCGACCCTCCTTCATGCCTTTGCGCACTGCAGGGTTTCGGAAAAAACCCTTTCACAGATTGCTTTCGAATTTCAGTCGGCAAACATCTCTTTTATTCCGTTAAAAGGAACGATTCTTTCCAGGTATTTGTATGGGGAACCTTATGCGCGGGGCGCCAGTATCGACATAGATTTGTTGGTGCCTGAAAGTGAAAAATTCCGGGCGGAACAAAGCTTATCGAGATTAGGGTACAGATGTCTTCGAAGGCAGAAGAAATCTTCGAAGTTTCAAATGGATTTTACAAATCCCACGATGCCAAACATTGATCTACACTGGGATATCACTACGAAGTACAGAAGTTGCTTGAGGATGCGCATGTTTTGGGACGATACTATGGATCTTAAAGCCGACGGCATAAAATACCGTGTTTTTCAACCCGAAAGCATGCTTCTTTTTCTTTTTGCCCATCTTTCAAATGTGAGCGCCTTTACCGATTATCGGTATGCGGTTGACTCTGATCGGCTTTTGCATATTTACGCTGACAGAATTGACTGGCGCAGTCTGAAAGAAAAAGCGTTAAAGAGGGGGCTAAGCAGTTCCCTGTATGCCGGGCTACTGGCACTAAAGGTACTATTCGGGAAGGATCATTTCAAGCGGGACAGGTGCCTGTCCAGGATCCCTTTTTTTAAAAAAGTCTTTATACATCTCTGTGTAAGAAAAAATACGCTGTTCTATAGCGGATTCAGAAAATCTTTGTTGTCCAACTATTTGAGATATGTATTTTACGAGCTGGTGGAATGCAAAAATGCGGCGGAATTTATAAAAATTTTACTTAGATGTTTTTCATTTACGAAATTTTCAAAAGCCATAACCGCGCCAAAAAAAACAAATATGCGTCGCTGTGCGAAGCGCAGGGGCAGCGGTATGGGAGAGCGGAAAAAATACGAAAATGCTCGAGTCGCCGCCGTTCTCTTAATGATCGTTTTTTCCTTATCCTGCCTTTCCTGCACGGTTCCTTACTACAACATACGCCCGGAAAAGCCCACCCCTTCCCCTCCGCTTGAAAAAGCGCAGCTTACCGGAACGGTGCTTTATGCCGATTACTACATAGCGCCCGGAGACAGGCTGCAGGTTTACATCTGGCAGTACCCCGAGTGGTCGTGGAATGACGGAACCGACCGGCAGGATTGGACGAGAGATACCGTGAGACCCGATGGAAAATTATGGTTTCCCTTGGTTGGGGATGTCCAGTGTGCGGGATTGACCACAAAGCAATTGGCGAAAAATTTAGAAAAAAAACTTTCAAAATATGTCAGGTCCCCCGAAGTTCACGTCTATGTGAGAGAATACGTCGGCCGTTACTACTATGTGTTGCGCGCAGGCGGCGGCGGAAGCAGACACGTGCTTAAAGGGCCCCTCGATATATTCGAAGCGGTAATGCAGTCAGGGGTGGCGCGTACCGCTAAGCTGGATGAGGTTATTTTGATAACAGACAACATGACCGATAATCCAAAGATGAGAAGGGTGAATATTTTTAAGCGCATGAAAATAGGGGTCAAGAAGAAAGATATCATCATGATCAAACCAAACGACATCATATATATACCGCAGCGGTTTATTTCCGAACTTTGCCAGGCGGTAGGAGAAATACAGGCCGCCATAAATGCGACTCAATCCATGGCTGATTGGAGAAAATGGAGTGAAAAAGCCATGACAGTTCTTTAAAACCAATCGCAATGATTCCCGACAAAGAAAGTTAAAGAGAATAGATGCCGCAAATATACGAACTAAACCTCAGAGATTACTGGAATATCGCCATAAGAAGAAAGTGGATAATCGTCGGTTCTTTTTCCCTGGTGTTTTTCAGCATTTTTATTTATACCAATCTCCAGAAGCCTCTCTATAAGGCGTCCGTTATTCTGAGAATCGAGCCTACTTTACTTCCTTCGACGATTGTATTTCCGTCCCGCAATGTGGTTTTTCCGACTGGGCAGAAATTAGACAGTTATGAAAAACAGATCACAGGGAGAACGGTTTTGGAAAAAACCGCCAGGGAGCTGGGCTGGATAACCGACAACATGTCTCTCGGAAAACAAAACGAAGTGATAACCGATATACGCGAAGAGCTTAACGTAAATAAACTGGACAGGGGCAGCATGCTGCGGTTGACGGTAGTTTCCGGCAATCCGAATAGGGCCGCCATACTGGCAAACAAGGTCGCGACGGTATTTAAAAAATTAAACGTTGAAGAAAAAAATCAGCTGGCTCACAACGTGAGGGTTTTCATCGAAAACACGCTTAAGGAAGTGGAGGTCAAATTAAAAGAACAGGAAAAACGGAGCCGCGCCCTTACCACTCGCGGTGTGGTTGGTTCGGGGAAAAGTGTTATCGACCAAATTCACAAACTTGAAAGAGACCGCATGGGGCTGTTGAAAAAATTTACCAAACTGCATCCCGACGTTATGAAACTCGATTACGAAATAAATGAGCTGAAAGACGAGTTGAAAAAGTTGCCGAAAGAAGAGTTTGAATACGGAATTCTTCAAAGGGATATACATACCAACGAATCGTTGTACTCCACGCTGAAACAAAAATTGTACGAGGCAAGGATCCGGGAAGCGGAAAAGATCGATAACGTACTTTTAATAAGCCCCGCGATCGCTCCCAGGTGGCCCTATTACCCCAAAAAGGGAAAAAACTACTCAGTGGCCCTGGCGCTCGGTCTCGTAATCGGAACAAGCATGGCACTGATAATCGAACATTTGGATACGTCTATAGGAAGGGTTGACGACGTGGAAAGCTTTATAAAGGCCGCTGTCTTAGGAGTGATTCCCTATTGCAGCGATAAGCCGGTATCTTCTCGTGGGGCAGAAGAAAAATGGATGAGAATATTTCGCGGAAAAAAATCAACCATAAAACAGGAATCTCGTTTGTTTATATTTGATAAAAAAAAATATCAGGCACTTTTTATGGAGGCCTTCCGCATACTGAGTGTAAACCTGCAGGTAGTATTCGGGAAAAGCGAAAAGATAAAAAACAAAGTACTGATGATAACCAGTTGCAACCCCGAGGAGGGCAAAAGCATGATCGTCTCACACCTGGGCATTGTCTTGTCCCAACTGGGATATAGGGTGTTGATTATCGATACCGACACAAGAAGGGCGAGTATCCATAAAATATTTGGTTTGCAAAAAAAAGAACACGGGTTTACCGACATATTGATGGGCAGGATAACCCCTGATGCCGCCGTAAGGACCGCTACCGATCTTATGCTTGGCGCTCTCAGCGTTGACAAGATCGTGGACAAGCCGTGGCTGGATAGCCTCAACATAATTACTTCAGGTTCGGTTGCCTCAAACGTTATAACCCTTTTTAATTCGGATAAAATGGCGGAAACATTAAATTATTTCAAGAGCAGGTATGATGTTGTTCTGGTGGATTCCTCGCCCATATTGGCGGTAAGTGAACCCTCTGTTTTGCTGCCCAGAACAGATGGGGTTCTGTTGGTGTACAGGGCGGGTTCTACCTCAAGGCTTGCCCTTCGCAGGGCTAAAACCCAGATAGAGAGTGTAAAGGGCAGGGGTGGGCTTTCAGGAGTTATCTTAAATAATGTTACGCCCGAGATAGGCCTGGATACGTACTATTACTACAGCAGAAAGTACTACACGAACGAAGACGAATCTTCGAAAAAAGAAAGGGGTAACGGATATGTATGAAACATTTTGGGGCTTAAAAGAAAAACCGTTTGAAAATACGCCCGATCCCCGATTCATGTACTATTCCAAGAGACATGAAGAGGCCCTTATGAGGCTCTTGTACGCAATAAAAGAAGAAAAGGGCGCGGCAATGTTAACCGGGGATTATGGTTCCGGAAAGACCATTTTAAGCAGAATCGTCATAGACGAATTAATAAAAGGTAAAGTTTACGAAGCGGCGCTTATAACCCACCCCTGTCTTACCCCTATCCAGTTTATTCAGGAGATAATCTATCAATTGAAGAATGAGTACACCAAAGGTTCCAAACCGCAGCTTCTGCACATGATGCAGGAGATAATCTACAAAAACTTTAACAGCGGTAAAAAAACCGTCATTCTGATCGATGAAGCGCAGATTGTAAAGGAAAAAGAAACCTTTGAGGAACTCAGGCTGTTTTTGAACTTCCAATTAAACAACAAATTCCTTATCACATTGATATTGATCGGACAACCGGAGTTGTTGAAGAAGATCGTCGCTATTCCGCAATTAGAGCAGAGACTCGGAATAAAATATCACCTGGTAGGATTGGATCACGCCGAGACCGAAGAATACATAAAACACCGCCTTACCATTGCAGGCGCAAGAAGAGATGTATTTACCAGTGACGCCATTGATGTGATTTATAATTATTCGGGCGGGTTGCCGAGAAAGATAAACAATGTTTGCGATATGTGCCTTTTAATAGGTTTCGGCCAGGAAGTAAAGGCCGTCGATAAAGGGTTAACGGAAAATGTTGTAGCGGATTTGGATACGGAGGCCTCACTTTATGCCAAGGATGTTTGATGTATTGAGAAACAAGGTCGACAACACGAGCGGAGAGACCGGTCAAAAAAAAGAAAAAAAACCGAAACCCCTTGCCTCAGAAAACAAGGAGAAAAAGAGCGATTCCGAAAAAAAACCTTTGCATTTCCCGAAGGAAATCCTAAAAAATCACAAGAGAGAAGAGAAAAAAACCGACGACCGTTTTTCGCTGGCTTCGGAAAAACTTATTTCAACCATGCGAAAACACGGAACAGACAGCCATGAAAAAGCAAGTGAAATCTACGAAAATGCGCTTAAAACAATAAAAGTCCTTCTCGTAAAGATAAGAACCAAGGAAAATCTTGATTTATACATGCCCAAGATATACGAAGTCCTGGATAACATCTTTAATCAGCTGGTGCTGGGTGACAGTCTGCTGAACAATATATGCGAAAAAAAGAACGAAACATATTACCTCCCGAATCACATTATAAACACGCTGATTTTATCTTCGGCACTTGGTTTAAGTATGGGATTCAACAAGTCCCGGTTGAACCATATCGGACTGGCAAGCGTTTTTTATGATGTGGGCCTGGATGCGTTAAGGGAGATTATAGCCCAGCCCAGAAAACTGACCGGCGCGGAATACAATCTGATCAAAACCCACATCGACAAAAGTTTAGAGGTTGTCGGGGCAACGGATGCAATCAACGAAGTCGTAAAGGATACTATCAGGATGCATCATGAAAGGGTGAACGGAAGCGGATATCCTCTCGGTTTGAAAACAGACAAGATCAATCCTTATGCTAATATTCTCGGCCTGGCAGACACATACGAGACGTTGACCCATGACAGGCCTCACCGCGAAGGCATGAATACCCACAAAGCGGTTACGTTTCTCATTAGTTCGTTAAAAGATAATTTTGATACCGCGGTTACGAAAATATTTGTAAACAAAATGTCTGTTTATCCGATAGGAAGCATTGTGAAGTTAAGCACAGGTGAGGTGGCAAGAATTATTAGCGTACGGTCAGGTTCCCCCTTGCGACCCGTAGTAATGATCATTAAGAATGCTTACGGGGAACATGTAACCGAGAGAAACATAGTAGATTTATCCAGACAAACTCTACTATTTATCAGGGAAGCGCTCTGATCCCTAAAAAAAACAAAAATCTACCGCAATAATGGACAAGTGGAAGCCGTTTCTTTATTTTATCGTTCTGTTTTTAACCGCTGCCGTAACTTATCTTATCATAGAGGTGCGCTTTGATCTTAAAACCCTCACTTGGCTGCTTTTTCTCCTGGTTTTTTTGCCTACTCTGGTAAACCTCAACATAGGCTTTGTTATAATCATCGTATCGATGCTCTTTTCTCCCGAAGTCATTATGGGGAGCGCCGGCTCCAGGCAGATAATCGTAAGAATCGAAGACGTGTTATTGGCGGTGGTTGTCCTGGCCTGGTTTACCAGGACAGCGGTTACAAAAAATATAGGAGAAACTTTTAAAACAGAATTGACAAGGCCGTTTTTTCTATACTTTTCTGCCTGTATTTTGTCCACGGTACTTGCCGTTACCTTTCGCGAACCGGGATCGGCAAACGTCAAACAGGGCATTTTTACCGTGCTTAAGTATCTGGAATATTTTATGCTGTTCCTAATGGTCAAAGACCACCTGAAAAGCTTGAAACAGGCCAAGATGTTTCTTACGGTATTTTCTATAGTGGCACTTGTGGTGGCTATTTATGGCCATGTTTATATCGCGGAACAGCAACAAGCCGGATCGGAACATTTTCGGGTAACTCCGCCTGTTGAAACAAGGGGAGGCGGAGAGGCGGGCACCCTGGGGGGATATTTATTGTTCATGATGGCAATGGCCGGCGGGGTTCTTTTATACACGCATTCCGTGCCCCAAAAGGTATTTTTAATCTGTCTCCTGGCACTTACGTTTAGGTCTTTTTTGTATACTATGTCGAGGGGTTCATATCTCGGTTTTATCGCCATGGTAGCCGGATTTACGTTCTTTATAAAAAATGTAATGTTGAAAATGAAATTGATATACGCGCTGGCCGTCTTTTTTATTTTACTGGTAATATTTATGCCGCAGATGATCAGGGATAGAATAATGACAACGCTTGTGGTCGTGGATACCGAAAAGGGATCTTATGTGGAATGGGAAGAATCCCCGCAGGCCCGCATAGATAGCTGGGAGATCGTATTTTTCGATATTTTTCCAAAAAGTCCTTTATTCGGTCATGGCGTTGCCACGTACTTTGTTGACAACCAGTGGTTTTTAATTTTGGCCGAAGCCGGATTAATAGGAGTGATTTTATTCATTCAATTCTTGGCAAAACTTTTTAAAATAATGCGAAATATTTTGAAAGATAATCTGGTGGAAAAGGACGGTTTGGCTACAGGGCTTTGCGTGGGATTTTTAGCGGGTTTTGTAGGCCTTCTCGTCTTTTCTTTGAGCGCCAATTCGTTCATAATAATAAAGATTATGGAGCCTTTCTGGTTTATGGCGGCAATAATTCTCTCCATGCCGCAGCTGCTCAAACTCGAAGAAGAAAAAATAGCAGAAACCACCGACCTCGGCGCCGAAATCAAAATTTAGAAAGCAAAGGAAGGCAGTTTGTCAGAAAATATTAGATCGGAAAAAAAAACAATTTTTAAAACGGCAGGAATAATTTCATTTATTGCACTTGTCGGTTATCCTCTGGGTTATTTGCGTGATATGCTTTTAATCAAAAAATTCGGTGCCAGCAGTCAAACGGACGCCTGGATAATCGCCTCCCAGATTCCCGATATTTTTTTTAAATTACTACTTTTCGGCGCCCTGGCGGCGAGTTTTATTCCCATATTTACCGAATTCCTGATGCAAAAAAAAGAAAAGGAAGGTTGGGATATTGCCTGTACAATGATAAACCTTACGGTTTTAGTCCTTGGATCTATTTCTGTTCTGGGTGTAATCGGGGCCTCTTTTTTGATTCGCATTCTTTCGCCCGGTTTTTCTCCCGCTACGCAGGCCCTGGCTACAAACCTTACCAGAATCGTTTTCCCGGTCGTTCTCATTTTTGGGGTAACCACTTTTGTTACTGCGATTTACCATGCCCATCTTAGATTCGTCCTTCCGGCATTTGCGGGTCTTCTGGGCCCGATTGTCCTGATCTTTTTCATTGTTTTTCTAAGCAAACGTATGGGTATTTTTTCTTTGGCCTACGGAACTGTTGCAGGAGCGTCTCTTTTCTTATTTGTATTGATAGCTTTCGCTTATAGGGGAAGTCCCCCCTATAGATTCAGAATCAACCTCAAGCATCCGGCAATAAAGAAGATATTAATCCTGATGGTTCCCCTTATCGGCGCTGATCTAATTGGAAAAGGCGCAGCGGTCATCTGGCGCATATTTGCTTCATTTTTGAAAGAAGGCAGCATAACTTCTTTAACCCTTGCCGATAGGGTCGTATCCGTTCCCGTAATAATTTTTTCCGGTGCTATTGCGGCGGTAATTTTTCCGCTTCTCTCTCGCCAGAAAGCCCAGGAGAATATCCCGGAATTGAGGGATACGCTTTTTTTGGGGATAAGAATGACGTTCATAATTTTTATCCCGGCAACAATTGGATTTATGGCAATAGGTAAACCGATTATACGGCTCCTTTTTGAGCGAGGCCTCTTCAGCGCCGCCGATACACAACGTACGGCCACGGTTCTTTTCTTTTCATCGTTCGGTCTTCTGGCTTACGGAGTAAACCCGATTCTCTACAAGACATGCTATGCGCTTAAGAAAAATTGGTATCTCTTTAAATACGAAATAATCGGTATTTTTTTGACCGTACCGTTACTCTATGTTTTTCTTAAGATAATGGGTTTGGCCGGCGTTGCTTTATCGGCAGCTTTGGTCAGGACCGTCCTGGTTTTATATCTTTGCAGAGTTTTAAGTAGGGAGTTAGGCGGCTTTGGTTTGAAGAGTTTATCGACCACATTTTATAAAATCATATTTTCCGCTCTTTTGATGGGCGTGGTTTGTTATGTTTTATTTTCGATTTTAAACAATGCTTTAGGGACCGCTACGCTAACAAGCCAGATAATTCAGGTGGGAAGCCCTATTTTGGCGGGGGCAGCGTTATACTTTGGATTGCTTTTTCTATTTAAAGTCAGAGAGGCGGAAAAACTATGGCAGATATTGACCCGGAAAAATTGATGGAAGAAAATCATGCACTTTAAACGTTGTATAACTGTGTTTTTTTTAATTACCCTGCATTGTTTTTTATTTCCGAAGAATGCCTACGCCTACCTCGATCCGGGCTCGGGCAGCTATATTTTTCAGCTTATCATGGGCGTTTTGCTCGGAGGGGTATTTGCAGTTACGGTGTTCTGGAAAAAAATGAAGATCTTTTTTAAAAGAATATTTTACAAAGGCCAACAAAAGTGAAAGAATCGAAAATTAGCAAAAGCATTCCGAGTTCTTTCAGGGATCCGAGCGGATTCCTTTTTTCTCGGGATAGTAAGATTTTTCGTCAGATAAATACCGTATACAGGGAGAATTACCTTCATTTGATGCGTTCCGGTCTTTATGAAAGCCTTGTAGAAAGAAAACTTTTAATTCCCCATAAGGAGGTAAGTACGGAACCCCTAAGATCCGATACGGCCTACAAAATTATTCAACCGGAGGGTATTCCCTTTGTTTCTTACCCTTACGAATGGTGTTTTAGTCAGTTAAAAAGCGCGGCATTAACCACTCTTAAGATCCAAAAGGTCGCTCTTGATTTCGGGATGTCTCTCAAAGATTGCAGTG
>Ga0180433_10011295_pt1 | contig 10608 bp, 15 predicted proteins | sample SS_ome_8_FD_132980 | JGI IMG/M metagenome (GOLD analysis project Ga0180433, IMG submission 132980) | Hypersaline lake sediment archaeal communities from the Salton Sea, California, USA - SS_1_D_1 metaG | ecosystem: Environmental > Aquatic > Non-marine Saline and Alkaline > Hypersaline >...
CTGCGCGATGATAGAAACATTACTTGAAACCCCTGCGCAATTAAAAGAGGATACCGATTATTCCCCGGCGGGCACCATTAATGCCCTGGCGGCTGGCAATACAGCGGTTGTAGGAACCGGCACTAATTTTACCACGGCGGGGCCGTCTTCTACCTCACTGGCAGCCAATGACATTTTAGAAATAACGGATGCCACAACGGGGCGGGTAATATATGTTACCGTGGCTTCCGTTACCGATGCTACCAACCTCACACTGGTTGAAAATACCGTTCGGGATATCGCCGCTTTATCCACTTGGAAAAAACTGGATGGCGGCTCTCCATATTTTATTTCAGGGGATAGCAAAACTTCCGGCGAACTTCCAACCAAATACCGGGTATACCAGGATGGCAACACATCCCTTAAAGGCCAGAACAGCACAAGCCCGTTATACATAAATGGTGATGAGGGCGTTTTGGTAAAATCCATCTATGTTCGAATGCCTTACCAGTATACATTAGCCGATACTTTCTTAGGCGTTAATTTCGCCTATTCCTCCAAAACCTCTCCGGGAACCACTAACAACATACCGCAAATCGGTGTGAACGGTTTTGTTAATATTAACATTGAGAACACGGAAATCCCGGTTAATGCCTATGTGCCGCCTTATGATGTTTTAAGCAGCGGTATCGGGCTATGGAACTTTAAAATTTCCATATATAATGCTACGGTGGGGCAGAATACGGCGCTTGCAACACCTGAAGACTTGCCTATGGTATCGGGAATTAACGTCCCGGCCTCCCTGGCTCAAGAAATGCTCCCTATTGTTATTGGAGTAAGGATTCTTCACGGTAACGCATTGGTAACATGATATGAGTAAATCAATTGGCAGAACGGGATGGGATACGGTTGACACTGATGTTTTAGTCAAGGTTAGCGCAGCGGACACAACCGCCGATTACCTGAACCCTAAAATTTCCGGCGGCACCGGCATTACCACGGCAATATTAAATCCGGGCGCTAACGAGCAGCTTGAAGTTTCCCTGACACCCGGCGCGTATGTCTCCGGGTCCGGCACAACCGGCACCATTCCTAAATTCACTGCCGCCACTGTTCTGGGCGATTCCATCATTACGGAGTCCGCTTCTGTTATCACCGTTACAGGTGACCAAATTATTACAGGGCTTACCGCCAATCAAGCTGTTTTCACTGACGGCAGCAAGCAACTGGTAAGTAACGCTATTACGGGAACGGGTAATGTTGCCATGTCCGCTTCCCCGACATTCACAGGCACAATACTCGCGGCGGCTGCAACCCTTTCCGGCAATCTCACCTTAAGCGGCCTTACCGCTGACCGGCTGGTTGAGACAAACGGAAGTAGCGTGGTGTCCTCTTTAGCTGATCTCACCGATTATATTGCCGGGGGAACAGACATATCCGTTGTGGATGACGGCGATGGCACCGTCACCATTAATTATACCGGCGGGGCCTCCATCTCCGGTTCCGGCAGCACTAACCAGCTTGCCAAGTTCACCGGGGCCACGGCCATCGGGGATTCGGCTATAAGCGACAACGGTAGCGTAATTATCATTGGCAGCGGCGTGTATACCGTTTCAGTTCCACAGGACACCACTTTCAGCGGCGATGTATTTTTCAGCGCACAGACAGCGGACAGGCTGGCGCAAATTGGCAGTTCCAATGAAATCGAAAGCGTCAACTTAAGTTCTTATGTGGCGGCAGGCACCGGCATGGGAATTGTAGATGACGGCTCCGGCGGCATTACGGTGAACTGGTCAAGTTCCGGCACCACTGATGTTATTCCCAAATGGACCGGCGCGAACGCTCTGGGCGACAGTTTATTAAAAGAGGACAGCAACGGCGTATTTGTAAACGCTTCCGCCAAAGGCATCGGCATAGGCGTGGGCGGCGCATCTGACAGCATAGGCGTTTTTATTTCTACTTCCAATACATTGGGCACGGCCACTTCCCAGGCTGGCGCACAATTAACGCCTACTTTCAGCAGCAGCGCAACCACTTCAGCCACGGGACTGTCCACGGGTATTACAACCCAGGCAGCGTCCTTTACCGTAACAAACGCTTACGGGGTCCGGGTATTAGCGCCCACCATAGGAGTCGGTTCCGCCATCACCAACCTTTACGGACTCAGGATTGAGAATCAGGCCGGAGGTTCAAATAACTTTTCTATCTGGGCCGGGACGGGTGATTATCATTTTGACGCAACAACCGCTGACCAGCTTTTGCAGACAGACAGCAGTAAAAACATGGTATCCGTTGCTAATCTCACTAATTTTATTGCAGGGGGCACCGATATATCCGTTGTGGATGACGGGGATGGCACCGTCACGCTGAACTATTCAGGATTAAGCGGCACAGGCACTACTAATCGCATACCGGTTTACACGGGGGCCAGCACCATAGGGGATGGATATTTCCTCCAAAGCGCCGGAGCCGTTACCCTGGACGCTGACAAGGCGCTTAATATTTCCACCACGGGAAACGGAACATATTTAGAGTTAAAATCCACAACAGCGGGAGCCACTTCCGCCTGGATGACTTGGCGTCATGATACCGCAAGCCCCGCCAACAATGATGAACTGGGCAGGCTTAATTTTGATTTGAACAGCGCCGATATTGCCTATGTAATTGTTAAGGCCGATGTTCCCACGATATCCAGTGAAGAAACCAGTTTTAACTTTTACGCGGGTAATGGCAGTACCATTGTTAATTCCGCTATTATAAACGGCAGCGGTCTTAACCTTCCCTTACAAACCGCCAGCCTGTTGCTGCAAACAGACGCTTCTAAAAATGTTACTTCCGTTGCCAACCTTACCGCCTGGATTGCAGGGGGCACCGATATATCGGTTGTGGATGACGGTGACGGCACCGTGACGGTAAACTATACCGGCAGTGCCACAATGCCAAGACTTGACCAAGTGCTAGACCCCAACACCAATAAGTCCTTTACTATGGGGAACAACACCCTTGAATTTGTTTATTCCGCGCCAGTGCCCGGAGTCAGTTCAGGCGCGTTCGCCATCGAGGCCACGGGTAATTTCAACGGGGATTTAATACACGTTCACCAGCTAACCGGCAGTCCGATAACCGGGTCTAAAATGCTGTATGTGGAAACAACGGATACCGATGTTATTCCCCTGGATATTGAGGGCGGGGACGATTGTTTCATAAACCTGTCCGCCGATAAAACGGTAAATATAAATATCTCTTCATCCCGGACCTGGGGCGGAACGGAAATACCTTATCTTTATATTCAATCCGCCGCAGCCGGATACACGCCTACTTTAGTGGGAAATGACTTTGTAATTGAGAGTAGTACGGATGCCTCCATGACCTTGGTCACAGGCGCAACCGCAACCGCTTCCATATACTTCCAATGGGGGGCCACGGAAAACGACACCCTTATTCAATACGATGCCAATACCGGGCTTTTCAATTTTGACATCGGCGGCACCACGGAGATGAGTCTGGCGGCAACCGGTCTTACCGTTACCAACCTTCTCACCTGTGCCACTTTTAAGCTGACAACCAGCCCTACCAATGGTTATGTACTTACATCGGACGCATCCGGCAACGGGACATGGCAGGCGGCTTCCGGCGGTTCGCCAGCCGGTTCCGACACCCAGGTGCAGTATAACAACGGCGGCGCTTTCGGGGGCGCTTCCGCTTTAACGTATAATGACACCACGGGTAACGTAACCATAGCGCCTACAACCAATACCAACGGAATTTTTATAGACGGCAATACGGGAAATATTGACAACCCGCGCCTGCGCATGGAAAGTAATTCCAATACGGCGGAGGTTTCCGGCACTATCCAGATGGAAAGCGCCAACGGGAACTTCACCTGGAAGCTTATCCAGAACCTTAGCGAAGGGCTATATGAAGTTAAGGTGAATATTGACGCTGCCGGTGAAAAGGAAATGTCTTGTTGGGCGGAGGATTACTGGGGGCACCATGAGGACGGTACCGATAGTGCGTTCCGCGTAGGCCGGTATACCCAGACGCAAATAAACAACCTGACCGCTTCCAATGGAATGATTGTATATAATAGCACTGATGGTGAATTTAACATCCGCCAGGGCGGTGTCTGGGAAATAATTGAAATAGTAGTATAGAGGGCAACATGGCAAAAGTAATATCAATTAACACGGCAAATATCTCGGCGGCGAATAAGACCCGAATTCAAAAGGCCATTTTCGCCAACTTCAAAACGGATTTCTCATTGGCGGCACATACTGATGTTACTACCGCCCACATAAGAACTTTTTTGGAAAAACAACTTAAACGCCTAGTGGAAAAATCTGAATATGAGGTCGTGAATAAAACGTTCGCGGCATCCTTTTCAGATGTTCCCTTGGAATCATAAACCCACAACGAAAGGAAAAACCCATGAAAGGTAAAGTATTAGCAGAACTGTCCGCAAAGAGCCGGACCTTTTTATTTGAGCGCGTAAATATGCCTCCGGCCAAGGGTGGGGTCATACTGGAAACGGACCGGGCCGCCAGAGAGGGCATCTTTGAAAAACTCATTGACGGCGTTCCCGTGAATGAGGAAAACGGCACCCTGAATTTTTCCGACAAAGACGGTTATGACCTTTACATGACCAATAAAGAATGGCGGGCGCTTCAGGATTGCTTTAAGGACGCTTTCTATAAAAATATGTGGGAGGCACAATTGGGTAAGAGAACCCTTCTCATGCTGGAAAATGCGGAGGACTGCGAACTGGATGATGAGGGGCAACCGCTCAAAAAAGATTTGAACCTTGTCGAAAAAAAGGCTGGATGAATTTGGAACAGATTCTAATGGAACTTGCCGATTACGGCATTATCGGAATTTTGATAGCTTGGCTTATCTGGAAGGATACCAAGGTCACCAATAGAATCTTTTCCGTCATCAAAAACAATACTGAGGCAATGACAAAACTTTCAGACAAAATCGAAAATTGGAGAAACCATGGCTAAAAGAAAAAAAGATGCTCCACCATCAAAAGCGAACCTTACCGCAACCGGGTATGTATGGGAATGCCCATATTGTAAAGCGGTAAATAAATCCAAAACCTTAACACAAACCTACAAGTGCCCCAAATGCAAGGACACTGCTATTGTAGGGGATGTGAGCCATAACCATGCTTAAAAAATATTTTAAGCCCAAATCATTAACATGGTGGACCGGCGTTGCCTCCATCGTATATGGCATCCTGAACAATAGCTTGGAAGCCATTGCGGCGGGCGTGGGCGCGGTTGGCCTGCGCGGTGCCGTAGGTGAAAAAAAGGACTGAACCCTTAATAGGTACCCTGGCTGGCGGAATTGCGGGGTCCATTTATTTCGCCGTGGGGGAGCGTGGGGTGCCTAAAAATTCCAACGCCACCTACTTAAATCCCATCTCAACGGATATCGCCGCGTGGGCATTTGGCGCGGTCCTTGTCTGGAAAGGGTTTAAGCACAATGACGGACTTATATCTTTTATCGGTGCCAGTGTGGTTTCTATACATATATCTCAGTTCGCGGCACACAAAGTAATTAAACAACGGATATCCAAATGAAAAAAAATTTACCTCTTATAATAATCGTAGGCGGTGCCGCCGCTGCTTTCATATACTGGCGCTTTATGATACCACGCGCCCAAAATTATGTTATTGACCCTTTAACCAAGAAAGCTGTAAGGGTAAGTTAAACGCATGAAAGGGCAATACGCCAAAGACCAATTCCTACGCCTTTGGGATGTATTCTTTTTAGGTCCGTTCCTTATCCATACCGGTCTGCGCAAATCCAACCTTCCCAAAGAGGTAAAAGCTATATTGAATGTATCGGGTGCCCTGATTATTCTGTTTAATGGGCGCAATTTTATTATGAACGAACTGGATAAAAAATCAGGGCACCTGACTATAAAACAAACAGGAATATTCCAGGCTTTAATAACGAGGCAATAATGGGCGAAGAATTCAATTTACCGGAATTACATATTAAAGCGGACCCGGTTAAAAAAGGTCCATCCCCTACGCAATGGGTTTTGCTTGTCATTGCGGGCATTACGCTTTACACTATGCTCAGGGATAAGTAATGAACAATTTTATAGATAAAATCGAAGCTATAATATCCAATGTAGAAGCCCGTCCTTTCGATAGGTATGTTCTTGGGCCATTTCTCATTTGGTATGGGCTTCGGTCAAAAAAAATGCCTAAACTTTCCCGCAAGTTGATTGTAACGGCAGGCGTTTACCAATTGTTCTATAACTGGAACCGGTACCGCAGATTACAAAAGACCCTGGCGGAGCCGGAACAACTGACAACCATATTGACCAAAAAATTTAAAGTGGTGGCATAATGGCTGAATTCAATGAAGCAGTTGAGATCCTATTAAAGCATGAAGGGGGATATGTTCATGACCCCAATGACCCCGGCGGTGAAACTAATTTTGGAATCTCAAAGGCACAGTATCCGCACGTTAATATAAAAGGGCTTACCCCGCAGAAAGCCAAAGAGATTTATTACAATGACTTCTGGTTGAAGAATGGACTCAACGGTATAGTGAGCCAGAAGTCCGCTAACTTCGCGCTGGACACCCTGGTGCAGCATGGACAGGGCGGCAGGCTCATCCAGCAGGGTATAAACAAAGCGGGCGGGCACGTTACGGTAGATAATAAAGTCGGGTCCAAAACAATTGCCGGGATTAATTCAGTAAATTCAGACAGGTTTGTTTATGAGGGCGTGGGCGTCCGCAAAGGATACTATAATAGTCTTATAGCAAGAACCCCTTCCCTGGCAAAATTTAAGAAGGGATGGTACCGCCGCCTAAATTTTTTTTTAGTCGGATTGAAAGTAGTCAAGTGGGGCGGGCTTCTAATGGGCGCGGTGATTGCATACTTTCTGATAAAGAGATTCGGAGGGTAGCGGAAAAAGTTTTTGAAATCCTTATTGACAAACTGTCACAGTAATATATTTTAAACAAAACCCATGCTCTGAAATTCAGGGCAAAATCAGAAAGGAAAAACCCATGAGTACCCCTGAAAATCCCAATGAACCCATTATGGGTAGTGTTGAAGACCCTGGCTTTGTCCAGGAAACCCCCGAAGACATAGAGGACTTTTTATCCGATAATGGTATAAAGGATGCGTCCTATGTATGCACCCTGAAACGATACCACAAAGACGGCAGTGAGGTTGCAGAGTGGCTTCCCGGCTCCACAAAAAGTTCTTACCCGGATATCCAGGACGTAGGCAGGCGCTTTGGACCGGGTAAATACCTGTTCTGCTTTTCCTGGAAAGCCGTTGACCCCGATGGCAAGCGCAAGAAACATTACAAGGAATATAAAATCCTGCTTGGCGAAGAATGGAACGATGTATATGACGAATACCAAGCGGAGAAGTGGGCGGAGAAGCAAAAGAAAATAGAAGCCACCGCCATGCGCCAGCAATACCAAAACGCCGTAAAGGGAAACGTCCCTGGCACTGCTCCGCCACAAGCAGACCCGGCAAAGGCGGGCATTGAACAGTTACAAGAATCCGTTCAAATGCTGCGCTCCCTGGGAATGCCCGTAGGCGGCAACGTCCCTGCCAATACGAACAACGATAACCAATTGCAAATGTTCCAGATGATAATGGGCATGATGGCGCAAAGCCAAAAGCAATCGAATGATTTAATGATAGCGTTATTAACAAGTCAAAAACCACAGACCGGCAACGATGTAATGAAGGAGATGGTAAACATGGTTGGAACAGCCCTTAACCTTAAAGAAGCCCTTACCCCTGAGAAGGAAGGAACCGTAGACAAAGTATTTAAACTTATGGAGTCCGTATTACCGCAGATAGCGGCAATGGCGCAGCAGTCGCGGGCGGAGCGGTTACAGAATCCACTTTACCAAGTGGCAATGCAGTCCAATGAAATGCAGCAGATGAAACAAGACCCCAATATGTTAAAGTCCTGGGTGGAGAAATGGGATAAAAAACACGGCAGTGAAAACACCGATGAAATTTTAAGCACCATTGGAATTGACCGAAACGGGAACCCCTTGCCCGAAGAACCTATACCGCAACCACCACCGCAACCCGGCGCAGAGCGATACCCGGAAGCGGAAGAGGCACATATAGATGAAGTAGTTACTAATGAGCCTGCGCCAGATGACGATATTAGCGCGGGCCTTGAGAACGAAGCGTAACGGTCCAGGGAGAGAGCCGGGTTTTTATGGTTAAGGGTTTTTCCGTTCTCCCGGCGCTCCCCTGGATTTTATTTTTACATCCCCGGAGGGCGGCCAATACAACTGCTTGAATTAGTTACATTATCCCCATTAATCTCCCTATACATAAGCGGTGCATAAAACTGAATAGGGCTATTCGGGTCAACTCCTGGCGGGCATTTTAAACCAAGCTGCCCCGCCGCCATTAGAGTAGGGACCAATTCAAACAGGGTCCATCCTTCATTTTCAAGTTTCTGGATATTAGCTTCCACCCCCTCAATCGTTGTGGCACCGTGTAGTTTAAATTTCCTCTTCATGTTCATCCCCTTTATATTTAGATTCAAGCCAAGCGAAAAACCGTGTGGCAGTAACAAAAGCGCACATTCCGGCGCATACAAATGCAAATTCCATCCAGGTTATGTTCCCTTCAGTCATGCTAATTTACTCCAATCATCCCGTCCGTCATGATATCCCAGCGGGCATTTATATGGTTCATTGTGTTTAATTATTTCGCTATCCTGCATTATAGTGGAAAGCAGGCATTCTTTTTCCTTACACCCTTTACATATATAAGTGGCGCTTATCTTTTTAGTTTCCGGCATTGTTATTCCCTTTCAAATACATCGGTTTCCGCCAAATCACCGTCATTCAGCGCGTTGACACAATCAATTTTCTCACTCACTTTAGGAAAGACCCGTTTTTCTTCCACGGTACCGGCAGCATAAACCAGCATATTAATGGCCTTTGATAGAGCGCCCGCCCTATGTATACGGCCCATAGCTTGTATTAATTGCACTGGATCATATGTGGGCGGTATAATACAGATACGCGGGTGCTTGCCTTTAAGGTCATGCAGGGAGATAGATACCCCGCCCGCCTGAATATTACCCAGTATAACCCGTTCCCGGTCATCCTGGAACGCCGCAATGTTATTGATACGCTCCATTGCATCCTGACCGCCATATATGATACATTTGGTTTTGAGGGACTTTGCCAGCCGGGTAAGGGATTCTTTAAAGTTTACGAATATAACAACGGACATTCCTGAATCTATGTAATCATTAGCCAGGGATGTTAATAACTCAATTTTGTATAATTCGCTTAATTGACGGTACCGCAATTGCAATACAAGGGCTTCATTATACTTTTTTTCCTCTTTAAGTTTTTTAATCTTTACCAGTAATGTATCATACCGCTTGTTTTGCAGTTCCGCCTTTGCAATGGGAAAGCACCGCGCAATGTTTTGTACGTCTGGAAAGCCCTTTACTTCCGATTTACGGATACGGACCCCATATTTAGGGAAAAGTATTTTGGACATATTGCGCATATCCTCAGTACCTTTAATAGTTTGCCATTGGTTATGCTTATTTTTTACCATTCCCCGGTCCCTCATCCAATCCGAAAAATCGTCATAGTTGAAAAGTCCCAACATGGCACCCACGCCGCGAAATTTAGCCAGGGAATCCGCTAATGTAGCCGAAGCCAGGATACACCGATATTTACGCGCCGCATACATTAATTTTTGATTATGACTATTTGAACCATTGGCTTTGTGAGCCTCATCAAATATGAATAATACATTAGCGTTTAAAGGAATGGTCCATTTATAAACCGGGTGCCCGGTCCATTCATCCAAACCCATTTTTACAAATTTATTCACCGGCTGGGTAATGTGATGTATCCGTTTATTTTTCTTGTATATTTTCCCCCGGCTGGATTCCCAATTAATAATAAATAGAGGGTTTAAATTAAAATACTTACATACTTGTTTCCACATATATATGGCGTTTAAGGGGCAAAGGACGCAAGGTCTTAATTGCAATTCAGCGCATACATGGAGCGCCACATAGGTCTTTCCGGTTCCGGTGTCTGAAAGGTCAATACCGATACGTTGTGATAGTATGGTTGCCGTTAATTGGGCGGAAGGGACTATTTGATAATCCAATAGCTTTCTAGTGTCCTTTGCAGTGTATGGAGCAGGCGGCGTGAAGGGCTTATTCTCATGGACTTTCACTTTTTGTTTAACCAGCCACCGGCCTTCAAACTGTTCAACGGTTATTCCCTGTTCTAATAATTCATATTTAGATTCCCGCCATTGCCGCCAAAAATCCGCCGTAGGGTGCGCAAGGTATGTTTTAATACCGTCCTTTACATAGGTTTTAAAAAATTCAAGGTTCATGTATCACCATAACATCCATAAAATTATTAATATCAAAATAGTCGTAATTAAAATTGCCTCTATTATACCGGTATCATTGGGCGGTTTAATTAACATTGTGAAGTCCTTCATTAAACATATTACATTGTCCGCAAAGCGATTTAAGCGGGTTACTGGCTATTATCCACCCTTGTCCCTCAAGGATGTTAAGGGACTCTTTTGTGGGTCTGCCATAACGGTATGTAATTTGCCCCGTTTCC
>Ga0180433_10011296_pt1 | contig 10608 bp, 9 predicted proteins | sample SS_ome_8_FD_132980 | JGI IMG/M metagenome (GOLD analysis project Ga0180433, IMG submission 132980) | Hypersaline lake sediment archaeal communities from the Salton Sea, California, USA - SS_1_D_1 metaG | ecosystem: Environmental > Aquatic > Non-marine Saline and Alkaline > Hypersaline > Sediment...
GGCTGGCCATATCATACAATTCTCCCAGAATTCAAAACTAATCCAAATATGACTGGAAAAGAGTTATCTGAAACAATTGTGGATAAATATTATGAATCTTACGCAGGATCAAATAATGAAGGACTTGCTACAATTTCTGCTGTTGATCTTTCAACATTGTCTACTTTGGAATCTAAATTTAATACTTTTGCAAAAGAGTTAAGAAAGCTGGATACATCTGGTATGAAAACTATAAATGCTATTAGAAAGACAATTCCTGAGTTTTCAGCTGAAGGTGGATATAAATCTTTTGACCTTTATCAATTTGCAAACACTACCTCTAATGTAACTACTTTACCTTCCGGAGTTACAACTGCTGCCGGTGCTCTTGCTTCACAAATTGAATCTTCAGTAATTGCCATGGAAAATGGACCTGCATTCAGTTCAGCCGGTGGTATTTCTTTCTATTTCCCACCTGCTGCATCTGTACCGACAGAATATACAACAACCAATTTAGCTGCTGTAACAGAATGGGATGAGTTTTTATCACAAGATTTTGTACAAAAACTTTCACAACAAATAAGTAACACACCCCCAACTGTATCTTTAAAAGCTTCTGCAAGGTCTAAAGCTACAACAAAAACAACAAGAGGAAGACAAGTGGACGAGACTGTTTATGATTTTTCCGATGAATTAGATACTTATGGAGGTATCGATATTCCTTTTAATACAAATGATAGTATTGGTGAAGTTTATTTCTTTGTTGGTGCTTATTCACCTAGTATCTATGGTGATGGATTTGTTTATTCTATTATTTATACAGAAGAGTTACTTCCAGATTCAACAGGTATTCAACTTACCGATGGCACTTTAATCCCATTATGGGAATCGGGTGTAGATTATACTTATACTTTTGATGGATATATTCCTGTAATTACTGATGGGTATGATTATGCTTATGCACCACTTGAATCTATAACTCCTGGATCTCAATACAAATCCGGACTTGCAACTTTAAACTCTGAATATGGTGCTGCTGAATATTCTGCTCCAATTCTTAATACTAGCTCTGGAAATGTAGAGAGCATTGCTTTATTCGGGAACGTTGCAGCTTCAAATTATATTGAAGTTGAACCTCCTGTAGGTGGAACTTTATTCTATTATCAACCTGGTTTTGATGAATGGGGAGAGGAGGTATATTTTCCTTCAACTCCGATCACAATAGGCTCTAGTGGACTATCAGAAACTTATCAATACATTCCGAATGGAATTTATACTATAGGTGTTTTTGGAATCCCTGTAAATGAAGATGAAGGTGAATACTTAATAGATTTTAGAATTGGTGAAGTTTATGGTAGTATTGAAGATTATGATTTTCCTCAAGAACAAATAGACTTTCTATTAAATGATCCAATCTTAGCTGATGAATATTATGTTGAATCTTATCTTTCTTATGATAGTTATGCTTATGTTGATCCTTATTTATATGATGATACTTATGATGATGTTTACTTAACTGAAGATGAGTTTTATGACGACTTACTTTACTACTTTCCCGAAGATTTTCAGTGGTATTGTGAAATGTATGGTACTGAGGATGAAATATGTACACCTTTTTTAGGTTGGACACAGACACAGTGGGACTCTTATTGGATGTCTATCTCTGAAGAAGATTTCTTTAATCTTTATTTTGAGTTTTATTGGTTCGATTTCACCTGTGTGTCTGATTTAGACTGTTATGAAGGTGAAGTTTGTCTGGATGGGCTTTGTATTTGGGAAGATGATTATGTTTGTTCGACTGATGCAGACTGTTATGAGGGGGAAATTTGTGATGATGGGTATTGTGTATATAGTTATGACGATGTTGAATGTTATAGCGATCTTGACTGTTCTGAAGGAACATATTGTGAAGACGGTTATTGTACTCCTTTTTATGATTATGGAGATATGTATAGTGTTAATGGAATGGTAACTGATGCAACCACTGGAGATCCATTAACAGATGTTTATGTTTATACTGATGATATGAGTTATGCTTATAGCGATTCTTATGGCGAGTTTACTCTGGAGGATGTATTTAGTGGTTACAATACTATCTATTATACTTTAGATGGGTATTATGATCTTTCTCAGGAGGTTTATGTTGATGACTATTTAGACACGTTATCTGCTAGTTTATCTCCTGTTTTTGACAGTAATGATAGTATTAACGGTGAAGGTGAACTTAGGATAGTTTTAACCTGGGGAGAATATCCTTCTGATCTTGACTCTCACTTAATAGGTCCGGATAACTATGGGGACGCTTTTCATGTTTATTATGCATGGAGGGATGCGGATAACGTTTATTTAGATACTGATGATACAAGTTCTTATGGTCCAGAAACTATTACAATTTATGAAGTTTTGAATTCTGGTAAGTATTTGTATTATGTGAATGATTTTTTAAGTACCGGATCTTTTGAAGGTGCAACAGTTAATGTTTACGATTCAACCGGATTAATTCAAACATATACCGCACCTGAAACATCCGGATATTATTGGTCTGTATTTGAAATTGATACTAATGGAAATATAAACACATTAAACACAATTACAGATTATATAGATACTACAGAGTATAATTATTAGTTAAAAATGGGCACACTTAGTGTATAATAAGTGTGCTCTTTTTAATTAATATTTTAACAAAAAGAATATGATTAAATTATTTACACTTCCAATGATTTTTATTCTGTTTGCAACCTCTACAACCGGTTGTTTACAAAAATATACAAAAGATAAAGATGCAGATGCACCAGATATAATTATTACAAATGGTGATGATACTGATGAAGATGACAAAGATACAGTTTCAGATGACAACGGTGCGACTGGTGAAGATATTCCACAAATCACATCTGAAGAGCTTGATAGAGAGTTTTATTATGGTTCCGAAGACCAGAAAAAGCCCGGCACACCTGATGGCTGGATCTATATTGAAGCTGGACGATCTTCTATGTGGAAAAAACCATAGATAATCCATAATTTAAGATCGTACCGACCAAAATAGTTACTCCAAGCATTATTGTGCCGGATTTTAACATGTCTTTGAATCCAAGTTCTTTGACTAGTACTGCAAAAGTGGCAACGCATGGGAAATACATCGCCAGTACAACACTTGCCACAATCAACTGGGTAAAGGATAAACCTAACGGTAATAACATTCCAATTGCGACATCTTTTCTTAAAAATCCAACTATAATTGCACCAACTGCAGCTTCCGGTAGTCCTAACAAACCTTTAATCACAGGTGCGGTTATTTTTCCTACAAAATCTATAATTCCTAATGCATAAAGTACATTCACAATTAAAACTCCCAATAAAACATAAGGTACCGCTTCACCAATAAACTTTTTTATTCTCATCCATAGTTTTTTAAGCAGAGATTTCAAATTAGGCAGTCTATATGGAGGAATTTCTGTATAGATCTCAGGACTTTCACCTTTTATAAACTTATTCATTATCCCACCAAGTATTATCCAAACAAGAAACAGCGTTCCAAAAACAATAATCAGTCCCAACTCCCCTGCACTTCCAACAAGTCCAACAATCATTGCTATTTGAGCCATACAAGGAATTGTTATACACATCAAAGTCATAGCAATAAATTTTTCACGTTTGGATTCAAGAATCCTTGCGGAAAGAACTCCAGGCACATTACACCCAAATCCTAAAATCATTGGGACAATGGACAGTCCATGCAATCCAATTTTATGCATAAAAGTATCAACCAACACTGCAAAACGAGGCAAATACCCAATATCCTCCAAAACACTTAAAATCAAATAAAAAGCAAAAACATAAGGTAAAACCATTGCAATTGGTACAAATAAACCTGTAGTCAGTAAACCCAAAGACTGGACATAATCAATTTCTCCATCAATCAACTCTCCAATTAAAATATCATGAATAAATCCTCCTGATCCAAACAGACCACTTAAATACATCATAAGTGGTGTCCAAAGCCAGTTAAAAAGTGGTTCAAATACATATCCAATCAATCCTTCACCAATAAATCTGATTAAAATAAAAATTGTGACTAAAATTATTAGTGCAAACGGTATCCCAAACCAGGACTTTACAGTTAAATCTTTAAACTTTTCCAATGCGGTTTTGTGACGATGAGTGACTGTCTGGACTTTACACACTAGCTCCCCAATTTTTTTCCACTTATCACTAGTTGAACTTTTTATAACATTTTTTTTAGGTTTAGCTTCTTTAATTCGATTTACTAACTTTTTAATACCTTCACCTGTAGTCGCAACTGTAGCAACCACCGGTACCCCCAACTCTTTTTCAAGTTTCTTTATGTCTATCTTAATTCCTTTTTGCTTTGCTTCATCCCAAAGATTTATTGCAACAACCATTGGTTTTCCAGTTTCAATAAGCTGTTGAGTTATTAACAGGTTCCTTTCCAGATTGTTTGCATCAACAACATTTACAATCAAATCACCTTCATCTATCATCTTTACTGCAATCTCTTCAGCTTTACATGTTGGATCCAAAGTATAAGTACCCGGTACATCGATAAGTTTGGCTTTTTTCTTATCCAGTTTGATACTCCCCTCGGTAAATTCGACTGTTGTACCCGGATAATTTGAAGAAATAACATGAACACCGGTAAGCCTTGAAAAAACAACACTTTTTCCAACATTTGGATTTCCAATTAATAAAACTTTTTTCATAACAGCTGGATTTTTATTTTTTCAGCCAGTCCATAGCCTAAAGCGAGCTGATTTCCATCAATTTCCAGAACTACAGGCCCTTTAAAAATTTGAGAACTAACTTTGGTGATCTTTTTTCCAATTCGTAGACCTAAAGATTCTAATTTTTTTTGAACTGAAATACCGCCATTAATTTCTTTAATAATACCTTTTCCCTTAACTTTCATTTCAGTTAATAAGATTAATTCAGAATCTTTTTCAATTTCCATACCAATATTGTTTAAACTGCTTCAAAATCTAATTCAATTTTTGTTTATTTTCAAGCTATTCATTTTAATTTCTTACTTTTTTTAAAAGACAATCAAGCAGTTGATGTCTCAATTGATTTGTAATTGATGGTATACTCCACCGATTAACATCGATTACATGAAGATTTCCATCAGGGTCTTTGATAACATTATGATCTGCAAAATCTTCGGGATCCCAGCCTTGACTGTTCTTCAACAACCGGATTTTCAGGAAGAAAAATATACTGTTCTCCAGAACGTGAGCCTCCCCACCAAATTGCTCCTTTTTTTAACCTTTTCTTTTCAGCAGTAAATTTCCTTTCTGGGGATTTAATATAAATACTTGTTGGTATACCATTAGTATCTAAAATTAAATAATAAAAAAACTCCACCTTTCATCCAGGAGGAGTTATTATAAAGTGATTTTTTCTTATTTCAAGTTAAAACATCTCCACCTGGAATTGTGCATCATCATCATCATCATCATTGTTAATGACATTTTTTGGTTTCGACTGTTTTTATTGAAAAAAGAGTTCATTTTAAGATCAGTTTTAAGCTTTCCAAAGTCCGTGAAGATTGCAGTACTCTCTTGCAGTAATATTTTCTGCTTTTGTGCAGAATTCTGCTTCTGGAGTATCCCCAGGATTTAAAAATTTTCTACATACTTTACCGTCAGCAATAATTTCAATCCATTCTATATAGTGGTCGTCATCCATTGGATGAGGGACATCTCCAACTTTTACTTTTACACCTTTTTCTGTTTTTTCAATTACCGGAACGTGTTTTTCCTCAGCTGCATCTTCTGTGTTTTCTGTTTTAAGTACCATTGGTTGATTGCAACAAACCAGTTCTCCATTTCCCGTATGCACCATTTCAACAATATTTCCGCAAACATTACATTTATAAATTTGATTTAATTCTGTCATTTTTTTATTTTAAATTGTACGTGTAAATAATATTACAGGTATTTTTTGTGTAAGTAAATTTTATTTATCCAGAATAAGCATAGCTTTTTCACCCTGTCTGACTGTATCTTTATGTCCAATCCAGTTATGAATGGCGTCTAAAAGAGTTTCCTGGTTATATTTATAGTTTTGTCCACGTGAAGTTCCGGGATCGTTAGTTATGAACTCAGTCTCATTATATCCGGTTATTACAAGCATATGATACCTTGCATAGTAGTTTGGATTTTGAAGTTCAAGTTCTGAACATGGAACAATAACCGGATGTCCCTGATTTAGGATATTTTTAATATTATCAATGGTCACTTCATCTTCTTTATAGATTGTTGCTTTTAATCCATAATAGTTGATTGCTATTTCCGCCAGCTGTTCAATAGTAATATCTATAGCAAATCCTATCTCTTCTTCATAATTAACCATATCTACTATTTCTGTATTTGATATCTCTTTTGTAAGATCTAAATTATTTAGATAGTAGTTTATCATAATCAAAGCAGCTTCCTCACAAGCTTCATCATAAGGTAGAGCCCAGTTATTAAAAGGTGCTTGTGATGTAAATGGTATATTAATTTGAGCTTCTGCTTTAATTGTTTGAGTTTCCTGCTGGTTTAACGGATCAAAACTATAATAGTTCATGCTTCCTAAGGAATAATAATTTGTTGTACTAATTTCTTGTTCATTCCCTTCAAATATTCCTGTTTTATATTTAATAACTCTTGCAACTATTTCTGCCATTTGAGCACGTGTTACATTTTGCTCAAAATATATAAAATCTTGAGGAAGTATCTTTAGTTTTGAAGATTTTTCAACAATCCCTTTATACCAAGGGTCAGTTTTTTGATAATCAATTTCAAAAAGTTCTAATACTATTTTTAGTGCTTCAACAAGTTTTACTGTTTGATTTGGTTTGAAAGTGTTGTTTTCATAACCACTTATATACTGTTTTCCCTTAGCATAACAAACATAAGGATTGAACCAGTTATCATCCTGCAAATCATCAAAACATTTTTTTTCAATATTCAACAGATTGAAATTGCTTTCGGGATGAACAGCTTCTACAACAATTTTTAAAAGTTCAGCTCTGTTAATTAAATTTAAAGGTTTGAAAGTGTTATCATCATATCCTGATACAATATCCTGGTTTGTTAAATATTGGATCGATTCAAAATATTTATAATCCAGATTAATGTCATCATAAAAGGTAAAAGCTGTAATTATACTATTGTTGGAAACAATAAAATAGATTTGAAGTATTATGGTAATTAGCTGCCTCACTAAGATGTTTTTTTTATTTTTTAAAATTATAACACCTGTTAATCATTTAACAAAAATTGTGTCAGATAGTGACTTTGTAGCAACGAAGTTAATCTTTTAGAATCGTTACCCAGTTCTGTCATTTCATTAAGGCTTAACGGCTTACCAAACTGGATATCAACTTGTTTTTGAGTAGGAAATCTGTACTTAGAATATGTAGAACGAAGAGCTTTTAAAAGCTGTAAACCTGAAAAACCTGAAAAATTAATTGGTGCAAGTAATATATCTTTGCTTTCATTAATTGTCGGATTTTTTTCTTTTAAATCTTTCACTTCAGTGATAATTTTCCCAATTCCCGGAAACCATTCATCTTGTTCTGATCTTGATCCTGCCGGAAAGATCCCAACAGCTTCTCCTTCTAACAATCTTTGAGCTGATTCTTGTAAAGATCTGTCATTTATTTCAGCTGCTTCTGCAAGGGTTACCTCATGATTCGTCATTAGTAATCTTTCTACAAATGAAACTGTTCTAGGCGAATCTACTGCGTATTTCCTTGGCATTACTGGTATAATATGATCTCTAAAAATATCTTGTAATTTGGTTGCCATATTGTTTGCAAGTCCTAAAAAAGCAAAATCTTCCCGCTCAAAAAGTGCAGTTAAAATAATCGGTTCAATTTTTACATCATGGTTACTATAAAAAAGTACAGGTTTCCCAGTTTCACTCATCCAAGCTGGTAATTCTTCTGAATTAATTTCAACTCCCAGTAGATGTAGAAAATCTTGTGCAATGGTATGAACATCTTTGTTTTCTGGATCTGAGGTAACATCTGTTAAATATTTTATTAATGTTCTTACACCTAAAGATCTTTGAAGAATATCCCAAATAATTTTATCTAATCCACGACTTTCCTTTACAGCTTCATTAAAACCTTTAAGCCCCTCTTTGTCTAATAATTCAAACTGTTCCTTTAATGACATTCAAAATGGTTATTGGTGAGAAAGTATAGAAAGTTATCTATTTATAGTCAATAAAAATCTTTTAATATAAAGATAAAAATTTACTAAATTATTTTATCTGCTATACTTCCAATTGAAATAAAAAATCTTAACAAAAAAACATGAAAAAAACACTGATTAGTTTTGTTACAGGCTTATTTTTGTTATTTAGTTTAAGCCTTACTGCTTTTGCAGGTGCGTGTCAGGACCTTGATTACAACATCTCTGATGATCAGGATGCTATATGTACTGCTGATTATGATGCTTGTTTGGCAAATCCTCCTGAAGATGTTTACCAATGTAGTTATGATCTTGCTGACTGTTGTGAAGCTGCTTCTGATGGTTTTACTTTTGATGATCCTGTAGATGATCAACCTACAACAACAGGTCTTCCGATTCTTTATTCAAATAGTGACTATGGATTTCAATTAAGTTTGCCAACTACCTGGAGTAGTTATGAAGTTTTGACTGAAACTCTGGGTGAATATACTTATTTAACTTTTTATCTTCCTTCAACTGAGGTTATCTCTTTTTCAATGTTTTCTATTGGGATAACTACAGGTCAGGTTTCTGAATATGAAGAATATCTAGGTTCAAACAGTAGTTATAATTTTACTTTTACTCATCCAAATGGTCAGTATCCAACAGATTTACAACCATTAATTGCAGATTTTGATCAGATTAAAGCTTCATTTTTCACTTTTGAAATTGGTGGTGGAACCGGTGTTACAGGTGCATTTTCTGATACTGGAGGGCATATTTATGATTCCTCAATTCAATATGTGAAAGATCAGGGAATTGTTCAGGGATACGATGATGGGACTTATAAACCAGATAATCCAATAAATAGAGCGGAATTTGTTAAGATTATTATGGAGTCCAGTTTTGATTCTACAGTTTTTGGAGGTTCTTACTGTTTTTCTGATGTTGGATCTGAATGGTTTGCAAAATATATTTGTGCAGCTTACACTTTAGGAATTGTTGGTGGTCATCCTGACGGATCTTTCAAACCTGGTGATTTTATCAATTTAGCTGAAGCTTTAAAAATTCTTTTAGAAGAGGCAGCAGAAATGGCTGGATTTTATATTGAAGATGTTCCTGGTGTTTGGTACCAAAAATATATGGATGTTGCAAATGCTATGGGCATTTTGGATACTATTAACAGTGACCCAGAACACTTGCTTACAAGAGGTGAAATGGCAGAGTTGCTTTATCAGGTTGATATGTTATCTTATCAGCCGTAAATTTATAATATCTTGTGCTTCTTGAACATTTTGAGCAGTCATGAGTTTTGTTCTTAATTCACTGGCTCCTTTAAAGTCTCGAATATAAATACTGAAATATTTTTTAAAATTTGCAAATTTTTTAGTTTCTCCCCAGGTTCTTTGATAAATTTTAAAATGTTTTTGTGCAAGCTTGAGCTTTTTACTTAATGGAAGGGCTGAAAAATCTTTATCTTTGAAGAGGAATAGATTATTTAGTATTCCCCTACCTATCATTACACCATCAACTCCGTACTTTTCTACTTTCTTCAGACCTTCTTGTTTGCTTTTAATATCTCCATTTCCAATTATTAGAGTTTTGGACTTTTTCTGGTTTCTTATTTCTACTGCTTTACCAATCTCTTCCCAGTTTGCAGGATTTTTGTATAGATCTTTTTTTGTTCGGCCATGAATGGTTATTGCATCAAGGTTCATTGAAAGTAAGAAATCTATCCATTCTTCAGTTTGGATTTTGTCGTAACCAATTCTTGTTTTAACACTTATCGGGAGATCTTTGGCTGTTTCTTGGGTGGCTTGGATAAGTTCTTTAGCAAGAGAATGATTGTTAATTAAACCTGAACAAGATCCCTGTTTTATAATTTTTTTTACAGGACAAGCCATATTGATATCTACTCCATCAAATCCCATTTCTTTAATGACTTTTACCGCTTTCATATAGTTTTCAGGGTTTTTACCCCAAATTTGAGCAATTATTGGATGTTCATTTTTTTTATACACAAAACGGTGAATTACCCTCTGTGCACCTTCAGAATTAAGAGCATCAGTATTTAAAAATTCTGTAAAAAAAATATCTGGTTTACCTAATTTTGTAACCATCTGCCGAAATGCAGAATCTGTTACATCCTCCATTGGTGCCAAACAAAAAAACGGCTTCTTTAATTTTGTCCAAATATTATTCATGGGCTTATTATAGCCTAAAATCTACATAAATTCACTATCCATTTTGCTAAATATTAATTTCTTGTAAAATAGTAAATGATGCTTTCAAAACAACAAAAAATTTGTGGAATAGTTGGAGGAGTGGGCCCAAGCGCTACTGTTGATCTTTTTAAATTAATAATAAAAAATACTCCTGCAAAGAGAGACCAGGATCATTTAAGGATTTTAATTGACAATTATCCTCAAATTCCCGATAGAACAGA
>Ga0180433_10011297_pt1 | contig 10608 bp, 12 predicted proteins | sample SS_ome_8_FD_132980 | JGI IMG/M metagenome (GOLD analysis project Ga0180433, IMG submission 132980) | Hypersaline lake sediment archaeal communities from the Salton Sea, California, USA - SS_1_D_1 metaG | ecosystem: Environmental > Aquatic > Non-marine Saline and Alkaline > Hypersaline >...
ATCACCGGTGATGTGGTCTATCATGAGGCCCTGGCGGCGGTGGCGCGGGGCTTGGCAGTGATAGACGCAGGGCATTATCATACCGAAAGACCTATAGTACCGCATCTGGCCTCTCTTTTAACGCAAAGAGCGGGAGGGGCGGGCCTCGAGGTAGAGGTCCATATTTCGGGTATCGATACCTATCCCTGGGTTAACGGAGGTGAGAAGTGAGCGAATTGGAGACGTTGTATCGCATCCAGGAATTGGACACAAGATTATTTGAGCTGAGAGATAGGGAAGAGAATCACTCCTTAAAAGCGGATCTTGATGAGCTGCGGGAGAAGGAGAACGAGCGTAGGGGGGAATACGATACGGCCTCCACCTCCCTGGAGGAATCGAGGAGCAGCCAGAAGAAGATGGAGGATGAGTTGCAGCAGGTAGAGGAAAAGATCAAACGCGAGGAGGGTAAGCTGTACGGTGGCACCGTAACTAATCCCAAGGAGCTGCGCGGCCTGCAGGCGGAGGTAAGCTCCCTCAAGCGACAGAAGGATAACATGGAGATGGAACTGTTGGAGGATATGGAGCGCTTAGACGACATAAAATCCAGGGCGGACGAGCTGCAGTCGAGCCTGGGGAATCTGGAGGCTGAGCTAACGGAGAAAAAGAATATATTGCATAATGAGCTGTCCGATATTCAGGCAGAGATAAAGGGATTAGAGGAAGAGAAAGAGAAGCTGCGAGAGGATATCGACGAGGAGCTGCTGGAGCTGTATGGCAAGCTGTTGGAGAGCAAGCATCAAGTGGCCGTAGTAAAGGTTGTCGATGGCGTATGCACGGGCTGCCGCGTAGAGCTTCCCGGCAAGGAATATGACCGTTTCCTCAAATCGGACGGTATCTTTCGCTGCTCCTCCTGCAGGCGCATCCTGATGAAGTGACGCCTGCAGCGTTCAATGATTGGTCTTGATGATGGAGATGGGAGCGAGGTCCAAAAAGAGCAAGAGGAGCATCATGGAGCCACCTTTTCAGGGCGCCAGAAGATTCGATGAACTCCATGTCTATGTGGACGGGGCGGCGAAGGGAAATCCCGGTCCCGGCGGAATAGGCGTGGTCATCTATACCCGGGAGGGCAGGAGAGTAGCGGCTTTCGGCGAGGCCATAGGGGTGGCCACCAACAACTTCGCTGAATATACGGCGTTGGTGCATGCCTTGAGAGCCCTTTCGGTTTTCGAGGTCGATAAACTGCGTATCTATACCGATAGCGAGCTTATGGCCTCCCAGGTGAAAGGGGAGTACAAGGTAAAGGACAAGGCTCTCCGCTCCTTGAACGCCCAGGTCATGTCCATGCTGCGGGGGTACAGGGAGTGGGATATCTGGCATATTCCACGCGAGAAGAACACAGAGGCGGACCTCTTTGCCAATCGGGCCATAAACGAGGGCGCTCAACTTGAGGGAAGGACCGGCAAGAAGAGCCCACCGCCGCCGCAGGGACAACCGCAGCTATTTGACGACGCTTGAGGATGCAAGAAAGGGCTCAGATACCATGTTTGTCTTCGGGCACCTCGGCCTAGGTGCCGCCCCAGGCGCCCTGGCGGCGAAATGGTGGAGAAATACCGCGGATTATGGAAAAAGAGCACCCGATCTGAGATGGTATCTCACCGGGATACTCCTCCCGGACCTGGTGGATAAGCCGGTGGGACAGGTGTTATTCAAACCTTATTTCGAGAACGGACGTATCTACTGTCATACCCTCCTCTTCACATCGTCTATGCTGATGATGGGCATCCGCCGTTGGCGGCGAAGAGACGACAACCGTCTTCTGCTTATGGCCTTGGGGGTGGTCAGCCACCTGGTGCTGGACGGCATCTGGCATGAACCTGCGACGGTTATGTGGCCCCTTTTAGGCCCCTTCGAGAGATACCACTCCTTGAAGGGCGTACTGGGTCAGATAGTGGAGTCCCTGCGCGACCCCTCCTTCTGGGCGGAGGAGATGGGGGGTCTTGTCATGCTGCTGCTTGCCCTGCGTGCTCTGGGTGTGCAGGGTTGTGGTGACCTCAAGGCTTTCCTCCTGCATGGATTATCCCCCTCCCTTGTCCCATCCGGGGCTGACCATTAGAATGGTTAAGTCATGGGAACGGTATATTTGATGCGCCACGGTGAAACCGAATATCATGCCCAGAAGCGGGTTCTGGGTCGGATAGACGCAGGCTTGAACCAGCTGGGAAAGGAGCAAGCCCTGCTGGCTGCGGGGTTCTTCGAGGGTATAGAATTGGCCGCCGTCTATTCCAGCCCTCTGCGGAGATGCCGGGAAACGGCTGAACCAGTGGCGGAGATGAAGGGGCTGGCCATCGAGACGGTGGAGGGCCTTATGGAGGTGGATATGGGGGAATGGGACGGCCAACTCCTGAAGGACCTCTTCGAGAAGGATTCCGAGCGGGTAGGGAAGTGGATGCAGAGCCCCTCCAGCGTTCCCATCCCCGGGGGCGAGGATTTCAATGCGGTGCGGGAAAGGGTCGTAGGCGCCGCCGGGGAGATAACCTCCAGGCACTCCGATGATGAGAAGATCCTTGTCGTATCCCATGGAGGGCCGATAAGGGGCATAATCAGCGAGGCCCTGAGGCTGGATTTGGATAACATGTTTCGCATACAGATCGACCTCACATCCATTTCCGCCATCAAATATTTCGGGGAGGGCGTTCAGGATACGGCCGTGATCACACTATTGAACAACACCTGCCACCTGGCGGACCTGGAAGGATGACATCCAGCTTGCCTGAGCCGGGATGCGTTGATCTGAAACAGCTTAGATACCTGCTTTTTGACGTTGACGGGACACTGGTGGATACCATCAGGCTGATATTGGACACCTTCCACGATACCCTGCGCATCCTCAAGATGCCTGCCTTAAGCGACGAGGAGATCCTCTCCCAGATCGGCCGCCCCCTCCACCTCCAGATGAGGGACCTGGATTGGATGAGAGAAGGGGAGCTCTTCGCCCTGTACTCACGACTCTACCGCAAGAACCACGACCGGCTGGCCAAGAGCATCCCCGGGGTGAAGGAGGCCCTGGCCTCCCTCGAGGAGAGGGGATACCGCATGGGGGTGGTCACCTCCAAGCGTTCCTTCAGTACCCGCAGCGACCTCAAGTTTTTCGAACTGGACACCTTTTTCGAGGTGATGATAGCCGCCGACAATACCAGCCATCACAAGCCCCACCCCGAGCCGGTGCTTACGGCACTCGAGCTGTTGGGTGCTTCTCCGGCCCAAGCCACTTATATCGGAGACAGTCCCTATGACCTGCGCAGCGCCCATGCCGCCGGCGTGCTGGCGGGGGCGGTGGAGTGGAGCCCCTTTCCCATGGAAACGCTGCAGGCGGAGAATCCCGACTACTGGGTGCCCTCCCCCCAGAGCCTCACCGACCTCTTCCCCGGCCCCCCCATGAAATGATGACGGATAACTGCCGGTTATCTGACATATGCTTCAATGGAGGAGAGGCCATATCCTGCAATTATACGATACGAGGGTCACGTAAAATAACTTGCTGAAATTCATGTGGGGTGCTTTCCTTTCAATGAAGGAAACCACTGTATGAAAGGAGGAGCACCCCAATGCAAGAGTATCAGATTGAGTCGGAGGAAGCAGCTCTCGAACTGATCGAGAACTTGACGGAGCAGGCTTGGGCGGAGATCGAGGGGAAGATCATGTGCGCTCTCAAGACACTCATCGAGGATCTTCTAGAGCAGGAGCTCACCCGCAGGCTGAATGCGGATAAGTATGAGCGCACCGACGAGAGGGAGGGCTACCGGGGAGGCCACTATCAAAGAGGCCTCACCAGCCGCTTCGGCCATATCGGAGACCTCTCCGTACCCAGGCCGGCAGCTGGTCCCGCCCCCTTCACCCTCTTCGATCGCTACGAGCGCAGGCGCTGGGACGTGGACGCCGTCATCGGCAGGCTCTTCATCCTGGGGGTGTCCACCCGCAGGATCAAAGGGGTGGCCAAAGACATCTTAGGGATCCCGGTATCGGCACAGACCGTCTCCAAGACCACCGCCTTCTTGGAGGAGGAGCTCCGCCACTACCAGGAGAGAGAGCTCACAGACGACGTGGAATTCCTCTTCTTAGACGGTATATCGGAGAAGGTCAGGTAGATAGGGGTGGAGAAAAAGGTGATGCTCTGCGCCTTCGGCGTCCACACTGGCGGCGAGAAGGAGATCCTGTCCTTCCGTATGGCCGATTCCGAGGACATCCCCTCCTGGAAGGGCTTTTTAGCCGACTTGAAGGCCAGGGGACTTTTGGGCAAGAAGATAAAGCTCATCATCTCCGATGGCAACCCTGCCCTTTTGAAAGCCATCAGCGAGATCTATCCCTTTCATAAGGTGCAGCGCTGCATCGCCCACCGCATGCGCAATGTGGCGGTGAAGCTCCGCAGGCACAACCAGAAACCTGCCATGGACGGGGCCAGGCTGATCTTCGGGGCCCCCAATAAGAAAGAGGCTCTCAAGCGCTTCAAGGCATGGAGATCCAAGTGGATCATAGAGGAGGAGAGGGCGGTCAAATGTCTGGAGAAGGGACTTTACAACTGCCTGCATTATTATGATTTCCCCGAGGAGATGTGGAAGAAGATAAGGACCACCAACATCTTGGAGCGGGCCTTCAGGGAGGTGAGGCGAAGGACCAATCCCATGGGTTTATTCCCCAACGCTGACAGCGCCAATCGCATCTTCTACGGGATCACCGATTTCATGAACGATAACTGGAGGGAAAGTCATCTCAAGTAAATTTCAGCAGAATCTTTGACATGACCGATACGAGCAGCTGATGTTATCTGACACGAAAACCGCGAAATCCGACTTCTGACTTTTTAAATTGCGATAGATTAAGGAGTCAACCTTGTTTCTTTGGTAAGCTTGGCAAAATGGGACGAGGACTTGATCAGGTATGTGGAATGTGGAGGGTTGATCCCATATGGCTCTAATGGAAATACCGGGAGCACAACTCCATTACAGGTTGGCGGGAGAGGGGGATCCTCTGCTCATGATCCGGGGCTACGGCTCCCATCTCGGATGGTGGGACCCGGTCTTCCTGCGCGAATTACAACAGCGTTTCACCCTTGTCCTCTATGACCACAGGGGGACGGGGAGGAGCAGGCACGAGGGAGGGGACTATACCATTCCCGGACTGGCGGATGACGCAGCCGCATTGCTCAAGGGCCTGAATATAAAGAAGGCCTGCGTCTTCGGCCTTTCCCTGGGAGGGATGGTGGCCCAGGAGCTGGCCCTGCGCCACCCTCATCTCATAAAGGTTTTGGTACTGGGAGCGACGAATTGCGGAGGCGAAAAGGCTGTCCAGCCCTCCCCCGAGGTGGTCAAACTGCTGCTCTCCAGGGCGGAAGGGGGCGGGGAGATGGGCGAGGGATGGGTGCATGCCGTCTTCACCCCGGAGTTCGTGCGGAAAAATCCCGTGGCCGTCAAAGCCTACCAGGAGCGGGCCGCTGTACTGCCCACCCCACCGGATATCCTCGGCCTCCAGGTGCAGGCGGTCTCCTCTTTCTATACCTGGGACAGGCTTCCCCAGGTCACCATTCCTACCTGGATCCTGCATGGCGAACGGGATGTCATCGTACCTCCGCCCAACGCATTCATCCTCAGGATGAGGATTCCCTTGGCCAGTGCGTTGATCCTTCCCGGCCTGGGTCATGACTTCCCCGCCCAGGACCCCCTCTATTCGTCATGGATCATCAAGGCCATCCTCCCTAGCGAAAGCTGGAGCTTTTGACAGGATGAATAACGGGTGATATAGTCTTTGCCGTCCGCGCGTCACTGGTGCTTCCAGAGTAAAGGAAGCGCGTCCCCTATCTCTTCTTATCCATATTTTGGTTTGGTGAAGGGCCTTCTGCTGTCAGGTCCAAAAACCCCTCCTAGGACGGAAACAGCTAGCCAGGAGGCCCTTCTATCTAACCGGTTGAATCGGTGGCTGAGGAATGATGGTACTCTATTATGGGTATCTAAGATAGATGAACGGGGAGGTCTCGGAAAGAAGGAGGAATACTATGCCTTACTTTGACGATGTCAACGTCTTCTATGACCTGTTGGTAGGGACCTTCGATGAGCTGATGAAGGACCCGGAGATGGTCCAGAAGGCCCTCGATTCCAACCTCACGGTAAAATTCGTCTACCGCAATCCCGAGGGAGAGTTCTGGATCGACAATAAGGGAGACGAGGTCATGCTCTATCCCGGCGGTCCCGATGAGGAAAGGGAACTGGACGCCACCATGATCATGGACTTGGATACCGCCCACGCTTTCTGGTGCGGCCAGTTGAATCTCCTCGGGGCTCTTTCCAGCGGGGAGATCGAGGCGGAGGGCTCCATGCCCCGGCTGCTGAAGATGCTCCCGGTGATGAAGCCCGCCTACGAGGTCTATGTAAACCTTCTCAAGGAGAAGGGGATGGAGGACCTGATCATCGAGGAAGAAGAGGATTAGAAGACTGAATTGCCTGGGGATATCTGGGCGAAGTGGCTGGATGAATCGGCCCGCGAACATGAGTCAGCCGACAGGCAGCTGCGCCTCCTGCGTTCGCAGGTAAGAGACCGTGTGTTGCACAAGGCCGGCCTGAAGCCGGGGAGCCGGGTGGTTGACCTGGGTTGCGGCCTCGGTTTTCTCTCGCTGGAGGCGGCGAGGATTGTGGGCTCCAAGGGACAGGTAACCGCCGTGGACCAGAGCCCCGGTGTCCTGCAGGCCCTGCGGGAAGAGGCGGCCGAAAGGGGTTTGGCCAACCTGGTTGTGCTCGAGGCGGATGTCGCCGCGCTTCCTCTGGACCGGGGAGAGACCGACGCCGTTGTGGCACGCTCCGTCCTAAGCTACGTGCCGGACCGCAGTTCGGCTCTCAAGGAGGCCCATCGGGTCTTGAAAAACGGCGGCGTTCTCTCCTTCTTTGAACCCGTTCTCTCCGAGGAGGAGCTGGTCGTGAACTGGGGACGGGAGGCTTCCATATGGACCAAACTCCAAGCCATACTGCTGCAGTTTCATCCGGCGTACAGTTTTAAACGCGGCGTACTCCTGGATGAGGTGGGAGAGGCCGGCTTCGCTGAGGTGGATTCCTTTACCTGGCATGCCGACGTCAGCCGTCCCTTAAGCGGGGAAGAGGAGGCGATGGAGGATTTACGCGGCGGCCTTCCCGGGGAGTTCTCCCTGCTTGAGTGCTGGCTGGCTAACGGCGCCGGCGAGGAGGAGATAGGCAGGGTGGCGCGGCGCCTGGCGGAGGAATCCAGCAAGCCTTCTTACCGTGATATCTTGCCCTGTTTGTATGTCTGGGCGAAAAAGCCCGGTCCGGAATAAAGGGAGGAAAGTAAATGAAGGGTTTTACCGGAAAACTGCTCAGGGTTGACCTCAGTAAGGGAGAGGTCCTTGCGGATATGTTGGAAGAGGACCTCGTGCCCAGGTATATCGGAGGTTCCGGCCTGGCCGCCTACCTCTTCTACAAGGAGGCGGACCCGCAGGCAGACCCCCTCTCGCCTCAGAACCCCCTCATGTTCATGAATGGCCCTTTGACCGGCACTAACTTCCCCGGCAGCGGCAGGTCCTGCGTGGCGGCCCTGTCGCCCCTGACCGGGCTGTGGGGGGAGTGCAATGTTGGAGGCGCTTTCGGGGCAGCCCTCAAACTGGCCGGATATGACGGTATCGTTTTCACCGGAAGGGCGGAGAAGCCGCTCTTTCTCTGGGTGGACGGCGACCATGTGGAGCTGCGCGACGCCTCCTCTCTATGGGGCCTGGACAGCTACAAGACCAATGATCGGCTGCAGCAGGAGCTCAAGGGAGAGGGGGGCCTGGTGCGCACCATGCAGATAGGAAGGGCCGGGGAGAACCAGGTGAGTCTGGCCAATATCGTGAACGAGATGGGCAGCGTCGCCGGCCGCTGCGGATTGGGCGCGGTAATGGGCAGCAAGAACCTCAAGGCGGTGGCGGTTCGCGGCGGCAAGAAAATGGAGTATGCAAATCCCGAGAAGGCCAAGGAGATCCGTAAGGGAGTAGTAGAGAAGCTGAAAAAAAACCTGCTGGCCCAGACCCTGCACGAACTGGGCACCAACGGGGCGCTGGATGCCGGGATGCTCAGTGGAGACGTGCCGGTGAAGAACTGGATCATCGGGGAGTGGATGGATGCCCTGGACACCCTCAACTCCTTTTACTACAACGACCATATCCTGGTGAAGACCGTGGGTTGCTACGCCTGCACGTTGCGCTGCAAGAAGGTGGTGAAGATGGAGGAGGGGCCCTATACCATGGCAGAGCATGCCGGGCCGGAGTACGAGACGGTGTGTATGATGGGCACCAACCTGCTCAATACCAGCCTGGAGGCGGTGGCCAAGGCCAACGACCTCTGCAACCGCCTGGGCATGGATACCATATCCATGGGAGCGATTATCGCTTTACTCATGGAAGCGCAGGATAAAGGGTTGATCGATAAGGAGAAAACCGGCCTGGACTTCTCCTGGGGGAATATGGACACAGCCCTGAAGGCTATCCAGCTTACCGCCGACCGCGAGGGCTTCGGCGAGAACATGGCCCGGGGTTCGCGGGCCCTGGCGGAGGAGTTGGGCGCCCCCGAGCTGGCAGTGCATGTGCGGGGCCTGGACTTCCCGGCCCACGACCCCAGGGGTTACCACGGATACGGCCTGGGCTACGTCATGGGAGCCCGCGGCGCTTGCCATCTCAACTCCACCAACCTGCTCATCGAGGGGGGCATGGCCTCCTGGCCCGAGATCGACCTCAAGGGACCTTTCAGGGGCACCTCCAGCAAGGGCAAGGCGGAGCTGACCTGGAAGTGCCTGTCGGTGGGGCAGTTGTTCAACTCCATGTGCATGTGCCAGTTCGTCGGGGCTTTTCTATCCTTGCACGACCAGGTGGACATGATGCAGGCCACTACCGGCTTCGATTGGACCCTGGATGGGCTGTTAGAATGCGGCTGGAGGATATGGTACCTCAAGCGCCACCTGCTCAATCTCATGGGCTCGGATCGCGGCGACGATGTGCTGCCGCCCAAGGCCCTGACTCCCACCGAGGAGGGAGGCAACGCGGGGTCGGTGCCGAAAATGGAACGTATGCTGCCCGAGATCTATGAGCTGGCCGGCCTGGACGAGAACGGTCGCGTCCCCCCCGACAAGCTCGACATATAAGTTAGAAGATGGGGTCAGCCCCCCACATTCCACATCGGTCCAAGCCAACAAGAAAGGGGTCAAAGCTTCATTCTTCAATTTTCATGATTGAAGACACGAGTTAGACAAGGGTATGAAGAAAATTGAAGAATGAAGCTTTGACCCCATCCGGATTGTTTTGTGGAATGTGGGGGGCTAAGACACTGACCCCTTATTTTGGGGTTAGGAGGTAGTTGACGGAGGAGGGTTCAGGCCTGGACCAGTCCACCTTGGCTTCTTTCTCCTCCAGCACCTGGTAGAAAGCCGCCAACCTTCCGGCGATGAGGTATTCGTCATAGGGATTGTCCACCCATACCCTCAAGGTTCCCCCGGGATTGTAATCGATGTCGGTGGCCAAACCCTGCCCGTAAAGAGGAAGAAGGGAGAGCAGTTCACGCAATAGATCGTGCCTTTGCTCCGCCAGCCCCCCGCCTCTTATCTCCAGGTCGTCGAGCATCCTCGCCGTGTACTCCCGCTCCGCTTCTATGATGATGGATTTTGCGTCATCCCCGAGCTCGCGAACGAGTTCGCGATTGACCAGGCAGGGAGCGTAACCATCCAGATTTATTATGCGGATATCGCGGCGGCGGTCTATGATAGTGCCTTCCTTGCCTCGCCATTCAAGGTGCTTCAGGCCTGTGGGAAGGCCGCAGCGGGGGCAGAGCTGAAGATGGTAATCACCCTCCTTAGCGGGCGGGAAGTCTACCTCCAGGCGTTCGGAGAGCTCCGGCTTCTCCTCTATTATCTCCACTCTTAGCAGATAATCGCCGTTCTCCTTTTTCCAGAAAGAGCGCAGGGGCCTCTTCTCCAGGGCCTCGAAGGCCCCCACCACCACCGCCGCCATGAGGTCCAGGTCAAAAGGATTGCGCATACGGGCCACGCCGTGGCTTTTAGCGCGGTATTCCACCGTATTGGAGTTAGCGGTACCGGTAAGCCAGGCCAGGTTGTTGAAGTAGTGCACAACGGTTCGTTTTAAAAATGAGAACCTCGATGCAAAGCGCAGGCCGGGAGCGGTGAGGAAGGATTCAACGACGATGCGCACCGAGTTGCGTTCCGCCTCGTAAAATATGCGGTTGACGGGGAATTGCAGCCTCTCGGAGATACGCCGCCGCAGCTCGGGAAGGAAGTCCGCCTCCATGAAGACCTGGCGGATATCGGGATTACGGACGTTGACAATGGTACCGTTGGTCATCCAACGGTGCATGCGACCCAGCCGCCTGGGCACGCCGCATGCACCACATGTTCGATAAGGCATAACACCCCCATTGTCTGATGCCCGGTCTTACTCGGACCCGTGCCCCACTCCAGATTATTATATCCTTTTAATGGGGCTCCAGCCGTCTTTAATGGATACAACAATCCGCCCTTGAATTCAAGCCGGCAAAGCAAAAAAGCAAGGATTAAAAGAAGGCATTAGAATATTGACATAAGGACAAGGGCCTC
>Ga0180433_10011298_pt1 | contig 10607 bp, 7 predicted proteins | sample SS_ome_8_FD_132980 | JGI IMG/M metagenome (GOLD analysis project Ga0180433, IMG submission 132980) | Hypersaline lake sediment archaeal communities from the Salton Sea, California, USA - SS_1_D_1 metaG | ecosystem: Environmental > Aquatic > Non-marine Saline and Alkaline > Hypersaline > Sediment...
GCGAAGATCTCCTCGTGCGCGAACTGATCCAATGATCTTCCGTCGATAACACGCACCAGCTCACCCAGCACGATGTAGCCGACATCGGAGTAACAAAACGCGGACCCGGGCTCATAAGTCGTTTCGAGCGCACAAATGTTCGCCATCGCTTTCGCCGGGCCGTCGAAGTAGTCCGCTAGAGGATTGTCCGGAACAAGGCCTGCTCGATGCAAAAGTATCTGTTCAATCGTAACACCCTGCTTACCGTTGACCCCAAAGCGGGAAAGGTATTTCGCCACAGGATCGCAAGGACGAAGCAAGCCCCGCTGATACAAAAGCATGATCGATGTCGCACAGGCAACGGGTTTCGTCAGCGAAGCCAAATCAAAAAGGGTGTCAACCATCATCGGCTCTTTTAAGGGCATCAAAGTTCGCCAACCATAGGCTTTGCGATACAGAACGTCATCACCTTGGCCCACCAGTAACACCGCGCCAGGTATTTCACCCCGATCAATGGCAGCATTTATCAACCGATCTACGCACACGATGTGCGGGCCAGTAAAACTACTTGTGGTGCCACAACCAATTAACGTAGCGTATACAATTAGGATAGGTGCTGACCAAGCAATCAACATCTTGAATTTTAAATTGAACATCCCTGTTGCCCCACATGACCAGCATTGGCGAAGTTTTCTGTCCAGCATACAATGCCCCAAATGAGATCATGAGGTTCCATGATACGCTTCTCGCATAAAACTCGACTCTTGTTTTTCGTTGTATTCCTTACGGGCGGAATCGTATCGGCATTTGTCAGCCGATTTTACTACGCCTTCATCTTTCTTCCAGAATACCATGGTTCATTGGGCGCATCAGCCTCCGAAGTCGTTGACATACCTGGTTGGCGCGCATATGTTACATCAACGCCAGGGATTATCCTCAATGGAATGTTTCTATTTAGTCTCGTAGGTGCTTTCCTCGTTGTAGCCTTCTCGTTCAGATGCAAAACTCCCCGGCCACGCGAACGCGACCGGGGAGTATGAATCACTTTGCTTGAATCAGCCCAAACTGGTATTCAACTGCGCGTTATATCCATTCGCTGTGGAAGATGCCCGGCTTGTCCACACGCTCGTAGGTATGGGCACCAAAGTAATCGCGTTGTGCCTGCAAGAGATTGGCGGGCAACCGCTCGCGGCGATAACTATCGTAATACGCTAACGCTGAAGCGAACGCCGGCACCGGAATGCCAAGTTCTGCTGCCGTCGCGACCACCTTTCGCCAGTTGGCCTGACTCTTGTCGATGATTTCCTTGAAGAAGGGGTCCAGTAAGAGATTCGCCAAACCAGGATCACGGTCGTAGGCTTCTTTGATCCGATTCAGGAAGTGGGCCCGAATGATACAGCCGCCTCGCCAAATCATCGCGATCTCACCGAACTTCAACGGCCATTTGTATTCGTGACCGGCTGCCCGCATGAGCTGGAACCCCTGGGCATACGAACAGATCTTCGACGCATAGAGCGCGTCACGAATCGCCTGGATAAATTCTTTTTTGTTGCCAGTGTACTTGCTATCCGGGCCGGTAAGCTGCTTGCTAGCCGCCACACGCTCATCCTTGATCGCTGAGATACAGCGGGCAAAGACGGCCTCGGCAATGGTGGCGGCGGGAATCCCCAAATCCAACGCGGAAGCACTCGTCCACTTGCCCGTCCCTTTCTGGCCGGCGGTATCCAGCACCATGTCTACCAGCGGTTGGCCGGTCTCGCTGTCGATCTTGGCGAAGATGTCGCGGGTAATCTCGATCAGGTAGCTGTTGAGATCCCCCTCGTTCCATGTCTTGAAAACCTGATGCAACTCGGCAGCACTGAGTCCAAGTCCGTTCTGCATCAGCGAATAGGCCTCACAAATAAGCTGCATGTCGCCATATTCGATGCCGTTATGTACCATCTTGACGTAGTGGCCGGCGCCGTCAGGCCCGATGTACGTGCAGCACGGTTCGCCGTTGACCTTGGCTGAAATCGCGGTCAGCACGGGCGCGATGATCTCGTAGGCTTCCCTCTGGCCGCCGGGCATGATGCTTGGTCCTTTGAGCGCACCTTCCTCGCCACCGGACACACCTGTCCCGATAAACAGCAGACCCTTCTCGGCCAGCATCTTGTTACGGCGAATCGTATCGGGGAAGTGGCTGTTGCCGCCGTCGATGATCAGATCTCCTTGGTCCAACAGCGGGATCAACTGGTTGATGAACTCATCGACGGGATTGCCCGCTTTGACCATAAGGATGATGCGGCGCGGCTTTTCGAGCGAGGCGACAAAATCCGGCAGCGTTTTCGTACCCACGAAGTTCTTGCCTTTCGCGCGCCCGTTGATCAGCTTTTCCGTTTTTTCGTACGTCCGGTTATAGACCGACATCGCGTAACCGCGACTCTCGATATTGAGCGCCAGGTTCTCGCCCATCACGGCCAATCCGATCAATCCCACTTGTTGCGCCATCGATCTACCACTCCCATGCTGCCTATGATTTCTGTGAATCCCATGTGTCCGGGGGCGGTCAAGTTGGTTGTTCTAGGTTCCGCTTCGCCCCGGTCAACCCAAGCCTTGCGATTCTACTGTCCTACCCTGAGACTGCAAGATAACTACCAAACCGCTATAATTGCGGCACAATACCCGTCGCAGAACCGAACCGGGCGACTCGCCCTAGGCCCGTTGCGTCACACAGCCCGTTGCGTCACTCAAGGTAATGGCCCCACAAAGTCGGAGGCGCTATCGGCTTGATTGGCTTCGTCAATCGCGTCATCGAGGAGTGCGCCGAACTCCGTGGCGGTCATGAAACCCGTATGGAGTTCGTCCTGAATGAGAAAAGCAGGTGTGGTGGTCACTCCCTGTGACAAACCGCTGTTGATATCCTCTTGCACGTCGGCCGCCTTACTCCCGCTGTCGAGGCACGCGAAAAAGGTTCCCTGGTCGAGTGCCAGTTGAGCAGCAAAAATCTTGAGCTCGGAATTACTGAAGGCGCCTTGGTTGTTAAACAGCAATTCGCGGTAAGCGAAGAAGCGGTTCTGATCGGCGGCACATTCACTGGCCTCCGCAGCATCTTGGGCCAGCGGATGGATTGACCGCACGGGGAAGTGGCGAAAGACCCAGCGGACCTGGCCGGTATTGATGTAAGCGACCCCGATGGCCGGCAGCGTCTCACGCGCAAACCGACCCGAAACAGGGTCTTCAAAATCAGAGTAGTCAATCACGGTTACCGGGGCAGAAGCACTGCCCAGGACGTTTTCACCCACGAAGGTGTCCGTACTCGGGACGCCCGTGTCCGGGCTGGTTCCGCTGGCGTCCGTGTCTTCCGTTCCGCTACTTTCTTCCGGCGCCGCGGTGGAAAGGCAAAGCTGGCCGGGGAGGAGAACGAGACTGACAAGCCCAAGCAATACCGCCGGGATGCTCGACAGGACAACGCGGTTGCATTGACGTGTGATTCGGGAATGATTCATCATTTGCGCCTCCAGGGCGTCGTGACCGCCAAGAATAAGCACGTGACAGCCGTAACAAAAATCGTTGAAGAACGACTTCAGTATAAGACTTGTCCGCACGCAGAATCAATCGCGACGTATCTCCACGGGCGAGTAAGATCTGCGGTTATCCATTGTGTGTGTGGCTCTCAGAGGTGACGGCAATACGGGTCCCAATCGCCGGCATACTCCATCCGCAATGAATCAGGCCGGACGCAAATGGCAGGACGCAAACGTCAAACCGTGGTAGACTTGCACACATGCGATGCTTCTTGGCGATTGAATTACCCCGTGAGGTTTTGCAGCGGCTCGTAGCTTTGCAGGAGGAACTCCAATCCGTGAGGCGTGAGGTCAGGTGGACACGACCGGAGCACATTCACCTGACACTCAAGTTCTTCGGCGAAGTCGCCGACGGCGATCTGCCTGAAGTGCACAACGTCGCCCGTGCAATTGCCGCACGAGTCGAGCCGATCGATCTCGAAGTCCGGGGCGCGGGGTGCTTCCCGCCAGGCGGACCGGTGCGAATCGTGTGGGCAGGCGTTGTCGGACCCCCTCCGGTGCTGGTCGAGTGCTGGCAGGCATGTGAGCATGGGTTTGCTGAATTGGGCTTCAAACCAGAGCAGCGCGACTATCGACCCCACCTGACCATCGGACGGGTGCGCAACGCGAGGGCGTCGCAGCAGATTCGTTCCGCCGTTGACCAGCAAGACTCCTTTTCTGGGGGGCAATTCGTGGCCGAGGGACTGACGCTCTTTCAGTCCGTCTTGAGCCGTTCAGGTCCAACCTACACCGCCCTCGCTCGCATGCCTTTTTCGGGCTGAGGATGTGTCGGACGACGCAATACGCCATGGACCATTCGACCCCATAGGGGCACGACAACCTCATCGCCAAGCGGGTCGCCCCGTTTTTTGTGACACTGTAAGTACTTGTTATTTCTGCTATTTACACAGAAGACCACGCATGAAACTCTTGTAACCGGACACCTGATCGGGTTATACTAAGAAATAAGAGGCTAGCGGTCCTCGATCAGGAAGATGATCGTAGCGGGTGGGAAATATAGATGTGTTTTCTTTCGCCCGCTTATTCGCCCTGCGACTTTTCCGAAGCAGTCTGGAGGAGACCGGGAGGAAAAGAGACTTCCTGTATCAATGAAGCTGCTCCTGACGACATAGCATGAATAACTTATGTCGTTGATTGGGAGTGGGGTGAGAGGAGAAGAAGATGTCCAAGGTGTTGCGCCTTGTTGCGGTCGTGCTGGTTTTATGTTCTGCTAGTTCAGCTCTTGGAGGTTGGACTTTCTTGGATAGTTTCGATCGTCAACCGGCCAATCCGTTTGATTTGGGATCCAATTGGACGCAACAGACGTCACCTTCTCGCTTTCAAATTGTAAACGATCAGGCTTCGGGGTCCGGCGATTTCAACGCATTGATGACCTACAACGGCATCACCGCCAAGGGTGTTCGTTTTGATGTTCACCACAGCGGTAGCACATTAGGCGATCCCGAGCATGCTGCGGCGATTCTCGCGTTTGATGCGAATGCCTCGAAATACCTCCAAGTATGGCTCGTGGACAACGGTATCGGGCAGTTTCACAAGCTCTATTTCTGCGATGAAACCGGAGCGGCCTGGTCAGGTATGGGCGAGGATCCAACCGTCAACCTCAGCTCGTCCAGTTGGTTCCAAGATGCAGAGGTGACTGTGAGCACCGATGTGCAAGCGAGCAAAATCACGGTTGATATTGACACGGACTTCAACGGTACGCCTGATCTTTCGTATTTCCGAAGTAACACCCCCATGGTCATCACGGAGGGAGTGGGACTTGGAGCTTTCGGCTTCAGCAAAACCGACAACTTCCGCGCCGATATCACACCTGAACCTGCTGCGCTGCTTGTGTTGGGCGTCGGCACGCTTGGACTGGCTCGAAGAAGGCAACGTCGTTGATCGACGCGTGAGGACACACGCGATCTGAGGGGGAAAGGCAGAAAGAGGAGAGTCGGTTTTATGTCGCGAAACGGGGCCTTGCTTACCGTTGCTATTCTACACCTTGCGATTCTGGGAACGTTGGCTCAAAACCAGAGTTACGCAACGCCTGTCCTAAACTACACCTTGACCGTCCAGAACGGAACGATCATCAGCGGTGGCGTCGATGTCGGCAGCGTCGGCACCTTTGCCGACGGTACGACCGTCACGATCCAAGCGGACGATCGCGTGCCCCAAGCTGAGTTTGTGAAGTGGACGGGGACTCCAACTGTTCAGTTTGCGATCGGTATCGGCATCGCTACGGTGTCCCCGACGACATTCACGATTCTGGGTTCAGATGTGCAGCTTACCACCGTCTACCGCGCGAAATACCAACTCACAGTCAACAGCGGCACCGGCGACGGCTACTATGACGAGAATCAGGTGGTCGCCATCACGGCCGACGCGGTGGCCGGGCAAGTTTTCTCGGTATGGACGGGTGATATCGGATACGTCGCAAGCTCGAGTGCGTCGCCGACGGACGTTACGATGCCCGCGCAGGGTGTCCAAGTCACCGCCACCTATGTGCCGGACGGCGACAACGATGGCGTAGCTGACGTTGACGATAATTGTCCAGCAAACGCCAACCCCACACAGGTTGATGCCGACACGGATGGCCTTGGCGATGCGTGCGATGCGTGTCCAGCAACCCCCGCCTGTGCCGGCGGCGTCGGCGCCGACGGCTGTGCGAACGACAGCGATGCGGACGGTGTTGTCGATGGGTGTGATGCGTGCCCGGCAACGCCCGCTTGTGCTGCTCCAATCGATGCGGTTGGCTGTCCCTCGGATGGCGACGCGGATAACGTTGTGGATGGTTGTGATAACTGTCCGGCGACGAAGGCGGGCGATTCTGTTGATGGGGCCGGATGTTCCACAGACGACGATGATTCGGACGGGGTGCCCAACGATGTGGACCTTTGCAAGGCAACGCAGCCATGTGCCCGAAACAACGTCGATGCCAACGGTTGCCCCGTGGATAGCGACGGGGATGGCTTGTTCGACGGGTGCGACCAGTGTCCGGGGCAAAACGACCTGATCGATACCGATCTGGATGGGATTCCCGATTGTATCGATCCCTGCCCGACCGTTGGCGATACGGATCGCGATGGCGTGGACGATTGCCAAGATGGGTGTCCATCGGATGCGTCGAAGATCGCTCCGGGGGTGTGTGGATGCGGACAGCCCGATACCGATACGGATGGTGACGGGACGCCCGATTGTGCGGACTTCTGCCCGACGAACCCGAACAAAATCGTCCCGGGTGTTTGTGGTTGTGCTGCGTTCGATGTTGACACCGACGCGGATGGCAAGCTCGATTGTGAAGATGCCTGTCCGCTCGACCCCGACAAGACCGCGTTAGGGGTTTGTGGATGTGGTATTCCCGACATCCCCTATGACGGGCCGCAAGACCTCATTTGCTGCACCGATCGTGATGGCGATGGTACGCCGGACTGCAACGATGCTTGCCCAACCGATCCGGCTAAGACGGACGGCGGGATCTGCGGCTGCAGCATCTCCGACCAAGACACCGACGGCGATGGCGTGGCTGATTGCCGGGATGCCTACCCCAACGATCCGACCAAGAGTGAGCCGGCGGCAACCGATCCTGATTCCGATGGGGATGGCACCTCCGATTCGATAGATGGTTGTCCCAATGATGCCAACAAGACGTCTGCCGGCGTGTGCGGCTGCGGAGATGCGGATGTTGACGCTGACAACGACCAAATCTTTGATTGCAACGATAATTGCCAAGCCGTGGCCAACACCGATCAGGCGGATAGCGACGGTGACGGTGTCGGCGATGTTTGCGACGGGGATGCTTCCGGCCAGAACATTCCCGACACCAACGATGCCGATTCGGACGGATCTTCCGACGGCAACGATTCCTCCAATCAGGATGGTTCCGATGGGTCGGGCAACTCGTCATCCGATTCCGGCGATTCATCGTCGGATGGCGATCAACAAGGAAGCACCGACGGTTCCGGCAGCGGTTCCGACAGTGGCCAGCAGCAACCGTCTGATAACGACGTTGGCTGCACGAACTTCTTTGAGTGTTGCGGCCTAGGGCTCTTTCCGCCGATGTTGATGGCGTGTTTGGTTCTGGTGGTCGCGAAGTTCCACCGTCATCGGCCTTGAGACATCCTACCGTGCTGGTGCCGTTGTCGTAGCAGGCGCCGAAGTTAGCAGGGGGATGTCCGCTTCGATACGGGCTCGTAGCAGCTCATTGACATGACCCCAAGCAGGTGGAACGTAAATCAAAGTTGTGTCGCTTGTTCGTTCTACGATAATTCCCGCACCCGTCTGATTGCCCGTTTCGGCCACCCAGCGAATCACACGCCCTGCAGGCAGCCGACATCGTGGATCGAGTGAAACGAGGGCGGCTCGTAAATCGGGATGAACCTGATCAACGATACCGATAACACGCCACGAAACGATGTGGGGGTCCTGACGCTCAGCTCGGTCCCATGGCTGTATGGCCGGTGTGTCATTCGTTAATGGGTGAATCGTCGTACCCGAATAATCAATCTTGACGGTGACAACGGTCAGCTCCGCAATGGCCCGGCATGTGGCGGGATCCTTCGGGTCGCGGCGATAGACGATGAATTTCTCACCCGTGCGAACGCCTTCGTTCTCGCCGGCGGCCAACAGACCATAATCTTCCTCAAGGCGAAATAGTGCAGCCGACAACGGAGTCGACGATGGAGGCCCTGAAGCGGGGCTTGTGGGCGAGCGTACAAGCACACGATCACCTTCGGCCGGTGTTTCCGCGCTCATCGCTTGAACCACTCTTGCCTGGCTCAGGATGGGGCCGGTTTCCACGATCACCGCCACGCCGACGTACTGATCGCCTCGAAACAGTTCGACCGAGCGTCCTTCGGTAAGCCCGTCGACGGTGCCGCCCACGATGGTGACGAGCGGTTCCGGTGATTTCTGGCTGCCGAGCTCGACTTGTAACACCGCGCTGTCGAGCTGATGCCAACGGCGATGGGCCGGTACGGGCCAGAGTTCAGCCGAATCCCCCAGGCCCGTCAGTGCATTGCTCACAATCGGCTGGAGCGAGACCAATGCCACATCACCATCCAATAGGACGACGCTCCCGCGGGCGATGGGAATATCGATCGAGCCAGTGGCGGTGGGAACGTCTCGACGCCAGATGAGAACCTCGTTGCCCAAGCGAAGACCACTGTTCCGGCCCAAGTCCAGCCACGCCGTGCCCCGGCCCGGCGCGACCGCGGAAACGTTCCCGCGCAAAGTGACGCCGGGAGGCAGTCGGTCACACAGCGTACGGAGTGTCGAGCGACGAACGATGGCTGCCGATCGACCCACAGAAATTGAACGCACTGATTCTTCGATGCGAACGGCACAGGCGTCGTCGGTCACCATGAAAACGGAGCCGCCGACGATCGATTGGGCATCGCCCAGGAGAAGAACCGGGTCGCCGACCTCGATCCCGGCTTTTCTGCCAACGGGGAAACCGAAGATCTCGTGTTCAGCTGAGTGCTCGCTGACGGTCGTTTTCACCACGACCGATTCGGTTCCGTGACTTGAGCCCATGGGCATATGAAGCTTGCAGATGGCAAGGGGTGCCAACAGCAAGACCAAGCCAACAGTCAATACAGGTGTGCGCGTCACGGGATCCCCGCTATCGTTGCGACCGTTTGAGCGACTTGGGCTGAAACAACCTCCGGCTTCAAGTCACGCATGCAGCGATGATCGTAAGGGCAATCGCAAACCTTCTTGATGCGACAAGGCGAGCAAGGTACGTCGTGGCGAGCAATCGCTTCAGGACGGTGGTAGGGGCCTGTGAGTTGAGGACTGGTGGGGCCGTAGATCGCGACCATCGGCTTGTTCAAAGCGGTGGCAAGGTGCATCGGTCCCGAATCATGCATGATGACAAGTGAAGCGTCGGCCACCAGCGCGATCATCTCCGCTAAGGATGTTTTGCCGGCCAAGTTGACGACATCGTGATCGGCGAGGGCGAGGAGTTTTTCGGCAATAGGGGTTTCTTCCAGCATGCCCGTCAGTACGACAGGCAGACGATAACGCGAACGAAGTTCATTGACGACAGAAGCCAAGTATTCCGTCGGCCATTGTTTCGTTTCCCAACGCGTTCCAGGCCCCAGGAGGACATACGCTGTACCGGGAGGAATACCCTTGGTGCTGAGCATGGCTTGCACAGAGGCACGTGCCCGGGGATTGACCGGAAGATCGAACGTAATGGGCACATCCGCAAAGCCGAGCGGTTCGGCAACGAGGTAGTTTCGATCCACCGCATGCATCTGCGGATGAGGCGTCCGAATTCGGCGGGTGTAGAAAATCGGCGACAATTCGCGGGCGTCGGCAAAACCGATTCGCGTGGAGGCTCCGGTTGTCAGGGTCAGAAACCCGCTCCGAAAAAGGCCCTGCAGGTCGAGAACCAAATCAAACCTGTGTTCCCACAAGGTGTGAACGAACTGCACGAACGCCACGGATGCGCGGAGATTTCGGCCTAGTTTCCCGTAGTACTTGCGATCGAAGGGGATCACCTCATCCAACGCCGGGTGATGGGCTAAGAGGCCGGCACAACTGTGGGCAAGCATCCAGCTGATCCGCGCCTGCGGATAACGGCGACGCAGACCGTTGAGCACCGGCAACGCATGAATCACGTCACCGAACGAGCTCGGCTTGATCATCAAAATACGTCGATACCCGCGATCGCTTCGGTTGAGCGACACGTTTTCATCTGAGGCAGACCGCCTTTTCATACGTACCAACCCAAGTGTTTTGCCGGTCGAAAGAATGGCGGCTCAAACGCCGCTGTTGCATCGTACGACGAATGCGTTGGCCTGCAAGTTTTCCGTCCGAAAGCAGCCTATAGATATCTCGGACGCCGAAGCGGTTGAATCGGCTTCATTATCGTGAATTACCGGGTGGTATTATGCAAAGGCGACGCACGAACAACATGTTGTGCGCCGCCCGCATGAGCTGTCGCTGATCGCTATCGTTGCCCGTTACCCGGTCTTGTTGGGTTGCTCCTGCCGGGGAGCCGCAACGGGTGTCGGAGTCGCCGGCTTGGAAGCCGCTGACTTGATGCCCAACAATTCTTCCAACTGACCTCGCACTAGC
>Ga0180433_10011299_pt1 | contig 10607 bp, 9 predicted proteins | sample SS_ome_8_FD_132980 | JGI IMG/M metagenome (GOLD analysis project Ga0180433, IMG submission 132980) | Hypersaline lake sediment archaeal communities from the Salton Sea, California, USA - SS_1_D_1 metaG | ecosystem: Environmental > Aquatic > Non-marine Saline and Alkaline > Hypersaline > Sediment...
ATCAAGTAAGATCGTTGATTTCAGTTTTTCGGGATTAAAAACAGCTGTTTTATATGACCTTGTCAAACGCGATGCATATGATTTGAAAAAAAAATTATTTTTAAAACCAGAAGATGAAGATTTCAAAAGGCATGTTGCAAGTTCATTATTGGTAGCCATCGGTGATATCTTTGAGCAAAAAATTAAGCATGCATTTAAAAAACACAGTAACATAAAAGCATTAGCCTTTGTGGGTGGCGTTGCCTGCAATAAATATTTAAAACAAAAACTTAATGAGTTTTGTGACAAACGTACAATAAAATTCTTTTCTCCTTCCCCGCGTTTTTGCACCGACAATGCAGCAATGGTTGCATTTGTTGGTTTTTATAAGGCAAAAAAGGGCGAATATTCTGATTTAAGTTTAGATATTTTCTGAAAATTCCATATCAAGTTTTATATTATCTTTATAATGCTTATTTTCAATTGAGTTGTCACATGACAACAGCTTTTTTTATAAAGTTTTCATATTGGGCCGGGGTGCCCCCTCTCAAGATAAAAAATAATGACATTTGACCTTTTTTTGGTTTTTCTGCAACACTCAATCTGCGGTGATTAATTTTTATTTTTAGTCTGAATTGAGTAAATTTTATGAAGAAGTTTCTTTTATTTTCATTAGTTGTGTTGTTTTTATCTGCATCTAAAAATGCAGATGCTATGTCTGTTCTAAGACGGATCAGAGAATATTCAATAAACAAGGTGCAAGTCCTAAAAAAATGGTGCCGGCAGGAGTTGTCGGTGTTTCTGTGTTGGAAACAGGTTCATTAAACAAGGGGAAAATAATCCCTAGAGTTTTTGGATATAATCTTGCTAGAAATGGATTATTATGTTCAGCTGTGCGAAATCTTTTTGCTGCAAGATGCTGTTACAGTGGAGCTAAACATATTTATTCTAGGAGTACACACTCCATAAAAGTGAATATTAAGGACTGGCTTTTAAAGGGTAGTATTCGAATGCATGAAGAAGATTTTAGGAGAGTGTTAGAACTAGCAAACTCCAACGGAGAAGAATTCGAAAAGGCATTATCAACAGAATCAAAAAAAGATATGGCGCGATTTAGGGATAAAATGAGAGATGATCATGTAGAAAGTCTAAAAGAGACTAAAAAGCTCTGTATTTACAAGTAATCTTTGCGGTGGAATTACTAATATTTTGGCTGCCGCTGGAAAATTTGGTATTGTCGGTTTGATGCATAAATATATACGACCAAAAATTTAACAGCCAAAAGATACATTTTTATTAAAGAGGCCTAATTTAAAAATTAGGCCTCTTTTTGTTGCTGAGCTTTAGTAATTTTAGAGAATTGAGCTTAGTTGCCTATGCCACTTTTTGCATTAATAATGCAGCAATAGTTTATTTTTCGCACTTTTCCCCCAAAATGTTGAGTTTTAAGGGTTAATTAACACTCAAGCCCCTAAATTCCTAATTGACATATTTTTCTTTTGTGGTAAAATTAAAAGTCCTTAATGATATAAATTTGAGTTTAATGGAGGATAACTCATGAAAAAGGCGTTTATATTTTATTTTGTTATATTATCCTTAATTTCGGTTAAAAATATTGATGCCATGTCTGTTTTGAACTGGATTAAGCAAAATTCAACAGGTCTTGTAGCTAAAGCTAAGAAAATTTTACCAGGAAGTTTGGTAACAGGTGCTATGTTAGAGACGGCAGCGTTTAACAAAGGAAAAAAATTTACCAAAAGATTTGGATATAATCTTGCTAAAAATGGATTATTGTTTTCAGCTTTTAACAATCTGAAAGTTGCAAGTTCTAGCGCCTTTAAGGGTATTGTAAAAGAGACACCTGTATGGCTATCGTTTTTGGGATACAAACGTACAGGAATTATTAATCCAATTAAAGATGGTTTGGCGACATTAAAAAGTCGTAATATTGGGATTAATTATTGCTTTAGCAACCCTCAGTTAGTAAGGTCTTCTATTCTAAATAATCATGAATTGATGTTACAGCTTTTTAAAATAGGTGGAAATATTTTGTGTGCGGTAGGAAAGGTTTCAGCTGTAGGATTATTGCACAAATATATGCGACCACGAATTTAAACAAGCTATTGGAAAGTTTTTAAAAAGAAGAAGAGGTATTATAATCGCACTTCTTCTTTTTTTTGGATATAAGTCTAAAGTTAATTTAAAACAAGCTCTTGTAATTCTTTTACTTTATCTGTTTTTTCCCATAAAAATTCATCTTCTTCTCTTCCAAAGTGACCATATGCGGAAGTTTTTTGATATATTGGTTGTTTTAGATCGAGATGAGAAATAATTTCTGCAGGTTTTAGTGAAAATACTTTTTCTACTGCGCTTTCAATATTTTCTGCTGTAATGTTCGATGTGTCAAATGTATTGACGTACAATGACATAGGTTCTGCAATGCCAATAGAATAAGCAATTTGTACTTCACACTTTTCAGCCAAGCCTGCAGCAACAATGTTTTTTGCTATATAGCGGGCCATGTATGCAGCAGACCGATCAACTTTTGAAGGATCTTTTCCTGAAAAACATCCACCTCCGTGTCTACCCATTCCTCCATATGTATCGACAATGATTTTTCGTCCCGTCAATCCAACATCCCCTTCTGGACCTCCAACAACGAACTTTCCTGTGGGATTAATATGAAAAATAGTTTTTTCAGTTAAATAATTATGACAAATTGGTTTGATAATCTTTTCAATAACATCATTTTTTATTTGTTCTTGCGTGACGTTTTGATCATGTTGTGTAGAGATAACAACTGATGTAATTTCTACGGGTTTTCCGTCAATATATTTTACGGTTACTTGTGATTTTCCATCCGGTCGTAACCATGGTAATATATTTTTTTTTCTAAGATGCGCTAAACGTTGTGTCAATTTATGCGCCAATGATATTGGCAATGGCATTAACTCTTCCGTTTCATTGCACGCATACCCAAACATTAATCCTTGGTCTCCTGCGCCTTGTTCTGTATTTGTTGTTTCATTGACGCCACGTGCGATATCATGACTTTGTTTGATTATTGATGTTATTATTTGACATGTATCAAAATTTATTCCAAAAGAAGAATTGGTATAGCCAATTTCTGCAAGAGTTTTTTTGACAATCTCCTCAATATTAATCGTACCAGAAGAGCTGATTTCACCTGATACGACAATTAAATTTTTAGCAGCCATAACTTCACACGCAACACGAGAATTTTTATCTGCAGCTAAATATGCATCTAAAATGGCATCAGATATTTGATCGCAAACTTTATCAGGATGACCTTCTGTTACTGATTCAGAGGTAAAAAGATATTCAGTTCGTTTTATTTTAGTAGAAATGATACATCCTTTCATAAATGGTTTTACTATGATTTAACTAAACATTATAGTCTAACCAATAAGACTTTCAAGTGGGGGTTACTAAGTTGTTGTTTTATTAAGTATGCGGTTTAAACTTTAAGAATCGGTTGTAAAGTTTAACAAAAGTGGAAAGCTTATGATTATTGATGATTTGAGGAAAAATGCCTGCCCACAAAAAGCAAAAATTCTCCAAAAATTCTTTAAAACAGGACCAGGAGAATATGGAGAAGGGGATATATTTTGGGGAATTACTGTTCCATTAATCAGAAAAGTTGCTTGTGATTATAAATATCTTGATGGTGCATCTCTTGAAAAAATGCTTGACGATAACGTTCATGAAGTTCGTTTATGTGCTTTGCTGATAATGGTTTTGCAAGCAAAGATAAATCCTGATGCAATCTATAAGATGTATACAAAAAAAATTGATCGTGTAAATAACTGGGATCTTGTTGATTTGTCAGCACCAACAGTTGTTGGAAATTTTTTAATTGATAAAGATAGTTCAATTTTTTATCGGCTTGCAAAATCAGATAATTTTTGGCATCGAAGAATAGCTATAGTTTCAACCTATGCTTTTATTAAGCAGGGAAGTTATGAGGAAACATTAAACATTTCAGAAAAACTTCTTCATGATAAACATGATCTGATACAAAAGGCTGTGGGTTGGATGTTGAGAGAAGTTGGTAAGCGATGTTCGATGGATATTTTAGAAGAGTTTCTTGAAAAATATTGTACAATTATGCCTCGGACAATGCTTAGATATTCAATTGAACATATGTCTGATCAGAAAAGAAAAATTTATATGAATGCAAAAAGGTTACATAAGTCTTTGCATTAAGTTTTTGCATCTGTTGAAATGAGGAGGATTCGTTTTTTTAAAATCCGCTGCGTTTCGGTTGTTGCACAATTTTTGGTATTTTATCATGAACAAGTTTGATAATTTTTATACAAGTTTAATGTTGATAAAAAAAGAGCCCTGTTTAGGGGCTTCTTTTTTTATCGAAATCGATGTATTTATTTTTTCTTTCTTAACATAGGCAGGCCGGTACGTTTGTTTTCAAAAACTTCATAGCCATCTGGAACTGCATCGATTGCATGAGTTTTATCAACTTGACCGGCGAAATAATAAATTCGTTGCTTGCGGCCACCAACTAATTCCACTTCTTTTGTGTGTAAGTGGTACATTTTTCCGCTTTTATTTGATTTTACACTGTAAGCCACTGTGTAACTCCTTCATACAGGTATCTTATTAACAACAATAACAGAATAACCCTAATAGATTAATTAAAAAAAATCCAGCGATATTTATTATGTTTTTGAATGTTGTTCTGTGAAAGCAATAATTCATACTTCTAGTTAACCAATTATTAATTACCATTTATTCTTCGTGCTCTCGTGCGTGGAGGGCGAGAAGGTCGGTTTTTTGGAGCTGCATTGATTTTGTCATTCTCTTTATTTTGTAAATGTTTTATGCCATTCAAATAATCTTCTTTCAGCATTCGACGGAGTTCAAGTATTATATTTTCATCAGAACCTTTTTCGGTATTATTTAACATCGCATTCAATTCTTCAAGATTCTTTTGGGCGTTTGATATTTCTTGATCGAGAGCTTTAATTTTAAGTTCTTTTCTTACTTTGTCAGGTCTTATTTTTTCGGCTCCTGGCATGGGAGGTTTATTATAATTTTGTCCTGTTAAAGAAAAGTTTAGAAGTGTTAATGCGGCAACGAGTAGAAATGATATATTCGTTTTCACTCATTCTCCTTTATAAAAACTTACAAATTTGTACTAAAAAGAAAATATAATCATATTCAAGACTTATTTTATGTTGGCATATACTATTTCTCTGAATCAAGGGTCTATATAAATTTTTGTTGATTGTTTTTGATGAGAATCATAAAGTTAGGGTTCCTTCTCATATTTTTTCATTCTGTTACAATCAGACATGAATTTATTGTAAGTGCCTTCATTTAGGTGATGCCCACAGTTTCTTGAAATGACAAGCATGAACATAATACGTCATTTCATTTTTATTCTTAATAGTTATTTTGGTGATTGTTAGGCAAAAACTTGTTTTGCCTGCAGGAATGTTGTTTTGCTAAATAATTTTGGGTTACGTTGTTAGTGAGAGAATGCCAAAATATGGGGGATTTTGGGAGAAGAAATATGAAAAAAGTTTTAATTCTTACAAGTATGGGTGGCGGTGGCCACATCTCTGTTAGTAATGCGTTAAAAAAATATCTTGAAAATGATTACAAAGTTTATGATGTTTTGCTATTTAAGCAGATTTTAAGTTCGCTAGATCCGCTAATGTCTATTTTTTTTAGTCGTTTTAACGGAGAGAATATTTACAACTTTTTTATGCGTAAAAAATATTATACGCTTGCCAATTTCTTATATAACATTGGTGAATATTTTTTTACATTTCGTTCTAAAAAGATTCGCTTAATTCTTGAACGTTATTTTTTAGAAAAAAAACCGGATATTGTTATATCTGTTATTCCGATTATTAATCAAGATGTTTTTCTTGTAACCAAGAAGTTGGGGATTCCCTTTTTGCTTGTTCCGACTGATTTAGATGCAACGACATTTGTATATCGGGTAGATGGAAAAGGTCATCCAAATTTTAAAATATCTTTAGCCTTTAACGATGCTGAAATTTGTAAGACTATTGAAAAAAATAAAATTGATTCAGATAATATCTCTTTTAACGGGTTTCCACTACGGCTGACATTTTTTGATAAAAAAAATAATGATGAGATAAAAAAGGAATTTGGTATTCCCAGTGGAAAGCCGAGTATACTTTTGTTGATGGGAACACAAGGATCCAATGATATGATTCGTTTTGTTAAAGAATTGTCTACACTTGATATGCCGGTACATCTTATTTGTTGTATTGGAAAAAGCGATTCATTAAAAGAGGTTCTTAAAGCTATAGACTTACCTGATCATATTTCAATTTCGATTGTTGGATTTACACAAAAAATATCCGGGCTAATGAATGTTTCTGATTTAATTATTACAAAGTCAGGTTCGGTAAGTGTTTGTGAAACAATTTATAGTAATAAGCCGACGCTCCTTGACGCAACATCAACAGTGCTTCGCTGGGAGCAATTCAATCATTATTTTTTTAAAAAACATTCTATAGGTGGAGTAATATCTGCAGATGAACAAATTTCTGACCAAGTAAAAGCGGTGCTTTCGGATAAAAATTTATTGACAGAGTATGCCAATAATATGAAAAAGTTCAGTAAAAATCAACCATATACACAATTTACAAATCTTATCAAAACCATGATTGATTGAAAAATAAAAAGAGACTTCCAAGCTTGGAAGTCTCTTTTTATTTTTTGTTATTTTTGTTTTCTATGCATAAATGAGATGAGTTTCTGCTCGTCTATTTGGCCATTGCTCATCTTTTGATCCTGAAATTTGTTTTCCATCAACAATAGCTGGATATTCTTCTCCTCGTCCGACGACTTTGATATTTTCGCGAGCAACACCAGCGTCAACAAGTTTATCAGCAATTATTTTTGCACGTTTTTCAGACAATGCAAGGTTGTAGACCCGTGAGCGAGTAATGCTGCAGGAATGACCTTCGATTACAATTAGAGGATCTTTTCCTTCTTGGCGGGCTAATTCTACTTCGTGAACGAGTCGAGCTACATTTTCTGCAATAGTTTCTTCTTGGTCTTTGCGAAGTTCATATTTGTCAAAATCATAATAAACTACGTTAAAATCTTCTTGAAGGTCGTCATCTTCTATCCATGCAAATTCTTCTTCATATTCAGTAGGAATTACAGAATCGCTATCTGCAACCAGAGTATTGTCAGGATTTGAGATATCCTCATCATTATTATCAATCATTGCAAATTCTTCTATTTCTGTGTCAAAAAAGCTGCTTATAATATCATCATCACCTGCTACAGGAATATTTACAGCGACTTCTTGTTCATTTTTAACAGGCTTTATTTTTTTCTTTCCCATTTCACAGCCGGCAAGAAATAATAATCCTATGGATAATGGTATACTATATAAATGTTTCATTCGTATTCCTTTATAAATTATGAAAATCCTAAAAACTCTTTAAACTATACACATAACTAATTTAACTAAAAGGACTTTACCATAAATTTTGTTGAATTTCTACTCATAATCAACAATATGCTTTATATTAGAAGGAGGGAGAAGCTTTAGTAAGCAAAGGGGACACAATATAAAACGAGTAGCCTTATGAAAAAAATTCTAATTAATAAAGATCCGTGGCAAACGCGGGTTGCCATTGTAAAAGATGGAAAACTTCAAAATATATACTTCGAGGCTTTTGATGAGGAACCTCTTGAAAGGACCTTTATCAAAGGAACTGTTACAGCAGTATTGCCTGGAATACAAACAGCATTTGTAGAAATCGGTCAAGAACGTGCCGGATTTTTGCATATTTCAGAAATTGATCGTGAACTGGCTATGCATAAAATTGCTGAGTTTAGTCAGCTAGGTGAACACGAAGAGTTACAAAAACGGTCAAAACCATCGCGAAAACAGATGGATGTAGACAAGATATTTAAAGAGGGAGATTCTGTTCTTGTTCAGGTGAGCAAAGAGCCCGTCTATGAAAAGGGAGCAAAGCTAACCACATGTTTTACCCTTCCAGGCAGATTTGTTGTTCTTATGCCCAATATACCGCGTTTGGGGGTATCAAAAAAAATTGAAAATCATGAAGAACGCCACCGATTAAAAGATTTTGTGCGTAACCACTTGCCAGATGGAATGGGGGCTATTATTCGAACAACGGCAGAAGAAAAGTCGGAAAAAGAGCTTGCAAAAGATATAAATTTTTTGATTGAAACGTGGGGAAATATTCAAAAAAAATATGCAGAAGCGTTACCGAAAGATAAGATTCACGAAGACTTAGAGTTATCACTACAAGTTGTGCGTGACCATTTGGATACAGACATTGAAGAGATTATTACTGACAGCAAAGAAAATCAAAAGGCACTTTATTCATTTATTAAATCTATTGCCCCTGAATTTCGTCAGCAAATAAAATATTTTGATCAACCAACAAATATCTTTGAATTTTATGGTATTGAAAAACAGATAGAAGCTTTGCTTGATAAAAAAGTTTCACTTAAATCCGGAGGTTCACTTATAATTGAAACTACGGAAGCAATGACTGTAATTGATGTGAATACAGGTAAGTTTGTTGGTAAAAAAAGCCTTGAAGATACAATTCTAAAAACGAATTTAGAAGCGGCTGATGAAATTGTTCGGCAGTTGCGGCTTCGTAATATTGGTGGATTGATTGTTATTGATTTTATCGATATGACTGAACATGCAAATCGTCAACGACTTTTTAATTTTTTTGAAAAAGGACTGAAGGAACGCGATAAATATCAATCGGTTGTTCTTAAAGTTTCGGAATTCGGTCTTTTACAAATGACGCGAAAGCGTACCGGTAAAACATTATTACAAAAACTTACTCATAATTGTCCAACGTGTGGGGGATCTGGATTTATCAAATCAATGGCAACTGAGGGCTTTATAATATTACGTAAGCTCAAAGATGACCTTGCAACAAAAAAGCTTGGGAAAGAAGTAAATCTTATTTTAAGTACTCATATGTTTGAATATTTGACCACTTCCCAATACAAAGCAATCTTAGGGCTTGAAAAAGAATACAATTGTAAAATTACATTAGTAACCGATCTAAAGCTTAAGATACATGGCTACAAAATCGAAAAAATATGATAAATTAAGAAACGAGTAAAAACTTACGTCTGATTTTTTTATTTTTGTATTCAGGATGAACCCTACGAAACTTTCTTTTCTGTTATTTCAATAATTATCGAGTATGAAATAATGTTGAGAGAATGTTGAACTCAAAAAGGAAACTCATGGAAAAAACAACATCTATTCTTGATTCATATCCTCTGTATGAAGCTGTTATTGGAATTGAGGTTCATGTTCAACTGAGTACGAAAAGTAAGATTTTTTGTACGTGTGCAAACCAATCATCACAAGAGCCAAATAAAAATATTTGTGAAGTCTGTGCGGGGTATCCCGGTTCTTTACCGGTTTTGAATAAACAAGTTGTAAACTATGCAATTTTGGCAGGTTTGGCCACACATTCTTCAATTACGAAATGTTGTGGTTTTGCTCGAAAACATTATTTTTATCCTGATTTGCCCAAAGGATATCAAATTACCCAAGATAATGATCCTATTTGTTGCAATGGATATATTCCAATACGTCTTGAAGATGGATCTGTAAAAAAAATTAGGATTTCTCGTATCCACATGGAAGAAGATGCGGGTAAAAATATGCATGTTGGTGATAAAACGTATGTTGACCTTAATCGTGCCGGAACTCCACTTCTTGAAATTGTAACATGTCCTGATATTGCAGATGCTTATGAAGCAAAAGCATATTTGAAAGCATTACACTCTCTTGTTCGCTATCTTCATATTAGCAGTGCAAATATGGAGGAAGGTGCATTTAGAGCTGACACGAATATTTCTGTTAGAAAGAAAGATTCAGATAAACTAGGGACGCGTTGTGAACTTAAAAATATAAACTCATTTAAATATATTAGTGATGCGATAGAATATGAAATTGCACGTCAAATAGGTTTGATTGAATCGGGAAAATCTGTTACACAGCAAACACTGTTGTGGGATTCAAAGCAAAAAAAGACATTTCCTATGCGTTCAAAAGAAGATGCTGCTGATTATCGCTATCTTCAGGAGCCAGATTTGCCGTTGTTGGAATTAACTGATGAATGGATAGCCAATATAAAAGATATTATGCCTGAGCTTCCGTATGAAAAATTTGATCGGTTTTGCAAAGAATATCGTCTGTCTCCGTACGAAGCAGAAATTCTTGTCGAGGATATTAGTCTTGCCCGTTATTTTGAAGAATCACGTAAACATAGTTCAAGTAAACAAATTATCAATTGGATATTGCGAGATGTCCTAGGCTATCTTAAAGAAAATAACATTTCATTAATCGAGCTTAAAGTTAGTCCGGAAAAACTTTCTTCATTAATAGAGTTGATTGAAAAAAATGTAATTAATTCTTCCGTTGCAAAAGAAGTTTTTGAAATCATTGCACAAACAGGAAAAGATCCTGTTGATATTGTCAAAGAAAAAGGACTCGAGCAAATCGGCTCTGCTGATGAACTTGAACCAATTGTCAAAAAAGTTATTCAAGATAATGTGCATGAAGTTGAACGCTACAAGTC
>Ga0180433_10011301_pt1 | contig 10606 bp, 14 predicted proteins | sample SS_ome_8_FD_132980 | JGI IMG/M metagenome (GOLD analysis project Ga0180433, IMG submission 132980) | Hypersaline lake sediment archaeal communities from the Salton Sea, California, USA - SS_1_D_1 metaG | ecosystem: Environmental > Aquatic > Non-marine Saline and Alkaline > Hypersaline >...
CAGAGATTGAGCAGATGTATTCAGCCTTAAGCAAGGAAATCAAGGCCGACCGCGACGCTGTCGAGTTTCAAATTGGTCCGGAAGATATAGGGAACCACTCGACCGGTCACCACAAGCAGGAGGAGACCGACGCCCTGAAGGGGCTGATCGAGAAGGCAAAAGCGGCGCAGGCAGGTTCGGTTCCAGGCTAATTCTGCTTCGGACTTCGACATAAACGAAAGATTTATAAACTCTCGATACTTTATACTACCAATCGCATAGCCCGATCATGCGTCCGTGCCCGCGCGCCTTCCGCGCCGGCCACCAGCAGGCCGAATCTTCACAGGCCGGTTTCAACCATCCAAGCAAACCGCCCAAGCACCACGGTCTGAATCCGTCCAGCCAGACCCGCTGAGCCTTCCGCGGCGAGTGTTTCCGCCCGGAATGAGGCGATTCCGCCCCCAAAGGCTCCAAGAGCGTCTGCCTTCCCCGGCTTGACCTCTCCCTTTTCTCCATTCCACTTCTCATGGTATCTCTTGCCCCGGTTGCACTTGTTTCTCCGAATAGTTGCCCAACCACCGTACCTCCAAGCCACCCCGCCGTGGCTGTGTGGCTCATATGGCCTGACGTGCCACTCCGGTCAAAGGCTCGCAAGCGCGGTCAACGGCCAGAGGAAGGCCTGGCGGCCTTCTCCCTCCGCTCGGGTCGGCCATGAGCCACAAGGTTTATAAACCTCCACCACTTTGTCTATCGAACAGATTGGTAAATCCAATCGATAGGAGGAATACCCGGAAAATGCCTAAACCCAAAAAAGTCTTCAAAGCCGGCCCGGTCCGGGCCTCGATCTTCCGCAACACTGCCACCAAGAACGGCAAACAAATCCATTTTCCCAAGGTGGTGCTGGAGGTGCGGTACCGCGACAAGGCCGGGGAGTGGAAAGGCACCAACAGCCTGGGCCTCAATGATCTGCCCAAAGCCATCCTCGCTTTGCAGAAAGCCTTTGAATACCTGATGGAGCAGAAGAACGAGTCTTCCGGTCCGCAGGTGCCGACCGAGAAGATCGAGCGCCCCAAACCCGCAAACGCAAACTGATTGAATAGAAAGGAGCGATGCCCATGAACCAAACCTAGCGCAAGCCGCATCATCAAGACCACCCGCTGACAAGGAGACAGATCAGCGGGCAGACACGGACCCGCAGGCGCCCCGAGGCGCCTTCTTTTACTTGAAAGGAGACCAAACAATGGCATGGAGACCGTACGATCAACTCATCGAGGGCGAACTGGACAACACCGTGCCCGGCAAGGTCACCGGGTGGCTCCGGTTCGTCGGCATGGACGATGTCGTCAGGCTGGACCTCTCGGGCGACTTCCACCGCGACATCCGCGGCGCGAAAATCCGCCTCACCGGCTGCGCGATCGACAACGAGGCCAACCGCCGTTACATGGAAGGCTTCTCGACCGTCCAGACCGGCGAAGCGGGCGACATCACCGCAGGTCTTCCACCCGCAGATTATGTCGAGGGGTATTGCTACGTAGAATGGTATGGAGAGCAAAACGGCCGTGTCGTTCTGGAACTGGACCAAGAGCAGGTCGAGGTGATCGGTCAGCCGATCCCCGCGTGCGAATCCGATCCCGTCTCCCGAGAAGAGCAGGATCAGCAGATGGGGCGTTTCCTGGGCGGCGTGGCCCGAGAACTCCATCTTCCGCAGTCCCGCGTAGTCCGTATCGGCGGGAAAACCCCGCCTCCCGAGGAACAGGGCCAGAAGGTCAAAGTCAAGAACGCGACCGGCATGGTCCTTCTGACCACCGAGGTCCGCAAACGGCTGCCGCCCCTCGGCTCCCAGGACGGCCTCGGCGGCAAGGCCGTAGCCCACGTCAAGTTCTTCACGCCCGATTCGAACTGGACCTGGTGGGCAACGGAGGGACAGCAGGAAGGCGATGACTTCGTCTTCTTCGGGCTGGTTGATGGCCATTTCAAGGAACTCGGCCAGTTCTGCCTCTCCGAACTCCAGAACGTCCGCGGGGCCCTGGGCCTGCCGGTCGAGCGCGATCTCTACTGGCAGCCCAAGACGCTCGAAGAGATCGCGCCGGAACTCTTTGGCAATGAGAGGCAAGGTGGCTGAGGCAAGCGTGTGACCCCTCGGCCGAATCTCCAGCATAACAATAGGAAGGAGGTGCAAGGTGAACCCGTTCTGCGACAACCCGTTGTGCGAGAATCCCGGCTTCAAGGAAGTGCCCGTGTCCGTGAGAAAGGCGGGGGACCAGAGGCGGACCCTCTGCGCCCCGTGCGAAGAGGCCTACACCTGGGGTATTCAGCACGGCACGTTCGTGGCCGGGGCAGAGGACCGGCTTCTTGACCTCGATGGTCGGGAACTGGCGACGATCTTAGCAGCACTGCGCTACTATCAGGCCGAGAACCTTCAGGCCGACGGCGAAGCCGCTGACCAGGCCGCCGGAGAGATCGCCTCCGACGGCGGTCGGCTTCAACCGCTCACGCGCGAGGAGATCGACGCCCTCTGCGAACGCCTGAACGCCCGGCGCACTTCGTCCGAGATGCCGCTGGGGCTGCAGGTCATCCTCACCGTGAGCGGCGGCGTTGCCGAGGTGCTTCAGAAACCGCAAGGCGTGGCCGTGACGCTGTACGACTACGACGTGGAAGACGGTGCCGAAGCCCTCTCGCAAGACCCGGAGGGGAAGGCCTGCCGCCTCCTCGAGTGGCGCGCAGACGAAGAAGTCCCAGGCCGATAGCCCACCTCGTTGTCCAAGCACCCTCCTGCACCTGTCTCTGAACGTTCCTGCCTGTAGCACCCAATCCCCACCCCTCTGATTGCTTCCACAGTCCCGCCTGGTCAAGTCGACCTGACCGTTTCCCACGAACCCAAAAAGTAAGGAGACCGCCATGCGCCACACGGGTCACCGTGCGCGCGGGCCGCCTTCACAGGCACCGGCCTGACGTGCGCGCAGACAAACCGAGTCCCCAGTCCCGACGTTCCGAACCTCAATCCGAAAGGAACACGTGATGCAGATCCTGTTCATCGACAACGACGGCGGCGGCTTCGCCGACTACGTGGAGGTCGCCGACGGCACGACCGTGGAGCAGTTCTTCGCCAAGCAGATGGCCGGCCGGGCCCCCGAGGCCTACCTCATCCGCGTCAACCGCCAGCCGGTCTCCCGCGACCAGGTCCTCCAGGAAGGGGACCGCGTCACGGTGACGCCGACCAAGATCGAGGGCGCGGCGTAGGCCGCGACCGGCGAAGGGCAACGCAAGGGGCGCCTGCTCGCTGTAGGGCGGGCGCCCCTTCGCCATTTCAGGAAGGAGCATTCCCATGAGACGACCCCTGACGGACAAACAACTCGTGCGCGTGGCCGGCCGGATTCACGATCAACTGGCCTCCACCGCGGCCGCGAGCCTACTGAACCTCGAAGCCCAACTCCAGCAGGCGGCCGCCGGCGCCGACCATCTCCGGGCGAGCCGCCGCAAACTCCGCATCTGCCAGCAGCGCGGCTGGATGGGCCCGGTGCCCCGGCTGCTGAACCGGGTCGAGCGGACGGGCCGCGAACTCTCCTACGCCCTCTCCGGCCTGGAGCGGGCAGGGCGGGCCCTCCGCCGGAAAGGCCCCTCGCTCCGGGAGATCCACGACGAACTGCGGCAGGCCCAGGACGAGTTCGGCACGCTCCATTACGACCGCCGCCTGGACGAGGGGAGCGCCGTCACCGAACCGGTCGAACTCGAGGGCGTCTACCTCGGCCCGTTCGAGATCCACCTGGAGATTCCGAGCCTGACCGACCCGCGTCACACGCCGTACCGGGTCGTGGCCCTGGACCCGCACCCGGCTGCCTGCAACGCGGCGGTCACCCATCCGCACGTCAGCGACGACCGGCTGTGTCCGGGCGACGCCGCCGCGGCCATCGGCAAGGCCCTGGACACCGGCCGGGTGTGCGACGTCTTCACCCTCGTCCGGTCGGTCCTGCTGGCCTACAACCCGGAGTCGCCGTACGTCGCCCTCGACGACTGGTTCGGCCAGACCTGCTACGAGTGCGGGTACACGATGCCGCCCGACGAGGTCCGCTGGTGCGAACTGTGCGGGCGCGATTTCTGCAGCGAGTGTGCCGGCTACTGCCACCGGTGCGACGAGACCACGTGCCTGGGCTGCCTTCGGACCTGCCCGGTGTGCGAGGAGCCGACCTGCACGTCCTGTATGACCGTCTGTCCGGACTGCGGCCGCGAGTTGTGCGGCCTGTGTCTCGAAGAGAACCTGTGTCCCTGTCACGAAGAGGAGGAGAAAGACGATGACGACGACCAACCCACAGACCGAGCCGCAAACGAAGGAGCAGAACAAGCAGCAAGTGCAACCCCAACCGTCCAACCCGCAGGAGACGCCCGCGGGTGAGACGGGCAAAGACAAGTCCCAGAGCAAATCCAAGACCGAGGAAGACCGGAAATCACTGGAGAAGGACCATGCAACCAGGCCGCCCCGGCCCGTCCTCCGTTTCTCGCCCACGGCCTGGGCCAAACTCCTGTTCTTCCGCGACCGCGGCCAGACCGAGATCGGCGGCTTCGGCATCTCCGCCACCGGCGACCCGCTCTACATCGAGGACTTCGTCACCGTGGCCCAGGAGGCCTCCTCGGCGAGCATCTCGTTCGAGGACGAGGCCGTGGCCGACTTCTTCGACCTGCAGGTGGACCTCGGCCGCCGGCCCGAGCAGTTCGCCCGCCTCTGGATGCACACCCATCCCGCCTCCAGCCCGGTGCCGAGCAGCGTGGACGAGGAGACCTTTCAGCGCGTCTTCGGCCGCTGCGACTGGGCCCTGATGTTCGTCCTGGCCCGCGGCGGCAAGACCTACGCCCGCCTCCGGTTCAACGTGGGGCCGGGCGGCCAGGTCATGGTGCCGGTCCAGGTCGATTACGCCGGGGCGTTCGAGGCCGCCGACCACGAGGCCTGGGAGGCCGAGTACCGGGCCACCATCCGGCCCGGCCGGTGGTCGTGGGACCTCGATCCACCCCCGCCGAGCCGGCAGGCGGACGAGGTCTTCGGGGCCGATCCCGCCGAGGCCGACCTCTCCGACTGGGAGGCCGACGACTGGATGGCCGCCTTCGAAGACCTTCCGCTGGAAGACCGGCGGGCGGTCCTCGATGAACTGGCCTCAAGGCCCGACCTCTGGCACGAGGCCGAGGAGGTGATGCCATGGTGACCGAACCGACCCAGTCCAGCGAACGCTACAGCCGGCAGCAGGACGTGGTGCCCCCCGGCCGCCTGGCTTCGTGCCGGGCCACGGTCGTGGGTGTCGGCGCCATCGGCCGGCAGGTGGCCCTGCAACTGGCAGCCATGGGTATCCCGTGGCTCCAACTGGTGGACTTCGACCTCGTCGAGGAGAGCAACCTGGCGAGTCAGGGGTACCTGGACGACGAACTCGACCGGCCCAAGGTTGAGGCCACCGCGGACCTGTGCCAGCAGATCAACCACCGCCTTGAAGTGAACGAGGTGCAGGACCGGTTCCGCCGCAGCATGGAGACCGGCAACGTCCTGTTCTGCTGCGTGGACCGGATCGATACCCGCCGCCTGGTCTGGGACGGGGTCAAGGACCGGGTGGACTTTTTCTGCGACGGGCGGATGACCGCCGAGGTCCTGCGGGTCCTCGCGGCCTGCGACCCCGCGAGCCGCGACCACTACCCGACGACCCTGTTCTCCCAGGAGGAGGCCTACCAGGGCGCCTGCACGGCCCGCACGACCATCTACTGCGCCAACGTCGCCGCCGGCCTCATGCTGGCCCAACTGGCCAAGTGGCTCCGCCACCTGCCCGTAGAGGCCGACCTGACGCTCAACCTGCTCTCTTGCGAGATGACGGCCGAGGCCACCTGACAGGAGCCCTCCCGACCGGACGCCCCGCCTGCTTCTGCCGGACGATGCGCCGATGGGGGAGCGGGCAGGCGTCCGCTCCCCCGACCCTTCCCTCCTTCTTGTTCGTTTCGAAGCCTTTCTTGTGGTTCGCGCGGCCAATACCCAATCTCTTCTTCTCCAGCCTCCTCTCATGTTCCTGCCGCTCAACCCAAAGGTTTTTATACCCTTGTGCCCCTTTTCTCTGACATGACATCCCAGCAGTTTCCACACCCGTCCAGCAGGCAGGACGGATTCAAGAGCGAGGGCGAGACCCAGATCGCCCGTCTCCTCGACCGTTACGGCATCCCGTATCGCTACGAGCCGCCCGTGGCCGTGGAGGACCGGGGCAAGGTGAGACTCTGGTACCCGGATTTCCGGCTCTCGGGCCACGGCCTGCTGATCGAGTACGCCGGCGTCCAGGACGATCCCGCCTACGAGACGGTCCTTCGCAAGAAGCAGGCGGTCTACGAGGCCAACGGCCTCACGGCCCTGGTCTGGCGCCCCGACCTCTTCCGGGGCGATTGGCCTACGCGGGCACTCGACCGGATCGAGGAGGCTCTCACCCGCCGCGTGGATACGTTCCGGGCAGCACGCCAGGCAGGTCAAGGGCGCCTTCAGTATCCATGCGGACGCGTCCCCTGAACCCCGGGCCACGAAGGTCCTCCACCACCTGCTCAGCGCTCGGCGCCGGGCGGTTGCCCCCCCGCAAGCCCTGCCGATTTGACAGGCGCGTGATCGCGACCCCACAAGACGGGGGTTCACGCTACCCCGCGCCGGCAACATCGATGGCCTCCCGCAGGTCTCCAACCGCCCGCCATGCCCTCTGAGATTTTGTTTCCGCCGGCCTTCGTTAACCTGGGGAATCTGGATTCATAAGCCCTTGTTCTGAAAGAGGTTAAGTCGGCCATCTTGTTTCCGTTTCCAGGGCCTTTAAGGACGTTTCCGCTCCTTCCACCTCAAAATCCCCCACCACTCCTCCACCACACACCACTCCCCGATACTCCCCGGACAACGAAGCCTGCCAACCCCAATCCCCCGAGCCTTGCTCGCCTCTCCTCACGCCCGCATCGAGCCTCCCTCACCCATCAGCGGCGCCAGCCTTCAGCCATCGCCCCGGGCCGCCGCCCCGCCCGTCAACCTCGCCCTTCACCACGTCGAGCCCCGCCAGCAGCATGCCTGCGACTTTGCCCAACCACCCGCCCAAAGCCCTATCAGGCCCCGCGCCACCTCAGCCCGGCGCAAGCACCCTGCTTTGAGCCCGCACCCACTCGCCCTGCCGACGCCCCATGCCTTTGTCTCATGCCCCCGCCTGCCACCCTGCCCCTGAGGCCCTTTCTCGCCCCCGGACACGGAGAAGGCCCGCCCCGGATCTGGGCCCGGACCGGGCCTGGACTTGGACCTTTTGCCTGTCGGGTTTGGACCTGGACATGGACTCGGACCGGATATGGACCGGTCCCACCATGTGGTGTATCGAACAGGAATGCTGCCCTGCAGCACTGGACCCGTCCCCGACGCAGTCCTGCGTTCGCCCGCGCCACAGAACGCCACGGTCAAGCCCCCACAACGCCACCCCTCGTCGCCGGCCGTGGCTCCCCGCCACTACGGACACCAGCGGCGCCACGACCCCCGCTGCCCCCACCCAGGAGCGCCGCCGTCACGTGCAGCGCCACCCTCACGTACAGCGCCACCGTCACGTGCCACCCCACCCCCCGTGCCGCCTCGGCCAACCGCCACCCCACACCACCACGCCGCGCCATCGCCACGCCGTGTCAAGCGCCGCGCAGCGCAGCGAGCGAAAGCCCTAAATGGTTAGCCGAGCGGCCAGCGAGGCGCCTTTTACGGCTTTCGCTCGCCCTTGCCGGAGGCCCGGCCGGAAGGCAAAAGCCCTAAAAGGTTAGCCGAGCGGTCAGCGAGGCGCCTTTTACGGCTTTTAGGGCCGACCTCTTTCTCTCACGATTCTTTCCTTTTGCCCCATACCACCACGCCCCCACCACGCCACCGCCACGCGCCACCGAACACCCGACGCCCCCACCATGCCCCCGCGCCACCACCCCCACGCCGCCGTCACAGCCGCCACGCCACCACCCCGCCGCCACGCCGAACATGGGAGCCTCAGCTAGCCTCGCGATCTCTCGCCAGGCCCTCTTCACGCTCTCCCATCAGCCAGAAAACAGCCAGAAAAAGGACAGAGGCCCAGCCAGGAGCCCCTGCCATCGTCAAGGCCTATGCACGTTGACCTATTCCTCCTTTTCAAGAGCCTCGTCAATCAGGCCAGATGCCTCTTTCTTGGTCAGTCCAGGCTTGACCTTGACACCCAGAGTCTTCAAATACTCCAGTTGTCGTGTGGTCGCCGGCTGGCCGTTCTGGGCCTCGCGTTCGTCTCGGATGACCTGCATCCTCTGGTCTTTGGCCGTCTCGCTCAGGATGGTTCGGGCCACACGCTCGTCTCTGACCTTGGCCATGATCTTGTCGTACAACGCGGCGTACCGCTCGGCAGTTGCTTCAAAACTTTTACTTTCCATTTTCAAATCCACCTCCTTTCAAGTGTTTTGAGTATCATCTGGAATAGGAACAACAAGGAAAACAAGGGGACAGAGAAGCCCCCTCGTCTCGTGGCCTGCCGGGCTCAGATTTTCTCGACCTCCACATCAGGGCTTTTGTCGAGATTGCCGGCTTGGGACATCTCGGGCGACTGGCCTTTACTGGCCCCTTTTTCCAGGGCCTCGTCGATCAGGCCAGAGGCCTCTTGCTTGCTCAGCCCTTTCTCGGGCATGACTCCCAGCCTCTTCAGGTACTGGAGTTGCCGGTCGGTGGCAGGTTCCTCGCCCTCGACGGTCTCACGTACCGGCCCTCGCCCCTCTTGCTCGGCCTGGACCCGCAGGTCCTCGGCTACCTCGTGCAACAGGGCCAGGGCAGTCTCTTCACCCACCTTGTATTTCATGCGGATGTGTTCGAGCAGCCTGAAGTAGTGGGCCACTCGGCCTTTTTCGAGTTTGTCCATTTTCATCCATCATGGACCAAGTCACCCGTCTCCTGATCAGACAGGGCCACGTCCTTCCTCTGGCTGTCTGGAAACAGTTCTTGCCAGATCTGGCCCAACCTTCTCATCAGCTCCTCTGCGATCAGGCCGAGGGCCCGGTGTTGGGTCACGTCCTTTTTCAAGAGGATGCCATAGGACCGAAGTCGATCGAGCATCTCTCGGTCCAGGCCAGTGGTGCTTGAATCCATGCTTGAGTCCCCTCCTTTCAAGTTTTCGGAAGACGAGCCGGGCCCACGCCTTTGACCATGGCCTTGTTCGGCTTGGCCTGCCTTCTGCTCGCGGGCCAATCGCCGCCGCCACGCCCTCTCTGTTGCCTGATGCCTGATCCGCTCCTGCTCAGCCGCCTCCTTCCTCTCTTTGGCCTTCAGTTCAGCCCGGACCTGCTCATCTCGTCTCAGTTCTTCCATTCGTTTTTCAGCGTTCATTTTTACCTCCATTACATTTAGTTTGAGGCTTTTCTGCGGCCCCATAATCCCTTATGGGGCCCTCGGTGATATGATGCCTCAAACTCCGCGACGGCCCTGGCCCGACTCGACAGAGGAGGGGAAAAGCCTAAAAGGTTAGCCGAACGGACGTGAGGCGCCTTTTACGCTTTTCAAGGGCCGAGCGGCAATCTTTCGGGGGAGCGCCTGTCGAATCACGCAGCCCGGCCTCGACGAGGGAAAGCCCTAAAAGGTTCGCCGAGCGGCCAGCGAGGCGCCTTTTACGGCTTTCAGGGCTGCGACAAACGGCCCGCCTCCCAGGCGGGCTGTTGAGCGGGTTGGCGAGCCGGCGTCTGCCCGGGACTGAGAGCGGCAGCGTGGCCGCCTTCAGGCGGCAAGTAACCTCCAGGCCCGGAGCAGCAGACGCCAGGCTCGGGTCGGCCCCCTGCGGCCGAACGGCTTAAATGGTTAGCTGAACGGTCAGTGAAGCGCCTTTTATGCCTTTCGGCCGCTACCCATCCCGCTTGGTTTCCTGCCGAAGGCCAGGGAAACGAAGCGACAATCCTGCCGCCGTGTCGAAGCGGCGAAAGGTTTGAGCGGTCACCGACCACGGGAGGGGACCCTCAATCGTTTCGCCGCGCCAGGGGAAACTTCTGTTCTCAAAGCGGTTCTTGCCACAAGCCATCATCAGCAGTATCTTCGACCACCACAATCGCATCATCTATCCCAGAAGAACCCCATGCCCAAGACACCCACGAAGGGGGCACGCGGAACCGGTTCACCGATTCTTGGCCGCTGGCGAATCACAGACATGGAACTCTGGGCTCGGGAGGCCCGTGATCTGGTGGTGCCGGCGTTCATCGAATTTCGGCCTGACGGCCTGGGCCAGTTCCAGTTTGTGGCGGTTCAGGGCCAGATCGACTACCGTCTCCTTGAGCAGGACGGCAAGCCTGCAGTCGAATGGTCCTGGCAGGGCCTGGACGAGATGGACCCTTGCTGCGGACGAGGCTGGGCGGTTCTCGAGTGCTCCGGGAAACTTGAGGGCAGGATTTTTTCCCACCGGGGCGATGACTCGGCATTGACTGCAGAGAAACAGTGAGAGATCCGACACCGATGGCAAAAGTCTATATCAAAGGGCTTGTTGCCCTGGCAAATCGCGTCCGGGAGCGGCTCGTCGGACGCTGGGACCCCGCCAAGTAGCGGCCCGGCGCCTTGCTCGTGCTCTCCGAGAGGCGCGTCTCCAGGAGTTGCCAGCCTGCTTCGCCAAGGCTTCGCAGGCCAAGGCCG
>Ga0180433_10011304_pt1 | contig 10605 bp, 10 predicted proteins | sample SS_ome_8_FD_132980 | JGI IMG/M metagenome (GOLD analysis project Ga0180433, IMG submission 132980) | Hypersaline lake sediment archaeal communities from the Salton Sea, California, USA - SS_1_D_1 metaG | ecosystem: Environmental > Aquatic > Non-marine Saline and Alkaline > Hypersaline >...
AGTTAGAGATGCTTTTGGGCCCGTAGCTCAGGCTGGTTAGAGCGACGGTCTTATATGGCCACCTCTAATACATGGTCCTAAGACAGCCGTAGGTCTGGAGTTCAAATCTCCACGGGCCCATTTTCTTCTTTTGGTTGCCAGTTTCGGGTTTACAGTTGCCGGTTTCTACGAGATGAAATTCGGTTGGAGGAGGGTTGTTTTTACTGCCCAATTTTCTTAAAACTGAATTTGATATAAACTGGGCCTTCAGATTTTCATTTTTTGTGTTTTTCATATACATCTACCTCCGTGACCGCATAGTTGCTCGTGGTGCTACTGATTCTTGTTTAAAGCGTATTGGAATTGTAATCTTCGAGACCTGTTCATTGGATACGGATCCACTTACTTTTCCATCCACTCCAAAGACATGAACTTTGACCTCTGCTGCACCACCGATCTCACCTTTTGCTTCATTTACAACTGCTAATTCCAGGGTAATCGTGTCAGTGATTATAAACTCACTTCCTATCCCTTGTTTTATCCCCTTGAGCACACCTTCTATATATTCTGATATTTCTGTTGAATCTACTTTCATGTATTTCCACCTCATTTAGCATTAAAGAAATTTTTATCATACTGAGGAGTGAATCCCGGGAATTTTTGTTCTACTGCCTCGATTGCTTCCTTCAGAACAGTTTCTTTAGTTTTTCTTTTTTGTGCTTTTCTTCCCAGGCTGGTACTGCGCCCCACTTCATAATAACAACGCAACATATTTTGAGCAAGAGAACCACGAGGAATGTGGCCTAATTCAAGTTGTATATCTGCTTTAGCCATATCCCAATACGGAGAGCGGCAGTTCGGACATGTTATTGGATGTTGTGTCTTCTTCGCAACCCATTTTTTGTGACATCTTTTACACTCGAAGAAAGGAAGTATTATTATTCTCAATCTGTCATCGACTTCCCATTCCGGATCAAAATTACCAAATGTTGCGTGGAATGAGTGCTCTCCAGCGACATCAGGCCAGTCAAGTTTTTGAAATACAATAACAAGTCTCGCATCTTCTTTGAATAACTCTACGCTTCCCTCCTCGTATTTTATTTTGTTCTTGTCAAATATTTTTTTCATCTGTTCGGTGGTTAAACCATCTAAATCCTTCATTTTCATATGTATGCCCTCAGTATATGATATGCATTAAATGTATATATTTAAATATTTTTCTGCTTACGCTAGGCGCATCACGCAAACCTAGACGCGGGTAGTGCTGACCGACCATATTTAGCAGAGGGTCAGCCTTCAGATTTCCAATATAGTTTTTCTTCTTCAAGCTTTCCTATCACCTCCCTTTTCTATAGAGCTCTTCAACTTGCAGAGCATTGACCTGATACTCACTACAGAGCCCATAAATTTAAGGTGTTCTCTTTGCGGAATCACCTTTAAAGAATGACATAAATCCAGCCAGAACTCGGCCTCATTGCTTTCTCCGATGCATGTTATCAGCTTCTGCCTCATCTGTGCCTTTGACTCAAAAGCACCAAGCTCGGAAAGGTTTGCCGGTATTGATGAAACCGAAGCCAGTAATTGCTCCTTTGCCCTGAAACTCATCTTCTTGTCTTCCATGAATTCGAAAACATCCTTGGCAAGCCGGAATGATTCCTCATACACTCTCAGATTCTTGAAGTTTTGCATCTTTTTCACCCCAGAAAAAACAAACTCTTCCATCTCCATTTTCATCCTTACCTTCATATCCCAAAATTTCTCTTAGATTTTTCATCACATCAACCTCCTTCCCCCAACCTCTCCTGAGGGAAATTTTTTAGCGAGCTTCAAATCCGAGCCCGCATCCCTCTTTACAGGGCGAAGGATGAAGCGAGCAAATTTCCCGACAATTAGAAAGAGATGCCTCTGTGCGGAGTTTTTATTCATTTAGCTGGTTGCGTGAAGACAGAAGTAGGACATTAGCAAACTGCGACCCTAGAACGAAGGCGAAAATTCACATTAATGCTTTTGCTCGCAGAGCAAACCCGTCAGGGCTTGAGGATTAAGTGATTTTCTCCGAAGTGAAAGGGATAATGAAATAAAACGGAGCACGACGTAAAGCGAAACGATAAAAGGTTGTTGGTGCAAAATGTAATTGGTGATATTGGTGGGTAAAGAATATGTCTTTCCCTTAGATTTTATGGACATCGAGGAATGCGGAGGCATAATAAAGAAAAGTTTGACAGAGAACCTAAAAGTCGAAAGCGAGGACAGAAAAGATTTTGCTCATCATTTTTTATTAGTCGAAAAAAGAAGAGTCATAGTCTATTGGGATAATAAGGGACATCTGACCATTGACTTAAATCAATGCCATGGCAAGAAGCAAGAGGTTTATAATCTCCTTTTCGATCCTTTGTCCCTCAATGAATGCAAAATTGGTAAAAAAAGGACACCAAAATGGAAACTATATAATCCGGATGCTTCAAGAAAATTAAAAGAAAGATTAATGAATGAATTTCCTAAGAAATTAATTTCAGCAGGTACAAGTTTAGATCAGTATTTTGTTCTCAAGATAAAAGGTAAGAATACATTAGTCCACATGAAGAATGGTGAATTAACTTTACTGACTCCTTATCCAAATGAAGTTACGGATAAAATATGTACTTTTGTAGAAAATTTTTTGGAAACAGATACAGAAATAACTAAGATAAATCTGAATGAGGTAATGGTAAAAAAACTTACTTACTCAGACTTTGCGAAAAGAAATGCTGACATGTCTCTATGGAAACACATTAGCCCGGATGTTTATGATTTTCTTTCGGGAAGGGATATAGCCGAAATAGATGACGGGTTGAAACTTTTTTCTCTGGTCAAAGAAAAAAACCACCGATAAATAATTATAAGGTCTTGGTTAGATGTTTCTCTGTAGCGTTTGAGGGCTTTTTAATTAAATTTTTCCTAGAGATAGGTAAGATTGATAAAGATAAATATATTCAAAATCCAAGAAGTGTGTACATTGACGCTCTAATACGGGAACTTAGAACCTATCCCCAAATAGAAAGAAAATACAAAGGACTTGTAAGTGATGCTTTAAGACTATGGAGGGAATGTCGGCATAGTTATCTTCATTCTGATATGTATAGTTATTCAGAACTAATTGATATAGAAAAAGCTGAAGCAAAAGTTATCGAAATATTCGGGGCTATGGAAAAACTTGTTGATTGCAAAAAATTAATTCAGGGTGAGTCGGAAATAAGTTCCTCATAAATCTATCTTCCAAACATTCGCCAAGGCAATGGTGAAGAAAGGCCTACTCTGATAGACGGATTAAAATTGTTTGCATGAGAAGGTAGAATGATAAGTGGTATTATGTTCAGGCTTGAAGAATTGGACGAGGATAAGCAGAAGGCAGCCAAGTGCAAGGGTAATGCGTTTGTGATTGGAAATCCGGGTACCGGAAAAACCAAGCTTATTATCGCGAGAGTGTGGTGGCTCCTCAAACAGGGTATCAAACCAGAAAAAATATTGTGCATGACATTCACGATCAAGGCCTCGGATGAATTGAGGGAGAGGTTGATTGGCGCGCTAATAGAAGACTTTCCAAATGTATCAGATGTGCGGGTGGAAACGTTCCACTCATTTGCCCTGAATGCCGTAAAGCCTTACTTGATGGAAAAAGGAATCAAGATTAATGTGCTGAAAGAGGGAATGCAGAGGTTCCTGCTCTACAAAGTCATAAAAAAACTCAACATATTTGATTATGGCGATAACTATTTAGTTGAGACTGCACGGCAGATTGCAGGAAAGCTCTCTTACCTAAGGGCATTCAAGAGTGTGTCGCAGAAGGATATTGACAAGATAATGCTGGCATTGCGCGAGACGTTTGATGAGGGGAAAGTGCACAAGAACGAGGATAAAATAAGAGCATTTATTCCACACATACCAAAAATACTCGAAGAATATGAAAAGGAAAAAAGGAAATACGGAATAGATTATACAGATATGCTCGAACATTTTAGGAAATACTTGGAAAAAAACGAGATGCTATTTGAACATGTTATTGTTGATGAATTGCAGGATTCCAATGAACTCCAGGCGGAACTAGTATTCGAATTATCAAAAAATGGAAACTGGTTTGTAGTAGGCGACAGAAAACAAAGTATATTCAGATTCCAAGGTGCTTCAGTTAATACTTTCAATAGTTTCAAGGAAGATGCGGAGACATTTGTGCTTTCGCATAACCATCGTTCCACAGATGAAATATTATCATATGCCAAAGAATATCTAGAGAGTAGAACTGGCATTTATAAAGATGAATTGGATTTATTGAAAGGCAAGAAAAATGGTCCAAAACCGCGCGTAATAAGTGCTGAAGAGAATACTGCAGTTGTCGTGCACTTGGTGAGAGAACTGCTTGAGAAGCATGGTGAAGTCGCAGTGCTGGCTTATACTAACTACCAATTACGTGAGATTGCCAATGCATTGGATCAGATAGGGATACAATATTCGATCAGTGGTAGTAATAATGCTACTGCAGATTATATTAAAAAGTCAGTAATAGCTATAATTGATGTATTGCTTAATAGTAATCTTGCAAGTCTTACTACAGCACTATCCTCTCCATTCGTGAATCTGTCGCTTAATGATATAATAAAGACAAAAGACTACATAATTGATAATAAGATTGATGATATTGAGAGTTTGAGGGCATTGGAAGAACTAAACAAATTTTTTGTTATGTACGATGAGTTTCGTAAAGAAGGTGCATCTTATAAGGCATTAGGGAAATTTTTTGATAATTATATAATGCCGGTTACCATTTCGTTAGGGAGAGAACAGTTCCTTACAGCGAATAGTTTGTATACATCCATGCGTGAATTCTTTGAGGAAGGACTGATAATCGAACATAATGATTTCCTTGATTATCTAAATATCTCAAGTGATGTTTATGAGATGATTGTAGGTAGGGGGGAAAGTGCAGTCAATTTGTTGACTGTGCATGCTGCCAAAGGTAAGGAATTCAAGTCTGTTGTGTATATACCCTCAAAAAATAGGACAAGTGGAATACAATTTATTGAGTATGCATTTGATGGAATTGTGTTACAGGAGTATAATATTCAAGAAGACCTAAAATATGAGAGTTATAAAGTAGATTTCGTTGCATTTACCCGTGCCAAAGATGAACTCGCAGTAATAAATATCGGAGAGAAATATCAAATTGATGGAGCATCGGAGAAAATTGGAACTACTGAATTAGGAAAGCTTGAGGTGATAGACATTCATGGGACTGAGGAAATGTTTAGCAGATATGCGGACATCCTACAGCTCCTGCAGGCTTGTAAATACAAGGATGCAATTGACATGATCAAAAAAATAAAGGAAGGGCGCCCATTCCAAGCAGATTGGTTAATTAAGCATATTGATGCAAAGAGAAAATCCAAAACTAGATACTCGTTTTCGTATATATCACCGTTTATCAAGTGTCCTAGGCAGTTTATGTTTGGAAACCTACTTGAATTGCAAAAGCTTGAAGAAAGCACGGGTGCAATGGATTTCGGTTCGGAAGTGCATGAAGCTCTAGAACAGTTGGCGAAAGAGAATTCACAGGATGCGAGCAGTATTAAGGAACACGATGTTAAGGCGGCAGTCGAAAATTCATTCAAATGTGATACTGAGCTTAGTAGAAGATCCGGAATTAGCTCATTAGATCTAGTAGGGGTGGAAAAGTCCGTTGAGGTCCCCTTATCACAATTCCTTAACAAGAAATGCGAGGGGAGCATTTGTGGTTTGATTGATAAAATAGTCGCTATAGGAAATATCACAGTCATTATTGATTATAAAACCAATTCTACGCCCAATGCTGATCCAGCGCAGTTGCATCTCTATAGGTATCTTTATTCTATTAACAATTCTATACCTCTGAATTCGATAAAGACCTTCTTCTACTATGTTTATTTAAGAAATAATCCAATAAATGGAGCAGAAAACCCAATCGAATATCAATTGAAGGGGGTTATGGATTCTCAATATGAAGAAAAGCTTGAAAGGATAAGGAGCGCAGTTGATCAAATAGCATTTGGTGATCCCCAGATATTCTTTGAGAAAAATGAAACTAAATGTGCAAGATGCCCATTTTCAATAATGTGTCGCAGGTTAGATTGGGAAATGAAAACAATTTAGGCATTTACTTAAGATTACTCTACAAAAAGCAGATCTAATTTTTATCGAAACATTTTCTATATGCTTATGCCAATAGAATATAATGTGATTCTTGTAAATGCGCATTTCTTTTTTCTAAATATTCAATAAATTTAGAGGTAAGAATTTCTCTTGCGACTTGGGTTATTGGCGTTATATTTTTAATATAATCTATAGATTTTTCCTCTAAATCCGATTTAATTTTCAATTTACCATTTTCACTAATTCTGATTATGTTCAAGTCAAACATCTTATGGTGGTTTTGACAAAGCCAAATTCCATTATCTTCGTCAATGGCTTGTTTTAGCTTTTCTTCTATGTTTAGGTGAAGCTCGTTTTTTATATCAGCAACAGACCAGATGTGTGACCCTTCTATTAGTTGGGGTATCTCACATTCACAAAAAATGCATTTTTTATCACCTAATTTTTCTAAAAGATTGAATGTATATCTTGGTGATCTGAGGCTGTTGTTGTCTTCGAATTCGTGTCGCTCCATTGTCAAATCCGTTGGGATAAACTTAATTTTTCCAAGAGCGCTAATTACCTCTCTGGCTGGAGCTGGCAATATCCTTAAATTTCCTTCGCGAATCTCGTATAATTCAATTTGAGTCTCCGTTATCTTAGAAAGAGCTATACAGAGTAAAGTTGTTTCGTATTTGTTTGCTCCATATGTTTTTCCATAAATTTGAATTTTGTTATCAGAACTTCTAGTTAAATAAGTAGATCTATTGCTTCTATTTCGGCCCCTGTTTATATCACGATTTGCAATTATATCATCGACTGCCGTAAAAGGACGTATCTTCTGTGTTAAAAATTCTTTTTCATTTAGAAATTCTACTCCCGCCGTTTTCATAAGTCTATACATTAAATTAAAGTATCGCGTTTCATACTTTCCCGAAGTGGGGAGAAAATAAAAGAAAATTTTTTTATTAGTGCTTTCTTCTTGATAATAACGAATTAGTGCTGTAGGGAAACTCTGAATGCTAGAATTTCTACCCCCTATCCTATTTTCTGAAACCGAAACAAAGTTTGTTCTTCCACGATACTTAAGGATTGCCAACCTACCTTTATTATATCCTTTATTATCAAACTCACGAGTATACTCCGTACGGCCCGTAACTCGTTTACATATGTCTTTTAAGATTTTAGGAGTAAGTATATCGGAGTATAACTCATCTCTTCTTTGAAATTTATTTTTTATAATGAAATGTGGTTTTTTCATTTTAATCATCATAATTTACAATTAATATCTCTTTTCTTTTTATTCCAGGGAATTGTTTTAATGGTATCAATCTATAATCACTTTTTTTAATCCAAGTTTTTAATTGATTATTAGTATTTCCATTATGCTTAAGAACATATGAAATCATAAAACGTTTAGATTTTTTGTTAAGTTTATCTGAAAAATTGAAAAGTGTTTTTTCTGTTTTTATATTCCAACCATTAAATCCTCGTTTACCATCATTATACGCACCATTAGTTAACCTATATGGGGGATCCATATAAACGAAACTATTTTTTTTGATATATCCTTCCATTTCAGTATGCTCTTTAGATTCAAAAATAACATTTTTCTCTTTAATAACCCTAGAAAAACTAATCATTTTTTCAAGCACCTTATCATTAAACCATCTCATTCCAACAGGATTATTAAAATTGTGATTACCATTGAAACGAATCTGTTGATTGTAACTATATAAAATAATTGCATAAAGCAATCTGGGATCTTTTTCATCTAAAGGGAGTGAGTTATAATAGGTTCTTGCTTTTAGATAACTCCCCAGGTTGGATGGTTTTAATCCAAATTTTTTAATTGTTCTCTTAAGGTATAAGATATATTGATATGTATCATAGTCTCTAAATGATTTTACAAGATTTTTTACTAAATAATTAATATCATTGTAAATAATACGTTTAGCTTTCATATTAATACCAACATTAAATCCCCCCCCAAAACTATCTACAAATGTATCGAAGTCATTTGGTAAATATTCTTTTATCTCTGAAATCATTTTTGCTTTACTACCTATGTAATTAAGAGGAGATTCATAAATGATTTTGTCCTCATCTCTTTTTTCAATAAAAAATAAATATTCAAAATGGTTTTTTGTACCTCTTGATTTAAAATTTTTATATTTATTATAAGATATTTTTTTACAAATGTAGCTTTCCGGTTTACCATAGCGTTTTAAACTAGCTTCAATGAAACTCTTAGATAGAAATCCATCTTGACTATAACTTAATATTATGTATTTAGCCTTTGTTTTATTTAGAACTTTATCTAATAAAATATGTGCTTTATAGTTTTTTGACCAATCTGAACGCATTGGTGCAGTACTTCTGGAACCGGTAATTGAACTAATACTGGGATTATCGTTCAGTACAAGTGTTTCGATTAAATGATATTGTGTGCCATATTGATTCTGAGTATATGGGGGGTCGAGATATATTATGTCACAATTAATATCTGAGATAATATCTTCAATTTTTTTATTAAAAAATCTGATATTTTTGTACTTCGAATTCTTGCTTACAATTTTACATAATTTAATAGGTTTTGTAGCCCGCGGATCCCAATGTTTCAAAAATGCACCATAAACTCCTGCTGTATTTGCCACTTTTGATACGGATTCAATGAGACAATACAATAGAAAATAATACTCCTTATCCGAAATACGATTTGAATTTTTCCATTCTTCTATCATTTTTCTAAAATAATCTATACGTGCTGCATTTTCAGAAGAAAAATACATTCTTTTAGAACCACCAGGCGAATAATTTTTGAAAAAGAAACCTTCTATTTTGTTGTCATTTGTATTTAAAAATTCAAATGGGTCGAAACCGAGTTTTTTAAATTTACAATCATTTACGCAGACGCGTCCCATGGTATATAGAACACACCAATTGAGCAAATCATTTACTATGAGATTGAATGAATCCTTGAAAGCATCAGAAACTGCTCCAGTGCCACAGAATGCATCAAAGAAGGTAAAATTTTTATTTAAAAGTCCTTTTTTCGCTAATAAATCTCGTATTTCTACTGTTATCAACTCTTTATTTCCTATAAACCTCATTTAATTCCCTCATTTTTATTCCTGGACAAAAGATGCCAGATCTCAATTCCTTTCACCATTATCTGAGAAACTTCTGAGGTTGTATTAAATTTACCTTTGCTTTCTCTTGATTCAGTAGTAAAATCCTTCAGTAAGATGTTCATTGCCTTTCCCATTAATGCATATACGCTTTATAATTATAAAAGCATCTATAACATTCTACTTCTTAAATCCTACTTATGACCTTGATAAAGAACAAAACTAAGATTCATTATCATCCACCACCCCACTAACAGTTGCTAAACAGTTTGAAACTCTAGAAAAGCACCCTCTTGTTTATATTTTCTCCTGCATCTTCCTCACCCTGTTTAGCAGCCTCTCGTCTTGGGCCCGTTCGATTCCCTCGTACAGCTCGTTCTTATCGACGTGGAGGTATATCTGGGTAGTTTGTAAGTTCGTATGCCGGGCAAACTTGCTCGCCAGCATGATATTGCCCCCGTTCTTGCGGCAGAAGTTCGTTATCGCATAATGCCTCAGGCTATGAGGCGTAAGCCTGTACAACGGCCTCGGATGCTTTGCCATACTGTAGCCGTAAATCTCCTCAAGCCCTGCCTTCTTCATGTACCTTATGAAAAATGCCCTTGCAGTATCGGTCCTCAAATGCGGCTCGGTAAGCTTCGTCTTGTGCCTCTGGTCAACCGAAAAGAAAAGAAATCCCTTGCATGCAGCTATCTCCTTTTCATAATCTCCTATGTACTGCAGCGTCATATCGAACAGCTGCAGCGGCAACAGCATATAATCCGTCTTCCCGCTTTTTTCAGTAAAGATGCGCAGTTCCCTTGTCTTCAGGTTTATGTCCCTTATATTGACCCTTACTACTTCTCCAATCCGCAATCCCATTATGGCCTGGTAGCTAAAGAGAAGATACAGCTTGGGGTCATCCACCACGCTCAAGAACTTCTTCAATTCCCCATCAGTGAAGCCCTTATTCATCGAGCCGTACTTAGGGGTCTTTCGCCTCAGGAAGCGGCTTTTCCTTGATTCTGACAAGATTGTTATGGCCTGGACAAGACTCCATTTTGACAGGTATCTCCCAAAAAACTCAAGCTCTTCCTTTATTTCAGGCCATTTCTTTGTCAATTCCTTTGCTATCTGCTTCTGCGAAAACTCCCTTTCTTTGCTACATTCCGGAAACCGTTCACCCGGAACGGAAAACCCTCCATTTTCATCTCTGGAAACTGGCAACTCAAAACTGGAAACATTTTGACCCTGGCTCCACGGGCCCAAAATTCTTCTTTTATGCGCCGCCCTCGAGCAGGTCGACTATTTCCACGTATCCGGGGCCTTCGCTGAGGGCGGCCATAGCATATCGCGTGGCGGTCTTCCCATCATTGTC
>Ga0180433_10011305_pt1 | contig 10605 bp, 9 predicted proteins | sample SS_ome_8_FD_132980 | JGI IMG/M metagenome (GOLD analysis project Ga0180433, IMG submission 132980) | Hypersaline lake sediment archaeal communities from the Salton Sea, California, USA - SS_1_D_1 metaG | ecosystem: Environmental > Aquatic > Non-marine Saline and Alkaline > Hypersaline > Sediment...
GCCATAGACAAAACTCCACGGATTTATACTGTCGATTACCCCGAACACAGACAATAGCACAGTTCCTATCGCATGAAGGCTATAAATGGTCCCGCCCACTAGCCCGAAAAAATATAGAGCTCCCGAAAAAATGGGGTTGAGGCCATGACTGATGGAATCATAATGGACCAAGAGAATGATATTCTGCTCCGCCGTTTGTCCTTTTTGAGTCCCTTTGGGAGGAAGTTCCGCAATATAATTCAAGGACATATGCTTTTTCCCCAAGGCGTTGACCGCAAAATGAATGCGATCCCGAATTTGGCGGCTGAACAACGCATAAATGAGCAAAAAAAAACTCAGTGCCAGCACTAAAGAATAGAGCGGAATAAACATGAAGAAAAAAATCGCAATCATCAATGCCCCCGTGACGAGGTCGTAGATCCGAAGGATCACATTCATAAACACGGTGCTGTAGGTAAAAGATTCCTTGCGGACATTTTCAATTCCGAGCTTGTCTAATTCGTGTTCAAGGAAACTTTGGGCTTTCTGTTCGCCTTCGGTGCCCGCCAGACGAGGAAAGGATAAGGTTTGGACCACTTCGGTGGCAAAATAGGAAGGGTCATAGCGGGACATTTTTTTTCTCAATGATGGCTTCGGTTAAAGTTTTGAATATTATGGTTTATATGCGTTCTTTTATTAAAAAATTTCGGTCAGCTTGGAAAATTATGATATTTTTCTTTTTCCAAATTTTTTCTAAGAAGAAAAATGATCCAAATTTTCAGGTATTTTAATATCTTCAGGCTTAATTTTATTTTGCGCTAAAATCAAGAACTTTAATTTCTTTAACTCGTCTAAACCTTCAATATTTTTAATTTGATTACTTCTCAAATCCAGATACTCAATATGTTTTAATTTTCTAAAATTAGGAACATTAGAGATGTTATTGTTGTGAAGTATCAATCTTTTCAATTCCTTTAGGTGTATTAATGAATTAATGTCGGTAATTTTATTATTAGATAAATCCAAATCTTCAAGTTGGGGTAAAAATTTTAATTCTTCAATGGTCTCTATCTGGTTTTCAGACAAGTTAAGTTTTTTAAGATTGTTAAAATCCTTTATTCCCTTTATTGACTTCAGATTATTATGGGTGATTTCTAATTTTTCAATATTTTTAGCGTATTTCTTGAGATATTTTATCTCGCTCAAATTTTGGATTTTTCGATGAGCCAAGATATTCAAACTGTTATTGTGTACGATAAACCTTTCATCTTCAATGGAAACAGATTTTAAATCATTCACCAGAGTTTTCAATAATTCATAAATACGGTTCCTCTTTTTAACACTAAGATAATCATTTGCCCATTTTTTTTTCATTGAATTTTTAATAATCGAACACATTTTTACCGAAAGATCCGGCAATATTGATCTAAATTCATTTTTATTCAAATTCAAGATAAAGCCCTCTTCAACAAGATATTTGGCTAAATTTTCATTATTCATAATGAGTCTCTTTGCAATTTCTTCCTTAAAAACTTTTTTAGCTTTTGGATCTCCACATTGTTTTAACTCTTTTAATAAATGAAAAGCCAGATTATGACGAATTAGTCTGGTATCGTAGTCATGCTCCGCCCATACTTGTAAATTGGAGCAGTGCCCCCAAAACTCCTCTTCTGGAGAGATTTCAAAATTTCCATTATGCTCATAAACGTCTGGGATATCATCAATAGAATTTACATCATCTAATAAGGGGATTTCTTCACAAGGAAACTGTAAAATCAAGTATTTACAACTTCCAAATACACGTCTTCCGACATATATAACAGTTTCTAATTCGCTCTCTACTTTTTCCAGTCTAAGTGAGATAAAATCATTGATCTTAAATTCTTTCATCTATTTGATTAAAGTATTACATATTCAAATTTGTTTATGATTATGAATAATATCCAAAATCATCTAATTACTCTAAGATATTCTTTTTTCTAAAATCATTTTAGTCAAAGTTTTGACTTCGGTGGCAAAATAGGAAGGGTCATAGCGGGACATTTTTTTTCTCAATGATGGCTTCGGTTAAAGTTTTGAATATTTTCTTATTATTGGTGCCGTCCAAGGAGGACGTTTCAATAAAATAATCTAAATTGTATTTCTCTTTGAATTTCTCTGCTTCCTTACGGGGCACTGCGCGCTTTTCTTCCAAGTCCACTTTCTCTCCGACCAACACAATAACGGGATCTGCTGCATTTTCACTGACAATCTCATACCATTCTTCTAGGTTTTCAAAACTGGGATAACGAGTGATGTCATAACACAAGAGGGCACCGTATGCCCCTCGAGAGTAATTGGGAAGGAAAAAACGAAATCTTTTCTCCCCCGCAAAGTCCCAAATCTGCAAGCTGACTTTTGTATTGGACTCTTTACCGAGATCCACGTCATAGACAGACAAATCAGTCCCAATCGTGATTTTCATTGGAATAAACTTCCCGGTGAGTAAGCGCTGAATCATGGTGGATTTTCCCACGCCTCCATCACCTACAACAATGGTCTTAAATAAAAGTCTCTTCTTGGACATAGCTACGCTTGAATCTAATTAATATTCAAATTCTAACTATTCTTATAATATTATTAACTTTAACTCTAATAAAGCTTTATTCCACCCGCATTTCTTTACGAAATGCAGTATTGAGCGCTTTGAGGTTTTCCCTCACTTTAAAGCGATAATTTTGGGGAAGCTTTTTCATTAGCGCATTAAACCGATCCGCATTAAAGCTATGAACTTGTGTCCACACGATTTTGAGAAAAATGATCGCCAGAATCGGGGGAATTGCAAGGATAAAAAAGAGAGAATAATTCAACCAGAGCGCTTGCGAATCCTCAATCCCTGTGCCTGGTAGCGAATAGGCGAAACCCGGAATGAAATCCCCGATAAAAGGGAGGATAGTGGCGAGGTTGAGGAGATTAAGCACGATAAAGACCAAGAAGTTTACCAAAGAAATATTTTTAAAAGTTTTAATCTTTAAAAACGAGATCAAGTTGTCCATATCCTTTAGATCGTCCGTTTGCAAGGTGCGGAAATCCAAGTCCTCGAAAATGATTTCGACCCGGCTGTATTTCCACAGATCTACAAAAATCCACACATATCCGAAAGTATAGACAAACACCAACACGGTCTGAAAAAAGGGAGCATAATCATCCACCAGCTGGGGATGGTATAAGGATTCGGCTCCAAACCAAAACAATACAATTAAGAGAAAAAGGGCGCAAAAATTGAGCCGATTGGCATGCTTCCGTTCCGATCCCAGGGGGTAATACAAAATGGCGGGATTGTCAAAGTCCGCTCTCCACTTATTGTTGTAAATGAGATTAAAAAATAAAGAAAACCCAAAGGTGATCAACGGAAACAAAAAAAGGAAGACATTCTCCCAATCTTGAGCCAACACCAAGAGAAACAGAAACGTAAAGAGGATCCCATCGCGCCCTACTTTTTCCGTAATCAGTTCTTTTAAGGGGAGATAAATTTTATTGCTCATTTCTTGAATTAAAATCATCTTAATAATTAAATTTTTATAGTCTCTTCAAATATAAGTCATGCAAAAAGTGGAGTACTAAGGAATAAAAAGAACGAAAGAATCATGAATTTTTGCCCAAATTGCGACAATATACTATATCCTTCCAAAGATCGCTACTATTGTAAGACATGCCATCAATTTTACGTGCTCAACGGGGGACAGTTGACCAAATATTTAGAGATGGATGAGGATCTCGACTTAGAGGACCTTCCCACGCCCAAAGAGGAAATGACCTCCGCCACTCCCGATGATTTGAATTATAGAGATTTCTTCCCTTATGAGCAATTTCGAAAAAATCAGGAGCACATCATCAAAAATGTAGAAGAAAGCGTTCGGCACAAAAAGAATATTCTCTTGGTGGCCCCCAATGGCTCGGGAAAGACCATTATTGCCCTAGCCAGTATCTTACCCTTGGCCCTAGAAAAGAATTTAAAAATTGTCTATTTATGCCGCACCCACTCCCAGAACACCCGGGTCATAAAGGAACTCACCAAAATTTCAAGATTCGTTAAGGATTCGAGTCTTGGGGTGAAGATTAACGGTATCTCAATTCGCGGGCGCACGGAAATGTGCCTCAATAAGACTCTTTTGGAGATGAAACTCAACCCCCGAGAAGCCATGTCGGTGTGCCGGGATATGAGAAAAAACCGGACCTGCTCGCATTTTGTAAATTTGCTCAAGAAAAAGAATAAACTGGACAATCCCGTCTTACTGGCGCCTGAAATCTTGGATAAGCCTCTGGATGCCGAAGATCTCATTCAATTTTGTAGGAAAAATCGACTCTGTCCCTATTTTCTCAGCAAGTATCTGCTGGCCTCTATGAGGTTGATCGTGTGCAATTATCAATGGATCTTCAATCCCTTCATCCGAGAGTCCTTTCTGAAGTTTATCGGAAAGGAATTGCCCAATTGTATCTTGGTTATCGACGAGTGCCATAACATCATTGATGTAGCCACGGACGTTAATTCCGAAAAAATTTCCCCCTATTCACTGCGTTTATGCTTAAAAGATTTGGAAATTTATCGAGCTAATGATAAGATGCTGCGATTTACCAACATTCTGCTTAACTATCTAAATAAGAAAAAGGCCAAGCTCCATACCGAAGAAAAGGCGATAAATCCTCAAATTCTTCTGGACTCGCTCATCAAAAAAATGGGTTTAACCGATCTCAAGTCGTTTGAAAATTTCCTCATTGAATTACACGACTTTAGTTTGGCTATTCACGAAGAAAAGATGGCAAATGGACAAATCTCTCGCGATTTTGTGGGGTCTTTAGCAGATTTCTGGCTAAAATGGATCAGCACCTACACCTTAGATAATTACTTTTTCTGTCTCAATCTCCACAGGATAGAGAACAAAAAATCCATTTCCTTGGAAATTGTGGCCTTAGATCCCCGGGAAATTTCCCTGCCCATCTTAAAAATGTGCCACTCCTGCTTAAATCTGACGGGCACGGTAAATCCCTACGTTTATAATAACCTTATGGGGCTCAACGACAGTGGCAAGCGCTACAAGGGAATAGTAGCCGATTCCCCCTTCAAAAAAGAAAATATCAAGGCCTTGATCACGGAGGGCGTAGACACTCGCCGAGAAAATAGAAACCCCCTCATGTATAAAAAGATGCTAAGAAAGATTCATGAGGTCTTATATTGCACGCCAGCGAATGTTGGAATTTTTTGCGCCTCCTATAAGGTGTTGAATGCCTTGCGGGATAATGGACTGGAAGAGGTGGTAAAAAAGAATAATAAAAAACTCTTTATGGAAAAACCCGGCTTGTCTGCCTCTGAAAATGCCTTTTTACTGGAGGATTTTAAATCCATGGCTAAGAGTAATAATAATGGGGGCGTACTTTTAGGAGTGTGCGGAGGGAGAAATTCTGAGGGTGAGGATTATCCCGGCGATTACATGAATTCGGTGATCATTGCGGGATTTCCCTATCATCTGCCCACACCCCGGGTGCAAGCCAAAATTGAGTATTATGATAAAGTTTTTAATAAACAAGGATGGAATTTTGCCTACCTCTATCCCGCCATTCAGCGCGCCAATCAAGCCTCAGGAAGACCCATTCGCAAGGCCGAAGATAAGGGCTCGCTTATTTTTATGGATCACCGCTTCAAGAATAAATATAAATGGATTTCCGATTGGGTGCGTAAGGAATTGGAAGTCGTACCCGATCGCAAGAATGCCATCGTGCAACATCTTTATCCCTTCTGGAATTCTGATTGACCATCTAAAATAAAGGAGCTGCTTTTTTCTGCTTATTCCAGCTTACTGAACCCGAATTGGATAAACATCGCAGAGATCAGAGGAAATAAAATTAAGAAATACATTCCTAAATAATAATTCGAAAAAAGTGCCACCATCAGACTAAAAAACAGCCCCCCTCCAAAAGAGCCCAGATAGAAGCTGGTATTTATATACATCATGTATTTCCCCTTATTATGGGGGGTGGTATTTTTTGCAATATAGACTTGGGTCGGAATCCAGAATAAAGAAAACGCTAATGAGACCAGAATTTGAAAAATTAAGAAATCGATGAAGGTTGTTGAAAAAATGTATCCGATGATTACCACGCAATTTAATAAATAGCCAATAATCATGAGAGATTTGAAATTTTTATCGCTTACAATAGTGCCTATAAGAATCATTAAAAAGAATTGAATTAGGGGATTTATTCCAATTAAAAAGCCAATTTCTGTATCACTGCTTAGATGTAAAGCCATAATGAGGGGAAAGATGGAGAAAATGGGACGAATTCCAAAATTTCTGAAAAATAATCCATAATAAACGGAATTAGAAATGGGTCTTAATTCCTTACGGGTGGCATCCTCTCCTATAAGAGTAAGTTCTTGGTTTTGTTCAAGAATAAGTTGTCTATTTTCCTTGATAAAGAGAACAAATAACGTGTTAAATACGCCTAAACCGATAAAAAGATGAAATATAAACTGAATTCCAACTGTATCAATAAAAATTCCCCCTCCAAATCCTCCAAAGAACCACCCTAGGAGATCATGGCAGTATAGTAGGAAATTAACTTTTGATCATTCTGAACTAATTCGGCATATAAGACCCCTATCATACTGTGGCTACTGCTGAAGAATCCCCATATAAAGAGCAGGATTGCGAAGACTATCAAATTTTGAGTAAATAAAATCAATATGAAACTGAGGATAATTCCAATCTGCCCTACTAGGATGAAGAGAATCCGATTTTGTTTCTGGTCCGAAAATTTCCCGAGAAATGGGGGAAAAATAACGGTGGTCAGCGGAAAAATGGTCACAATAAGCAGTATGATGGCAGGTTCTGCCCCCAAATAGTGTAAATAGCTAGCCGTATAGGAGTAGAGGGCCATCCCAATAATATTGGCCACCAGAATATTGATTAAAATCAAAATAACCGATCTTTTAGACAAAATCACTAGTGATTACTCCTCCTTATAGCTGAGAGGGGATATGATTTTTAGGGCTTAGAATAGAAATCCTTCACAGATTTAAAATGTAAGGTTTTTTCTGATTTTAAGGTGTTCGTATTGATTTAACCTTATTATATAATTTAATTAATTTTTGGGACACTATCTCCCAGCGAAAATTAAATTTTACCCGATTATAGGCATTCGTTCTTATTTTTTCAATATAGTGAGGATCTAAGAGAACTCGGGATTTAATGACCCCATCGGGAATAGAATTCACAATATTTAATAAATTGGGGTCCGCATAGAGAGAACCTACTTTCTTAACCTTTTTAGAAACATCGGCTAATTTTAAGATGGTGATCAGCGAATCTGCAAATTGTTTAGCATTGTCCTTCTCAATTAGAATTCCTGTCCCATATTCGGGCACCTCCCGCACATCCAGAACAGATTCTTGTAATCCTCCTACCCTTGTGGCAATAATAGGCAATTTGGAAGCCATAGCTTCCAGCGCAATAATTCCGAATGGTTCCCATCGAGAAAGCGCGCAGTACACATCAGCCGCAATATGGGCTAAATGAAAAATATCGGTGGCCACGCCGAAGATAATTCTGAGGTTTTTGGGATATTTTTTAACAAACTGCGCATATTCTTTGATTTGATCGGTGCTATATTCTGTGGGAAGAATCAGCATTAGAATTTTGGCGTTGGGCACTTTTTCGATGATTTCTGGTAATGCCTCAAAAATGGTTTCAAATCCTTTTTGTCTGGACATCCGTCCAGTAGCCAATGCCAGAGGTCCGCTCTCGGAAAAAGCAGAAATGTTTCCGTTCTTGATGAACCGATTTCCATTGGATATTTCATTGATGATTTCCAATACTTTTTCTGAATTAATAAGCGGGCTTTGATCTAAATTCCCGATCTTATAGGTGAGTAAATATTTTTTCAGATGATCATGGGTGATTTCATTATTTTCGGAGAGTTCTAATACCTGACGGATTTCCGTGCCAAGGTTAGTCAAAATCCTTTCCTTGATTTGAGGATAATCCCAATCACTTCCATCCCATACGAAATCCGATTTAAATTCTATTAATTCTTGCCCTAAGTTTGGAATAACATCCGTTTTTAAATAACTTTCACTTACGGTGAGGATTAAATCGCTAATTACGGCTCCTATTTTTTCCACTGTGGGTGGTTTATATTCTTTGTCTATCTTTGGTTTCTCTTCACAAAGTGCAAATATTTCGGAAAAGGAGAGTCTCTTTACTCCTTGATCGGTCAATATACTAATGGGCGTCCCATTTATTCCGCACGCTTTATAAAAGTCAAATTGAAACCGAGGCCAGGTTAACAGATGGATGGTAATAACCGAAGCCACATCCAATCCATTTTTGGCTAATTCTTGTTTAATGGAGATATAGGGAATTACTACGTGGTAATCATGCATATGGATTATATCGGGAATTTTTTCCCGTTCTTTATCAATTAAATATTCTAGATAACATCTTAGTCCCAGACTAAATAGACATACTTTAGCCCTGAAGGTTTCAGGGTTATAGACGGTTTTATCATCTAAATATTTTTTAGTAAATTCATTATCTCCGGATAAAAGAATTATGTTAACTCCGTGTAATTGGAAAGTATAAAAGGAAATCATATAACTGCCTTCAATATCGTTGATGCCAAGAGGTGCGGGATCGAGTTGGCCCACGCAATTGAAAGCGATTTTTTCAATGTGATGCTTCTGTTTTAAAGTCTCCAATTGCCCGTGAGATGGCATAAACACTGTAAAATCGTATTGATCAGCGAGACTTTTCGCTTGATTTGCAGGCACTTCCCCCAATCCTCCTACTTTTGCGATGCCAGCATATTCAAACGTAAAGATCCAGATGCTATCCTTCTGATCGCTCAATTTATCCCCAGTATGTGAAGCCAATTATTAGAAAATTTTTCGTTTACTTGACTCGTTATTTAATAATTAGTCTAAATCATTAAAAAATTAACCTTATTAAAACTTAATTAAAATCCTTACTTGTATGCGATATTCACGACAAAAAATTTTTTCAATGGGCTTTTTAATAACCCCGAAATGATTTGTTTTTTTAATTAGGACATATTTTCTCAATTGTCTATTTATCTTACTTTTTATAGGTCGGTTATGATGGCGAAAAATTGGAAAGATGAAATCTCTACTCCTGCCCTTATTGTGGATTATGAGAAATTAAAGAAAAATATAGACACCATGGCTAATTTTGCGAAGGAACATAATGTTTTTTTAAGACCCCACATTAAAACGCACAAATGCCCGAAGATCGGGAAAATGCAATTAGAGGCGGGTGCCAATGGAATCTGTGTGGCACGAGTAGGAGAAGCGGAAGTGTTTGCGGACAATGGGTTTGATGATATCTTAATTGCGAATGAAGTTATAGTTCCCAGTCAGATTCAAAGAGTGATGGAATTATCCAAAAGGTGTTTGCTTCGTGTCTGTGTGGACTCCGAAAAAAACATCATCGATTTAAATCGCATTGCAAAAAAAAATGAAGTCAATCTTGAGGTTCTCATAAATCTTGATGTAGGAATGGGTAGAGAAGGCTATGAACCTGGAGAGCCAACTCTAAAACTTGCGAAAAAAATTGCAGAGATGCAAAATCTAACCCTAGTCGGATTACAAGCCTATGAAGGGCATCTGACTCCGATGATGAATTTAGAACAAAAGAAAACTCAAACAGAAGAATGTATGAAGAAAGCAGTAGATACCAGAGTTCTTCTTAATAATAACGGATTTGATATTGATTATATTTCTACCAGTGGCTCAGGCACTTATTCCTATGCCGCAAAGGTAAAGGGAATTACAGAAATTCAACCAGGCACCTATCCACTCAGCGATCATCATCTTTCGCGGGTGAGTCCCGAATTTGAGATCGCAGCAACTGTTTTAGGCACGATCTCTAATCAGACGGGAAAGAAATTATTTACTGTAGACGCGGGGCTGAAGGCGGTACCCACTGGAGATGGGAAGCCCGAATTCAAAGAATGTCCTAAATGTAAAATACGAGTCATGTCGGAAGAGCACACTCAATTCAAGGCTATTGGGGCTAAATTTAAGATTGGTCAAAAAATTGAACTGATCCCCGCCCACATCTGCATAACGGTTAATCTTTATGATTTTCTCACCGTTATAAAGGGGAGAGAGAAAGTCGAGAGATGGGAAGTTAGCGCGCGCGGAAAGAATTATTAATTTTGGCTTATTTAGATTCATATGCCTAATATTGAATATATTAATCCTGGAACGCCCGTGGCTGGCCCGTATACACCCGCAACTAAAGTAGGCAATTTCGTGTTTGTATCGGGACAAGGGCCCGCTCCTGGAACCACAGATATAAAAGAGCAAACGCTTACAACTTTTGAAAAAATAAAACAGATTTTAGAAGCAGCAGGTGCCAAAGTTTCTAATATCGTGAAAGTCAGTGTCTTCTTAAATGATATGTCTCTATTCTCTAAAATGAATCGGACCTATAAGAAATTTTTTAAAGAGAACGGGGTAACGGAAAACTTTCCCGCAAGAACCACGGTGGAAGTAGCAAATTTACCGGTAGCTTCGATGCTTATCGAAATTGATGTGATTGCTGCGCTTTAAATAACCGAAATTAAGAA
>Ga0180433_10011306_pt1 | contig 10604 bp, 10 predicted proteins | sample SS_ome_8_FD_132980 | JGI IMG/M metagenome (GOLD analysis project Ga0180433, IMG submission 132980) | Hypersaline lake sediment archaeal communities from the Salton Sea, California, USA - SS_1_D_1 metaG | ecosystem: Environmental > Aquatic > Non-marine Saline and Alkaline > Hypersaline >...
TAATCCTAAAACAAAAAACAAAACAACCATATATTAAAATGATTTTTAACTGACAAAGGACGATTTAATCGTCCTTTGTCAGTTGATAGAGATTAATCGCAATCAATGTCTCCACCCGTTGAATTGCATACGCTTGCAGCGCCAACATTTTTAGAAACACCCGTATAGTCAACGCACCAGTAGGTATTATCATTTAATATAGATTCTGCGCAATATTCATCAGCGTCATCATTACATTCTAAGGTGCCGCCGTTAGTAGTAATATTAGTAGAAATTCTTGACGAAATATCTGTTTCTGAACAAACAGAATCATAATTTCCATTAGTATCATATGACATTTCAGCGGCCGCTCTCGCCTCGGATAGCGCTCCTTTAATTGCCGCGTCTTTCGCCTTATTACGAGCAGAGTTTAGATTAATGAGTACTATCGTAGCTAAAATACCTATAATAGCAATAACCACCAACAACTCAATCAAGGTAAAACCTTTTTTACTCTTAAACATAGAGATGATACTAACCTATAAATAATATGCAAATCTACAAATAATTTACATAAAATTAGTATATTAGTATCAATTAGATTAATTACTAATTATTCTTTAATTATAAAAAATAAACTTGAATTAAATAATCGACCTTTTTAAAAAAATAAGAGTCATGGAATCAAGGATCAAAGTATCAAAGTGTCAAGAGTCAACGGATTAAGTCTTGTAACATGTAACTTGTAGTGTATAACTCAACCGCGCTTCGCGTTACAAATAATAAGCATCGCGTTACAAGTTATAAGTTATAAGTTTTAAGTTTTAAAACCCTCCGCTACTTATATTGTATATCGGCATCAAAATTGACGCAACTAAAAATGCTACCGCTCCTCCCAAAAGAATAATCAGAGCCGGCTCAATAAGCTGAGTCATATTACCTACTACCCTATCAACCTCTTTTTGATAAAATCCAGACAATCTCTCTAAGATAGAGTCCAATTTTGCAGTTTGTTCTCCAACTTTCAACATTTGAATAACAGCCGGGGGAACATTTTTTTTATGCCTTTCAAAGGCGCTGCTAATATTTCCTCCCCTTTTAACCTCCTCTATGGCTTCTTTAATAAGATTAGAATAAACTGTATTACCTATAACCTGACTTGATATTTTTAATGCTTCTATAATAGGTAGCCCGCCCTTTAAAAGAGTGCTGAAATTTTCAGAAAATCGCGCCAAGTATATTTTACGAAAAATCTCTCCTAATATAGGCAGTCGTAACTTAAGTTTGTCCCAATTTTCTTTTCCTTTAGAAGTTTTAAGATATCTAGAAAGAGCATAACCGCCTCCAAAAATAATTAAAGCTAATAACCATAGCCATGAACGTAAAAGATTGCTTGTTCCAATCAAAATTTTTGTGGTTAAAGGAAGTTCTTGTCCGGTTTCTAATAAAATAGAGGTTAATTGAGGAACAACATAGACCATCATTATAACAGCAATGATGAAAAAAGCTGATAAAATAAATATTGGATAAGTAAATGCTCCTTTAACTTTTTGAGTAAGAAGAAATTCATTTTCGGCATGATCCGCCAAATATTTTAAAATTTGATCTAATTTTCCAGTAGCTTCGCCTGACTGAATAACATTAATATAAAATGGAGAAAATACTTTTTTATGCTTAGCTAAAGCACCCGACAAATTTTCACCTCCCCTAACATCACTTTCTATCTCAAATAAAATTTCTTTAAAATAAGGATTACGTATTTGTTCTGCTACTGCTTTTAAAGATTTTAGCAGAGGAGTATTGGCTTCAAAAAGAATGGATAGTTGGCGATAAAACATAACCAGTTCCTTGGTTTTAACTTTTTGAAGAAACTTTAAGGAACGAGCATAAAAAGGAACCTCGGAAATTGCCTCTAAAAACACAACCACTAAACCATGCTGCTGAAGAATTTTTACCGCAGCTTCATGACTACCCGCTTCAATCGTGCCGGTTTGAATTTCTCCTTCTTTTGTTCTAGCTTGATAGTTAAACTTCATATTGCTTCGCTCACACGGAACCCATACTGAACTTATTCCGTATAGTTTCCGTATAGTTTCCGTTTAGTTCTGTATTAATTCCGCGTTTAAAACAATATTAAGCTAATAAAGTTGTTCTTTCATCACGGAACCATACGGAACAGTAATCTTCTTTTATTTCCCCAATAGCGATCTTAACTCGTTTGGATTAAGAGAATAAAGTTCGGCATTTTCTAAGCTTATTTCACCACGACGAACCAAATCAGCTAATGACTTATTTAAAGAAATCATTCCCTCCTCAGCATTAGTCTCAATAACTAAATCTATCTGATGAGTTTTTCCTTCTCGTATAAGATTACGAATAGCAGAATTAACAAACATTAATTCTGTTGCGGGTACCCGACCGCCATCAATTCTGGGAATAAGCCGTTGAGATAAAACACCAACAAGAGTAGCGGCTAGTTGAATTTTAACTTGGTTCTGGGCAGAAGCTGGAAAACTGTCAATTATTCTATCAATAGTTTGCGCAGCATTATTTGTATGTAAAGTCGCAAATACTAAGTGCCCGGTTTCAGCAGCAGTAAGCGCTGTTGAAATAGTTTCTAAATCCCTCATTTCTCCAACCATAATTACGTTTGGATCTTGCCGAAAAGAGGCACGAAGAGCCCGATGAAATCCTTCTGTGTCAAACCCCACTTCTCTTTGATTAATAATACATCTGTCTTGAATAAATATATACTCAATTGGATCTTCAATGGTGACAATATGATTGTTTTTTGTGTGATTTATCAAGTCAACAAGAGCGGCTAAACTGGTACTTTTTCCATGTCCTGATGGTCCAACAATCAAGAAAAATCCTTGATTGTGAGTAGTAAAACGCTCTAATGATGCTGGGAGGTTTAATTCTTGAATAGTTTTTATTTTAAAAGGTAAAAATCTTAACGCAGCGCTAAAATAGCCCTGCTGAACAAAAACGTTAACTCTAAACCGAGCCTTATCTTTATAAGCATAAGAAAAATCCAGGTCTTTTTCTTTTAAAAATAACTCTTTTTGTTCATCAGTCAATAAAGCAAAAACAAGCCCTTTTGCATGTTCTGGAGTAATAACCGGTTTTTTAACAAGGGGAATTAATTCTCCGTCAATTCTAAGGGTAGGATGACGTCCTACAGATATGTGAAGGTCGGAAGCATTTTGTTTCCCAACCGCCTCCAAAAGTTCATCTAATTCGGCTTTGTAATCGTTTGACATATTATTTTTCTCAAATTAAAAGTTAAAAATCCAAAGTCCAAAATTACACTATCAAGCTAAAAATACTTCTAAACTTTTAACTGAAACTTTTGGCTTTTAATTTTTAATTTTGAACTTAATTTTATGGTGTTGCGAAATTTTGACCTTGAATCTTGCCGGCGCTACCTGTTTCCATCCAATATTCAATATGGTAGCTAGAGCCATCTGTTTCGCCAGTACACGACTCAAGAGAACAGTAATGATATTGATAGTTTCCGGTATTTAACGGATCTGTCGGAATTATAGATATCGCTCCACTATTAATTAATTCCGTGGAAACACTGTCTGAACCCGTAATATATACATCTGCAATTGGATAATCTCCAGAATCTTCGCTGTGGTAGTAATAAAAAGCCAGTCCTTGCTGAAGAGCTCTTATATCGGTTATTCTTTGGGAATCTCTACTTTTTGCCCGCCACTTGCTTACCCCAATCCCAAAAGCTCCCGCTAAAATGCCAATTATAGCTATAACAATTAATAATTCAACTAAAGTAAGACCTTGAATTGTTTTGTTTTTATACCTATGTAAAAACATAAGTTAAACTTATTTTTATTTCTCTACCGCCTTTAACACCTCTTCTAAGGCTGTTGTGCCATCCAAAGATTTTAATATGCCATCCTGAAGCATTGTTAACATCCCCTGTCTCTCCGCCTCTTCCTCTATTTTATTTTCAGAAGGATCTTTAAGAATAATTTTTTCTAATTCCGAATTCATTGAAAGCACTTCAAAAATACCAACCCGTCCCTTTGTTCCTTTGGGACAACTTTTAGAGGGTTTTGGTTTATAAACCTTATAAGGCGGCTTGTGAGAAATTTTTACATCCGAATTATCCTTTTGTTTTCCCTTAATAGTCTCCAGCTCACTTTCAATTATTTTTTGAATTTTAGGTGTGGGTTTCATCTCTTCTTTACTATCGGGACAAAGACGCTTAACCAACCTCTGAGCTATAGCTAAAATGAGGGTGGGGGGAAGCAAATATGGATCAATCCCCATATCAATAAGTCGGGGAATAACCCCTAAGGAATTATTTGTGTGCAGGGTGGATAAAACCAGGTGACCAGTTAATGCAGCGTGAATCGCCAAGGCAGCTGTTTCGCCATCTCTAATTTCCCCAACCATAATTTTATCCGGATCCTGACGTAGTATGTGGCGTAAGCCAGTTGCAAAAGTATAACCAATCTCCGGACGAATTTGTGATTGGTTAATCCCTTCAATATAGTATTCAATTGGATCTTCTAAACTAATAATATTCACATCTTCTTGGTTTAGAAGATTTAAAATTGAATAAAGGGTCGTAGTTTTACCAGAACCAGTTGGGCCCGTGATTAAAATTAGGCCATACGGCTTCTGAATTCCTTCTTGAATCAACTCAAGATTTCGTCCGCTCAACCCCAACTCTGAAAGGCTTCTCAGTCCAACAGAAGGATCTAATATTCTCATTACTACCTTTTCGCCAGCATAAGTAGGTAAAGTAGATACCCTAAAATCTATTTTTTTCTTTCCCACCGTGGTAAAAAATCGTCCATCTTGGGGTACCCTGGTTTCATCAATCTTTAAATTGGACAAAATTTTAATCCGAGAAATAATCGCTGGATGAATTCTCTTTGGTAAAATTAAATTAGTGTGGAGCGCTCCGTCAATTCTAAATCTTACTTTTGTCTGATTTTCTGTTGGTTCTATATGAATATCAGATGCTTTCTGATTAATGGCGTGACTTAGAATAGTAGCCACCACCTTTGTAACGGGAGCTTCTTCGGCAATCTTTTCTATTTTTTCTCTTTCTTGAGACCCTTCTTGAGTAATCCCTTCTTCTTTTTTAAACTCTTCCTCTAACTCTTCCAGGGCCTTTCGCACCTCCCCCCTTAAGCTGGAATACTGTTTTACAATTTCATTAAAATCACTCGGGCTAATTAAAAAGATTTTTGTGGAAAGATTATGACGATGAGCAATAAATTTTAATGCTTCACGCGCTTCAACATCTTCTGGATTCAATATTCCAATTTCCAAAAATCCTTTTTCTTTATCAATTGCCAGAGGCACAAATTTATAATGCTGAACAGCTTCAATTGGAACCAATTTCAATATATCAGAAGTTATTTCCCTATCTTTTAAACTTTTAAATGGAACCTTTAGCAGTTTAGCTCTTAAACGATAAAAATCCTCCTCACTAAGAGCGTTTTTTTGCAAAATATAATCTTCCAGAGGAATACTTTTCGTCTCCGCTTCTTTTTGAAGATTACTTAATGTTTCTGGATCTATGAGTTTTTCCTCTTTAATGAGATCAACGACTGTTTTCTTGGGCACAAATAATAATATAATGCTACTTTACCAATTTACCAACAATTTTTAAGTTTGGTTAACTGGCAAAAATTAGCATTACTTTCGTTGTTGCGTTTTATCTTATAAAAGGATTTGTATTCCCCGTTTGACCAGCTGTAACCGGTAATACTCCATGAGATCTTAGTGACCCAAATAAAGAATCATCTAACACGTTAATATCTAATTGAATATTTTTAATCTTTTCTTCGTTCACCAATGATGCGCTCCCACTAAGATCTCCTGAAATAAGATTTTCTAATGAAGGTTTTTTTTGGAGATTAGAATACCAAAAAAACCCCGCAATAATTACTGCTACTATTAGAACCCCTATTAGAATTTTCTGTCGATTTTTTTGTTCTATTGGTTTTGCCATATTATTGATAATAAACCTTTAATTTTACGTCATAACTGAATCCAGAGGTCTCACTACCCTTTTCCAAAGATAATTCAATGGAATTAACGTCCGCTATACGAACATTATGTTCCAAGGCCTCTAAAAAACTCGTAAAAGCTGGATATTCCCCTACAAGTTTTAGAGCCACATTTATGTTTTTATACCCTACCGAAGAAGATTGAGGTTGTTCGGGGTCGCTGCGCTGTTTTGATTCTTCTTTAATAAAGTCAACTTGTTCTAAAATTAGACCATTTTCTGATGCCAAAGCTTCCAATTGAACAATTAAATTCGGTATTTCCTGATTCTTGGGTAATATATAATATACTTTTTTTAGCTGGCTTTCATAATCGTCATAAACCCCTTTTAATTGTTCCACTTTGGCTAAAAGTTCTTGTCGTCCTACCAAAGTGGCTTTTTCTTGTGCAATTTTATCTCCAAGAAAAACCACTTTATTATAAGCGGGCAGATCAAGTAAAAATACGATTCCTAAAAAGGCGATAAATAATATTAATGCTATAATACTTGTGTTTGTTTTCATTGTTTTTTTTGTAATAAAATATCTTCGGAAAAATTAATATTTAATACAAATTCTATTCCTCCTTCTGTGCTTAATGAAATACCTGATACCACTATTCCAGAAATAGAATCATTTTCCTGAAAACTAACCATTTGTTTTGCTAAATAGGTATAACCCGAAGTTCTACCCGCAAGAGATATGGTTGCGGAACTGCTCCCAGAAAGATTACCACTAAAACCCGTAAATCCCAGCTCTGGAACAGTAAGTTCTTCTATTGTTGAAAAAATATTTGACCAATATAAATGATTTTTAAAAATTGTTTTTAAGTTTTTTAAGGCCTTATCTGTAGCTACCACTTCTTTCTCAAATTCTTCATCGCGTTGTTGGTTTAATTCTTTAATTTGAGCTTGAATAGAATTTATATTTTCTTCCATTTTAGAAGAATAAAATAATAAGCCCCCATACGCCAAGAGAGCTAAAATTACCAAAATAATAGCTATAACTCCTATTTTAGAAATAACACGACCAAAACCTATTTTGGTTTTTTTATATTCTTTTGGAATTAATGATATATCAGACACAATATCAACGATTAACTAGCAACAATTAACAATTAAGTGTTAAATGTTAAGTGTTAAATGTTAAGTGTTATTTATATTTCCCTCATTGCCAGACCTATGGCTACGGCAAATTTTGAACCAATCTTTTCTAAGGTCGGTTTTAAAAATTCGGGATAATCAATCCGGTCCCAAGGATTTCCTTTTACGATATTAATATTTAATTTTTTTTGCAAATGTTCGCTAAGACCAACTAAACCACCTGAGCCGCCACTTAAAACTAATTTGGTTACCTTTCGTTCTGTTTTTTCTTGATAACTATTTATCATTCTTTCCATTTCAAAAACAATTTTATCAACAAAAGTTAAAAGAATGTCTTTTACTTCCCTCCCTTCTTCTATTTCTTTATGGTCTAATCCCTTTTGTCTCTTATACGTTTCCGCCCTTCTAAAATCTACTCCCATGCCATGAGCCAGGGCTTTAGTTAATTCAGTGCCAGCAATATCTAAACTATGACTAATCTGAATAAACCCCCTGTCAACAATAGTAAAAGAAGTTGAGCGAGCTCCAAAATCTAAAATACAAGCAGTGCTTTTATCATTACCCATAAGAGAACGGATATAACTAAAACTTTCCATTTCTAAAGCCACAAGTTTTAACCCTAAGGCTTTAGTTATGCGCAAATATCTATCTATAACTTCTTTGGGAACAGCAATAATAAGAACCCTAAATTTAAATAAGTTTTTCTTTTTATCTTTTAAACTATCTACTTTTTCTTTGCTAACCACTTTCCAATCCGCCCTAACCTCACTTAGTGAAACGGGTATATGCCGTTTTGCTTCAAAAACTAAAGCGCGTTGAAGTTCTTTTTCTGACATCGGCGGTAAATCTATTACGCTAATAAAGCTGGAAAATACTGGCACTGACATAGCAACATGCTTGGTGTTAGTATCTGCTTCTTTCATCAATCTTTTAATCATTTCAATTACCTGACTCTCTAAAATTTTTAGCGATTTAGTTTGAAAAGGATCGTTTAACCGCTCTAAATAACCATAGGTTTGTAATTCTCCGTAAGTTTCCAGTTTATACTTTTCTTCACTGCGCTTTAATTGTACCACTTTTATAGAGGAAGTGCCAATGTCAATACCCAAACAAGATTCAGTTTTTTTGTCAAAAAGACCCATATATATATTATAAATATTACTAATATTAACCTATTTGGGAGTTATTTCTTTAAACTCTGGAAGTTTTTCAGAAACATTAACTGTTTTTGTGATTGGACACATAAATCCGTCTCCATCTGTTGCTTCTAAGGTCACTTCCCAATTACCCGGATTGGAAAATGTAGCCATGGGATTTTGCAAAATTGAGGAAGCTGGAACTGCTGACTCAAATGTCCAAGACCAGCTATCACTGCCATCATAAAATACTGTTTGATCAACAAATTGAACCGATTCTAAAGCGCTGGGATTTGAAGGAACCCAACTAAAATCCGGAGCTGGATAAGCATGAATAGGAGTAATAAAGCTGCAACTTGGCGCGCACCAATCAGACCAACCACCTTGATTATCTTTAACTTTAATTCGCCAATAGTAGGTTGTGTTCCAGTTAAGAGTAGTGCCGGTTGGATGATAACTAACTCCAGAAGAAAACACTTCTCCCGTATCTATTTCTGGCGATAAAAATCCGCTATTATCATCTATTTGTAATTGATATGATTCTTGAGGGTCACTATCAGGATCAGAGTAATTCCAACTAATCGTTGGATTACGGGAATCAGAACAATAATTCCATGTTTCTGCGTCACTACATGTGACAGTTGGGGGGAAATTGATATCAGCTATAACTTTATAATTTGAGGTTCCGCAAATATCACTATCAACGCAATTAACGCTAATCCAGCCAACTACATCACTTCCCCAAGCCCAGCCGCGAAACTCGCCTGTTCCCACTTCAATTGTGACCTGATTTGTCCATCCGCCAGTATCTTTTCCAAAAAGAATCCAGCCATCCCAACCGCCGCCATTAGATAACGCTCTTGCCCAACCAGTAATTTTTCCGGTTCCCAAACTGTAACTTACTGAATAATTAGGAGATGCTGGGTACGGCCCGCTGGGAGCAAAATTAATCCAACCGATATTTTCAGACCAAGCATAACCGGAAAAACTGCCATCTGTTTCAATATTTACACCGTAATTTGAGGTTTCGCAAATATCACTATCAGTGCAATTAAAGCTAATCCAGCCAATTGTTTCAGACCAAGCATAGCCGGAAACATTATCGGTTGAAGCGGCTAAAGCATTATTTTGTTCCCAAAATAAAATGACAGTTAAAATAGTTACTGTTATTAGAAAAAATATTAATAATCTATTTTTATTTTTTGTTTTTAAATGTATCATTGTAAAAAGAATTTCTAAGATTTATCCAAACTCCCAATTGAATCCTATATGCCTTTCCGCAAAATATAAAAAGCGTATAGTCCACTTGAACGTTTAGACAATTTAATCCATACAAATACTTTTCTATTGAGGTAAATTTGGCGGATCTTCTTTTAAGTTGTGAACATAAAAACCGTCTGCAAAATAAGTTCCGTATTTTTCTATTTGTAAGTTATAAACTTTTATATTTGACTCTTTTTCTACTGTTTTTATAGAGCTCACAATTACTTCATTGCCATTCTTGTCAAGAAGTTTATCCCCTATTTCTAAATTCCCAACTGCTTTCCATTCGTTATTAGCAAATATTCTGTGTTCCGATGTCACTTCTAAATATTTATTAATAAGGATATAACTACTAACATCATGCTCATAGACCCCTAAAACTTTTGCCCTTACCATTTTAGAAGAAGATTCCGATTCTTTAGTTAAAATATATTCTCCGGCACGAACACTAGCTATATTCTTAACATTCCCATCAGACATTAATACTTGGGTTTTAGCAGTAAAACAAGTACCGGACCATCCACCACCAGAAGTGGACTGGCTTTGGCCGCAACAATATATTTTATAACTCCCACCTGTTGCTATTCTCATAGCGGCCATAAACTCCCCATTTTGACATTGGTTAATAGTACCTGGTGAGGTAAATTTGGTCCAATAACAACCTACGTGAGCTAAACGGCCATAATAATAACCAGTGGTTTTTATATTGCCTTGGGTGGATATTTCGCCAGTAGCTATCACTTTACCTGCAACAGAAAGATTGGTATTAGCGTAAAGCGTACCATTTGCAGCTATGCTTCCTTCCGCGTAAATACTTCCCCCAGCTGAAATACTGTCAGTAACAACTAAATCATTATGACCACGAATGGTGTCCTGTGAAACCACTCTCCCATCAGAACTAATGTTTGTTCCGCCACTAGTGGTTATAGCGCAACCAGCACAAGTTACATTTCCATAAGATGTTATTCCGTTAAGAACGCTCCGACCATCAGGATCAACATAATAACCTGTATTGTCAACGGACTGAAACCGATTAGCGTTAATATTGCCAACAGCATTAATTGCATTTAAACTACTTGTTCCATCAGGATCAA
>Ga0180433_10011307_pt1 | contig 10603 bp, 10 predicted proteins | sample SS_ome_8_FD_132980 | JGI IMG/M metagenome (GOLD analysis project Ga0180433, IMG submission 132980) | Hypersaline lake sediment archaeal communities from the Salton Sea, California, USA - SS_1_D_1 metaG | ecosystem: Environmental > Aquatic > Non-marine Saline and Alkaline > Hypersaline >...
CCTGTGCATTATCAACTTTTTCACCCTCGTAAGCAGAGCCGGAAGAGAAGCTAACCAGCTGGCGTGCATCTTCGGGGCCTTGCGTAACTGTGGCTACATCAGTCATATAGATGGGTTTGCCCTGATGGTTGCCGACTACCAGTTTCCTGACATCACCAACCGAACGCAGGAAGGTGCCGGTTTCAACAAACGACCAGCTGCCACTACTTTCCGTTGAACCCACCGTCTGTTGGGCATTAAACCCCTTGATGGCCATGGCAATCTGGCCCATGCTGAGGTTGTAGCCGGAAAGACGCTCAGGTTTTACATCAATACGTACCTGGGTGGCACGGCCCCCGGTCACAAAGCTGTTACCGGTTTTCGGAACCTGTTTGATGTGTTGTTGTACGCTGACAGCAAGAGTTCGCAGCGTGGCATCATCCAGTTCATTAGACCAGAGGGTCAGGGTCAGAACCGGAACATCATCAATTTCCTTGGGTTTCATCATGGCAGGCTCTGCCCCGGGCGGCAGCAGGTCTGCGTTGGCCTGCAGCTTATCGTTGGTGCGGACGATGGCAGATTCCATGTCTTCACCCACATGATATTCCATAGTGATGATGCCCATTTCCTTGTCGCTGACAGAATAGACATGTTTTACACCAGGGATTTCGCTTAACACCCTTGACTGGGGACCAATTAATAACTTGGATATTTCTTCTGCACTGGCACCGGGCATACGGTAGAAGATATCAATCATTGGAACGGAAATTTCCGGGTCTTCCTGTCTTGGTGTAGCGATCAGGCCATAGATCCCCAGCAGCATCATGGCTGCAAAGATCAGCGGGGACAGCGGAGAATGGATAAATGCCTTGGCGAGTTTTCCGGCAAAACCCAGTTCGTGTTCGATTTTTTCGCTCTCGATTGAGGATTCACTCATGGTCAGTGTCCTAACTTGTTTGTTTTTTTGCAGTTAACTCACCAGGGCCGGTTTGAAGCGACCCTGGTGAAATTTTAAACAACTGAATTTTGATCAGGAACCTGATCGTATGCCAGCACCAGGCTCGGCCAGAATTTTATCGCCAGCACGTATGCCGCTGATAACAACAATCTTGCCATCAGCAGTGCGTTCACCGATACGTATCAGGCGCAGCTTGATGGCGCCGGTATCGTCAATTTTATAAACTGCTGGCAGACTGCCTCTCCACAGGATGGCAGTTTCAGGAACTATTGGACTGGTTGTGCCTTTTTTTGATGGATCAGGAATCATTACCTCGGCATACATACCGGAACGTGCCTGACTGGAATTAGCCATGCTGAATTCCACCGTGGTGGTATGTCCTGCGGCATCAGCAGAAGGGTAGATGCGTGAAACAATGACCGGGGTCAGTTGCTCGGCACCATCCAGGCGAGCTTCTATTTTATCGCCTTGGCGAATCATGCGTAACAGGTTGGTAGGGACTTCCACCCTGATTTCCAGCTTGGTGATATCAGCGAAAGTCACCAATGGCATACCAGGCTGCACGATATCGCCTTTTTCGACCATTTTTTTGAGGATGACACCATCGAATGGTGCGTAGCTTACGGCGTTGATCAGGTTTTCATCGAGTTCTGCAATGGCTGCTCTTGCCTGTTCAACCTGGTTCAATGCGGTCTGTACACCGACATTGTACTGGTAAAGATTGGACTGGCGTTCCACACTGGTATCGCCTTCGCCGGTAAAATCACGGAAAGGATCAGAAAACATGCTGAACATGCTTGGAGCCCCGCCCATCATTGAATTGGCCTGTGAGTTCGGTGACTGAACTTCACGGTTGTATTGAACAATGGCATTGCGGTAACCGGCCACAGCACTGTTGTACTGGGTTACGGCCTGCCTTCTTTTTGCCAGCAATGCAGCAGTATCCAATGATACGAGGCGATCACCTTTTTTGAAGCTGTCGCCTTCTTCGCCAGCGATAAACATCACGTCACCAGGCATCTGGGCCGACATATTGACTGTCTGGGCAGGCTGCACGGAACCACCAAGTACAACGTTTCCGGTAATGCTGGAAGTTTCAACGGTTATAAAATCATGAGCGGGCTGGGCTGGAGCTACGACTGCTGCCTGCTGCTGGTCCTCGGCTACGACCTGCGAGCTGATCAGGGTAAAACCACCAACGGTAGCACCCAGAGCAAGGGCTGATGAGACAAGAATCTTATTCATAATTCGTGATACTCCTTTGGGTTCACTACTTACCATATAAAGATAGTAAAACACTATATCATAAAATATTAATATGGCATAGGTTTTTCTTATCAGGTAATCAAGACATAAAATTATTTAAAGATGCCGGAAAAGCCTGCCTTAAGGCCTTTTATCTGACTTTGCCGGAATCAGAGTATTCGTTTTACTTATCCTGCTTGGCTGCTGTTTTTCAGTTTGCCATAAATTTTTTTTGTTTATCTGTCATTACCGGGATACGCAGTCTAATAGCATAGACAATATTTGCTGACTGTTCTCAGGGCAGTAAGCGGTTTAATACTTTTTGGAAAAAACCGCCTGGTGCAATGGTGACGCCTGCGTTATCGATATTGATGTCATCCAGGTTGTACGCGATATGCTCAATACCTGCCTCTTCATACATCTGATAGGAAAGCTCAAGATCATCGGACCAACGTGACAGGAAATCTTCGCTGGGAGCAATAAACACCACGCGTTTGACTTCTTCCTGAACCAGTTTTGAAGCACAGCGGGGGCAAGGCGGGTGTGTCACGTAAACAGTGCAGCCTGTCAGATCCCGCTTGGCAAAAATCATTGCGTTTTCTTCGGCGTGAATTGTGAGATTAAGCTTGCAGGCACGGTCTTCAAGGCGGTCTTCGGTATCGTTAACGCCCGCGGCAAAGCCGTTATAGCCCAGCGAAATGATGCGGTTGCCATCAGTGATTACAGCACCAACCTGAGAGGAAGGGTCTTTGCTCCAGCTGGATATATGGGCGGCAAGTCCGAGAAAACGGGTATCCCACTTGAGGCTCATTTGATGTGTGCTGCCTGATGAAAAATACTATACAACACATCATATAGTGTCTAAACTGGTCTTACAATACTGTATAGGGTGTTTTCGGTAAATTTAAGACATGAATATTCCATCTTCAATCTATACCGCTGCACTTCAGCAGCCAGATTATTCTTATAGTGACCGAACGGTTGCCGCGCCACAGGCGGAGAATGAATCAGTATCAACGCGTCCTGTTGAAAGGGTGACTCCGGCAGAGAGAAGCGAGCCGTTAATGCTGGGGGTACAACTGGACGTGTTTGTCTGAGGGAATACGCTAGAATTGTTGTGGCCCGCATAGCTGCTTGCCATTGAGGCTGACAACTTCGTTTTCCAGGGTAACCAGACCACTGGCAACCTGTGCAATAGCCCGCGGATAGATGATGTGTTCTTTCTCCAGCACCCGGGCAGCCAATGCATCAGCTGTGTCATTTTCAAGCACTGGAACCCTGGCCTGAATAATCAACGGGCCGCTATCCAAATCAGCTGTCACAAAATGTACCGTGGCACCATGTTCCTTGTCACCGGCATCTATGGCCTGCTGATGGGTATTCAGTCCTTTGTATTTGGGTAACAGCGACGGGTGGATATTCAGCATCCGGCCTGCGTATCGATTGACAAAACCGTCAGTCAGAATACGCATGAATCCGGCAAGTATGACAAGGCAGGGATTATAGCGGTCAATTATCCTGGCCAGTTCAGCATCATAGCTTTCCCGGTCCGGGTAATCCTGGTGTGAAATGATTTCTGTGGCAATACCTGCACTTGCGGCCCGTAGCAGGCCTTTCACCCCCGGCTTGTTGCTGATAACGGCACTGATTTCAGCAGGATAATCCGGGTCTTGCTGGGCATCAATGATGGCCTGCAGGTTACTGCCGCTTCCGCTGATTAATACCACCAGCGCGCAACGCTCTGTGGAAGTCTGTTCAGACATTGCAAATCTCTTTAGTAAAATGTCACATGACTATTTATAAGTCACGCAGGCTTCCTGGCAATCGCAACTTTCTATTTGCCCGATCTCATAAACTGATTCTCCCTGTTTTTGCAATTGGGTCACTGCCTTGTCCCTGTCAGATGGATCTACACAAACCACCATGCCGATACCGCAATTGAAGGTACGCAGCATTTCATCTTCTTCAATATTGCCATGGGTCTGAATCCAGTCGAAGACAGCAGGGCGCTCCCAGCTTTGCTTGTTGATCACCGCCGTGGTGTATTCCGGTAAGACACGTGGCAGGTTTTCAGTCAGGCCGCCCCCTGTGATATGTGCGAATGCATGAGGTCGCATCGTTTTCATCAGTTCAAGCAAGGGTTTGACATATAAGTGAGTTGGGGCCAGCAGGGCCTCACCCAGCGTGGTATCTTCAAAAGCAGCGTTGATGTCCGCCTGCGAACGTTCAAGAACTTTGCGAATCAGTGAATAGCCGTTGGAGTGCGGGCCGGATGAGGCCAGGCCAAGCAGAATGTCACCTTTTTTAACTTCATCGGCCTGAATAATCTGGTCTTTTTCAACAATACCAACGGCAAAACCTGCCAGGTCATAATCTTCATCTTCGTACATTCCGGGCATTTCTGCTGTTTCACCCCCGGTCAGGGCGCAGCCGGAAAGTTCACAGCCTTTTGCGATACCTGAAATAACATCGGTTGCGGTATCCAGGTCGAGGTGACCGGTTGCATAGTAATCCAGGAAAAACAGCGGTTCTGCTCCGGTCACCACAATATCGTTGACACACATGGCGACCAGGTCAATACCAATGGTATTGTGCTTGTTCATTTCCAGTGCCAGCTTCAGTTTGGTGCCAACGCCGTCTGTACCCGAAACCAGAACAGGTTTTTCATATTTTTCTGTCGGGAGTTCAAAAAGCGCACCAAAACCACCCAGCCCAGTGAGAACGCCGGGGCGAAAAGTGTTTTTTACAACTGGCTTGATCTTTTCGATCAGTGCACTGCCTGCGTCAATATCTACACCGGCATCGCGGTAACTTAATGAATCATTGTTTTCAGTGCTGGACATATCAGGTTCCGTTCTTTCAATTCAGGAGGGCAATTCTAACACCATTGCTGGTCAAGTCTGGCCTCTGTTTATACAATGGCGGAAGTTTATCCGACAGGCTCTTTTTATGCTAAAGCAAATCGTCTTTTTATTGCTGTTTTTCGTATCCGTGTTGCATGCCGCCGAAGTGGATCACTTGTATCAGGCGGAAGTATCTGTTGCTGATCAGGGCCAGAAGGAAAGAAACCGTGCGATCGCAGAAGGTTTTCGTCTCATGCTGGTGAAAGTCACCGGTAACCGTAATATCGGTCAAAATCAGTCCCTGGCAGCGACTTTCAGAAAAGCTTCACGCTATGTGCAGCAGTATCGCTACCGCGTGCAGGCCGCCGAATCAGACACAGCTGTTGAGCGGCGTTTTTTACGTATCACGTTTGATAAACAGGCCGTTGACCGTACACTTCGTGAAAATGGTTTGCCGGTCTGGGGTAAATCACGTCCCCAGATCCTCGTCTGGACAGGTTTTGATGACGCTGGCAGAAGAAAGTTGTTGACGCCTGAATATGATCAGCTGGTCATGGCAATGTTCAACAGGGCGGCTGATTCACGTGGTATTCCGGTGCTGTTTCCGGTAATGGATCTGCAGGATCAGTCGGCAATTTCTGCCAGTGATTTATGGGGTGCTTTTGAACAGCCTGTCAGTAACGCATCACAACGTTACCAGGCTGATACTATATTAATGGTTCGTATCAAATCGGGCAGCGGGGGTTTAGTACGTTCCAACTGGTCACTATTGGGTACTAATGATAGCCGTCAGTGGGAATTCAGGGGGCAATCCCTTGGTCAGCTTATTAATCAGGGAATGAATGCCGTTTCTGATCATCTCGCCAGTATCTATGCCCCGGCTGGAGGCGGGGGTGCCCAGATCGTCAATATGCAGGTCAGTGGTCTGGATTCGTTTGAGGACTTGCTGAAAGTGGAGTTCTTTCTGAAAGGCCAGGAAACCGTACAACAGTACCAGTTGCGTCAAAGCCAGACTGATCAGGCTATTTTTGCACTTTCACTCAGAGGGGGGATGCAGGCATTTGTGCAGGCGGTTGAACTTTCCGGGTTGTTTGAGCAGGAAGATATAATGTTTCCAGTGTCATTCCAGCCTGTTGAGGAACCTGAACCACTGCCAGTGGTCAGTTCAACTGAACAGCCTATGCCAGAAAATGCAGAACAGGCTGAGACCGGGGCCGACAGCGTGGAGCAAACAGCGGAGATGATTGTTCCTGAAATTGCCAGAGACCCGTTAACAGATATTCACCTGTTATATCGTTTACGCTAACTCGTCGTTGCATCAGTATGCAGAAAAAAGATATTCCCAATATCATCAGCTTTCTTCGTTTGTTACTGACTATTCCGGTAGTCTGGGCGCTGCTTGAAGAAGAGTTTTTGATCGCGCTGATCATTTTCTTTGTTGCCGGTGTTTCTGACGGGCTGGATGGTTTTCTTGCCAAGCGGCTGCACTGGCAAAGTCGATTGGGCGGGTTGCTCGATCCGCTGGCTGACAAGGCATTACTGGTTTCATCGTTTTTATGCCTGGGGGGGCTGGGGCTTTTGCCACCATGGCTGGTTGCCCTGGTAATTTTTCGCGATGTCATTATTGTCACCGGAGCACTGGTTTATTCGTTACAGGTGGAACAGCTCAATGCCGAGCCCAGCCTGATCAGCAAACTCAACACACTGTTACAGATCGTGTTGGTGCTGGTTATCGTCGTCAACCACGGCGTTTATGCAATGCCGCAATGGTTCATGCTGGGTTTGATTCTGTCGGTTACTGCGACAACAGCGTTAAGTGGTATTGCCTATGTATTTGAATGGGGCAGGAGGGCTGCCGATAAATATCAGGAAACGGATGATGATTCAAAAAAATCCGGTTAATGCACTTACTGTTATTCAAATAAGATCTCTCCCTAAGGTTGAGATGACAATAGCGAGTTTACGTAGCTAGTTTACTTAACTGATCTTTTAAAAATGGTATGGTCACTTTTCGCTTTTCTACAAGTGAAGCATTTTCAAGTTTATCCAGTGTCGTTATGAGTGAAGCCAGGTCACGACTGTGATGATTCAACAGGTAAGACACTGCTTCATCCGATAATTCCATACCGGTATTTTTGGCACGCAATTGCAGGATATGTTTTTTGTCGGTGTCATCGAGAGTGGCAATACCCAGACTGATGCCCCAGGAGAGGCGCGATTTCAAATCGGGCAGATTCACCGGAATTGAGGCAGGACTTGATTGGCTGGTCACGACAAGCTTGCGATTACTGTCACGCAAGCGGTTATACAGATTAAATACAGCCTGTTCCCAGTCCGGATTGCCAGCAATATGATCGATGTCATCGATACAGATAATGTCAGCCGCCTCCAGTCCTTCAAATATCTCAGGTGATAAGTCGTCAGCCTGTTGCATTGGCAGGTAAATGACAGTCTGTCGTGATTTTTCAGCCAGAGAACAAAGCGCACTTAATAAATGAGTTTTTCCAGCGCTTTGTGCCGACCACAGATACAGGAATTCATGCTGTGATGAAGCCACTGTCTGTTTGACAGCGGTGATGATTTCATCACTGTTGCCGGCGATAAAATCCCGAAGTTCCGCCCTGACAGGCAGTTTTAATTCCAGTGGGATCTGCATCTGATTGTGTACGATTCAGCTCTGGAGTTTTTCAGCGGTATCAGCCAGTCGCTTTCCCAGGGCCCGGCAAAGCTGTTTTTCCTCATCGGTCAGCGGCTGGTTGCTTTCCTTGCCTGCAACATGCGAGGGGCCGTAGGGCGTTCCGCCAGACTGGGTAGTGATCAATGAAGACTCGGAATAAGGGAGGCCAGTGATGAGCATGCCATGATGCATCAAGGGCAACATCATGCTCAGTAATGTTGATTCCTGGCCACCATGTAGCGAAGAGCTTGAGGTGAACACACCGGCCGGTTTACCAATCAGGGCGCCAGACATCCACAGGCTGGAAGTGCCGTCGAGAAAATATTTCATGGCGCTTGCCATGTTGCCGAAACGTGTAGGACTGCCAAGAGCCAGTGCGGTGCAGTTTTTCAGTTCATCCAGCGTGACATAAGGTGCGCCTTCGGCAGGTACCGAGTCTTCGGTTGCTTGTGTTTTTGCAGAAACCGAAGGGACCGTACGCAGCATGGCTTCCATAGCCTTGTTTTCTTCCACGCCACGCGCAATCTGCTTTGCCATTTCGGCTGTTGCACCATGCGTGCTGTAATAAAGAACCAGGATATATGGCATCAGACAATTTCCAGAATCAGTTCAGGTGGACGACCGATACGCGCCTGACCATCCTTGATGACAATCGGGCGTTCGATCAGCTTGGGATGTTCTAGCATGGCATCTATAATCTCCTTATCGCTTAATTCCATGTTATTGAGCCCGGCTTCCTTGTATTCTTTTTCTCCCTTGCGTAACAGGTCACGGGGTTTGATACCGAGCATTTTTATAATCCCGGTAAGTTCTTTTCTGGAAGGTGGGGTTTTCAGGTATTCAATAATTTCCACATCCATCTCGTTTTCATTGAGCAAAGCCAGCGTCTGGCGGGATTTGCTGCAGCGTGGATTGTGATAAATTTTGGTTGTCATAGAATAGATCCTGTTAGAGATTAGAGTCATATTTGTCAATTTTCGCAAAAGTTTGCCGTTAACCTGTGTTAAGTCATGTTATTCGGCATAAGCCCAGTTATTGTAATCAGAGCCCGAGCTAAAAAACAGCCAGCTAAATGAAAAAAAACATCAACCTGACATTTGATTCGGTACTTCAGCATTCCCTGGATTTTCTCAAATTGCTGCTGTCACGCTTCATGTCCAATAACAGCCTGCAAAATGCAGCTGCGATGACCTATACGACCCTGTTGTCACTGGTCCCGCTCATCGCAGTCAGTATCGCCGTATTTTCAGTGTTTCCGATAGCTGACCAGGTCAGTCTTGCGGTGCAGGATTTTGTCTTCGAAAACTTTGTTCCGGCTTCAAGCGATGTGTTGCAATCCTATCTCGATGAATTCACTGGCAAAGCGGCCAAGATGACCGGTACCAGCTTTGTATTCCTGGTGATTGTGGCGGTCATGTTGATGGCAAGTATTGATCAGGCTTTTAATCGTATCTGGAGAGTGAAACGTAAACGCGGGTTTATGAAAAAGTTCATGGTTTACTGGTCAGTTTTGTCTCTGGGGCCTATTCTGATTGCCTTAAGCATTGCGGTCACTTCCTACATTATTTCCTTGCCACTGCTATCGGACTCCGGGGTCTTCAGGCCTGCAGGTAAATTACTGGTTTTTGCACCCGTTGCGGTATCGGCTATTGCCTTTATGTTGATGTATTCAGTCATACCAAACCGACCGGTACCCCTCAAACACGCTCTGCTTGGGGGATTTGTCGCGGCGATTCTGTTTGAGCTTTCCAAGCGCGGGTTCGGGTTTTATGTCACACATTTTCCCTCTTATGAAGCGATATACGGGGCGCTGGCGGCAATCCCGATTTTTCTGGTCTGGCTGTATCTTTGCTGGCTGGTAACCCTGCTGGGGGCAGAATTTACCTATTGCCTGAGCGTTTATCGATACCAGAAGTCCGACGATGACAGGCAAGGAGATAAATTGCTGGATGTTTTACAGATACTGTCCCGGCTCTGGAGGGCTCAACAGAAAGGTGACGCACTGTCATTGCAGCAATTAACTGAAGAGTTGAAGACCGCCAGTGAAGAACAGATAGAAAACCTGCTGATTCGCTTGCAACGCTCCGGACTGGTGTTGAATACCATGAAATATGAGTGGGCGCTGGGCAGGGATCTGTCGCATTTGACGCTCGCTCAACTTTTGGACATGCGTTCATTACTGTTACCTACATCGGATGAAATAAATTCCTATGACGGGGAGGCGGCGGCTTCCATCAGGCCCTTGCTTACCAAGGTATCGGAATCTTCAGCCGAAATCATGCAGATAGCTTTGGATGAGCTTTTTAGTGGAAAACCATAGTTGAATGCCTTTCTGGCATTACCTATGCTTGAGCCGATATTTTTTAATGATGGGTATTTCAAATGACCAGCAAAGTATCCCTGTTTAGCCTTTTATTCCTGGTTTTGTCGAGTTCTCTCATACTGGTTACTTCAGTCAGTGCGGAACAGCGCGATCCCATGCAGTATTTCTTCCATCAGTTCTTCGATGAACTCGACGGAGAGCTTGAAACAGCAAAAGAGGAAGGTAAAAAAGGTGTGATGTTGATGTTTGAAGAGGATGACTGTCCTTTTTGTGCTCGTATGAAAAAGACTATTCTGAACCAGTCAGAAGTTCAGGATTATTACCGCAAGAATTTTCGCATCATCCTTATTGACAAGGAAAATGTCATTGAAATCACTGATTTTGATGGTACTCCCATTCTCATGAAAGATTTTGCAGAAAAGAAGCACCGTGTGCGTGCGACACCCGTTTTCATGATGTTCGATTTAGATGGTAAAAAAATGAAGCGTGGGCGCTACACCGGAGCCATGACCAGTGAGGAAGAATTTATGGCCTTTGGACGTTTTTTTGCCGAAGGTATCAATGAAAAGACCAGTTTC
>Ga0180433_10011309_pt1 | contig 10601 bp, 4 predicted proteins | sample SS_ome_8_FD_132980 | JGI IMG/M metagenome (GOLD analysis project Ga0180433, IMG submission 132980) | Hypersaline lake sediment archaeal communities from the Salton Sea, California, USA - SS_1_D_1 metaG | ecosystem: Environmental > Aquatic > Non-marine Saline and Alkaline > Hypersaline > Sediment...
CCGCCAGGCTGTCGGCTGGTTCGCGCCAGGGCGGGCAAGGAGGCCAGCCAGGCCCTGATCACGGCCTACCGCATGAATCTTTCCGTCTTGAGCTTTGTCTCTCTTTTTGTGGGGATGTTCCTGGTCTTCAGTGTGGTATCCATCAACGCTGCCAGGCGCCGTCATGAGACGGCGGTCCTTCTTTCGCTGGGGACCGAGCCGAGACAGATCTTTGTCCTTTTTTTGTCCGAGGGCCTCTTTTTCGGGCTGGCAGGATGGGTTCTGGGGTTTCCTTTGAGCCTCTTTCTGGCAGATTGGTTCCTACGAATCGTCTCTGCCACCATTACGACCCTCTTTGTGAAGGTGAATGTGGAGGCGGTCACCTTAACCCCCCAGGAGGTCGTGGCCTCCTTTGTCATGACCTTGGGGGTATCGGTAATAGCCGCTTTCCTGCCGGCGCGAGAGACCGCTCGCATCCCGCCCCAAGAGGCCATGTCCGCCGAGACCTTTGAGCGAACCCGCAGAATACGGGCACCCCGACTGGCTTTATGGGGTGTGGCCCTTATCGGCCTCTCCTTTCCCGTGTCCAGACTCCCTGGTGTCTATCAGATCCCGGCAGGCGGCTATACGGCCATTTTCATGATCTTTGTGGGATTTTCCATGTTGGCCCCGGCAGTGCTCCTATTTTTTGGCCGGCATTTCCCCTCAGCCCTGTTGAAGGCCTTTGGACAGCCAGGTCGACTGGCGGCCAGCTATCTGGGTGGGGCCGTGTCGCGCACGGCCATCGCTGTGGGGGCCTTGATCACGGCCATCGCCTTGTTTATCGGCGTTTCCATCATGGTCGCCAGCTTCCGGAGTACGGTGCACACGTGGTTAAACCAAAACGTGGTCGGGGATCTCTTTTTCAGGCCGGATAGCAGTGATCTCAACCAGCATCGGGATTGGCTGGCATCGGAAGTGGTGGAGACCCTCGAAAACCATCCCTTGGTAGAAGAGGCCTATTTCTATCGTCGGACCTGGATCACCGGCCCAAAAGGGCCCTTTCTCCTTGAAGCCGGCAGGGTGGATGTGTTGTGGCGTCACGGCGAGTTTTTGCTCATGGGTGGGGATGAGGCCTGGATCATGGAAAGGCTCCTCAACGGCCGGGGCGTGCTCATCTCTGAGGTGCATGCGACCCGCACAGGCCTGGCGCCCGGAGATACCCTGCGATTATCCCTAGGGGGTATGAACAAGGGGTGGGAGATCCTGGGGACGTTCCGGGATTATCGGACCGGCGGTGGGGTGGTGTTTATGGATCTTGGGTCCTTTCAGGCCGTCTATCAGGATCCCCTCATCGGAGGGGCAAACCTCTTCCTCAAGCCTGGCGCCGACCCCCAGGCGGTCAAGGTAGACCTGTTGAACCGTTTCCATACCAAGTATGCCTTCACGGTCGCCATCGGCGAGGTGCTGCGCGGGGACATCATCAAGGTCTTTGACGACACCTTTTCTATCACCTATGTCCTCATGGGCATTGCCCTCTTGGTGGCGGCCCTGGGGGTAGCCACGACCCTGTCCCTTCTCATCAGGGAGCGCCACGGACAACTCGGGCTCATGATGGCCGTGGGGGCGACCCTGAGGCAGATCAGGCGGATGGTGGTGCTGGAGGCCTTTTTCATGGGCGTGGCCGGCCAGGTCGTGGGCATGGGGTGCGGGCTGGTCCTTTCGTACTTTCTTATCTTTGTGGTCAACAAACAGTCTTTTGGATGGACCTTTGTCTACCAGGTGCCCCCATGGACCATGGTGGTCTCCTTTGTGTTGATCCTTGTGGCAGCCGTGCTGGCCGCCCTACCACCAGCCAAGGCGGCCTCACGAGTCAACCTGGCGGAGCTGTTAAAGGGCGAATGAGAATGAAGAAAAGGGCATGGTGGGTGGGTGGTCTTTGCCTGAGTGCCTTGGGCCTGTGGGTGGGCCTGTCCCTAGGCCTGGCCTCGGAAGGTTTTCTCCAGGCCCTTGAGCCACGGGCCTTAGCATTTCCCAGAGATCACAGGGACCATCCGGGGTTTCAGACCGAGTGGTGGTATTATACGGGTAACTTGGTTGGAAAAGGGGGGCGCCCTTTCGGGTTTCAACTCACCTTTTTCAGGGTCCAGCTTAAGCCCGGGCCTCCTGCCTCGGACTCTGCGTGGCGAGCGAATGCCCTCTTTTTTGCCCACTTGTCCGTGACCGATGTGGCCCGCAAGACCTTTCACGTGGCCGAAAAGAGTGGACGGGGCGCTAAAGGCATCGCTGGTGTATACTCGAATCCATCAGGGGTCCGCGTCTTTCTTCACGGGTGGGAGACCTTAATCAGGGAAAAGACACACCAGCTGCGGGCCCGGTCCGATCAATTCGGCATCGGCCTGAAGCTGGTTTCTCAAAAACCTCCGGTGCTCCATGGTGAAAAAGGCTTGAGTCGAAAGGGGGTCGGCCCTGGACAAGCCTCCTATTACTATTCCCTGACCCGCATGGACACCCAGGGGACTCTCAGGGTCGGCCAAGAGACCTTTGAGGTTACTGGGTTGAGCTGGATGGATCACGAGTTCACGTCCAATGTCTTATCCAAGGACCAAGAGGGATGGGACTGGATGAGCCTTCAACTTTCAGACGGCAGCGAACTCATGTTCTACGTGCTCAGGCATCAGGACGGCTCTTCGGACCCTTATTCAAGCGGGACCCTGATCAGAAAGGACGGGACGTGGGTCCATCTGCCAAAGGAGGCCTTTGCCATCAGGGTCACCTCGTACTGGGACAGCCCCAGGAGCCAAGGGCGATACCCTTCATCCTGGCAGGTGGCGGTCTTGTCCCATGGCATGAGTCTTGAGGTGACGCCAAGATTGAGGGATCAGGAGCTCATCACCCAACAGAGCACCGGTGTGACCTACTGGGAAGGCAGTGTTCGTGTGGCCGGAATGGTGGCGGGCCAGCGGGTGACAGGCTCGGGGTATGTGGAGCTCACCGGCTATGCTGAAGGGTTTGACCCGGCCTTTCAGGGTTTTTAAACACTACCGCGGGCTCGGTGTTGGATGAGACCTTTGAAGAATCCCTTTTCACTTATTTGTATGAATCTTTTGACCCATCTAGGGCTTGACGGTTTCGAAAAAAGTCAATTTTATTCGCTCCGTGAACATTTTGGGCGCCCTTGAGACGTTCAGCTAAAATGCTAAAACTCGGGCTAACGCCCTCAGACAGTTAGCATTTCTTAACGCTGAACACCTCAAGTGCTTTTCTCCCAAAATGCTCAATGTCGCTCACAAAAGACTTTTCACGAGTTTATCACGGCTGGCTGCAGTCCCGTTTTCAGAACGTCTCAATGAATCGTTCAAAGGGGTTTTTCAAAGGCCTCCAGATGGTTCGGATTTCAGGAGTCGCCTTTTTAGGAGCACATATTGAGGACTGACGAAAAGTTCCCCACCAGGAGAAAGACCAGGCGGCCTGGTTATTTCCGCCGCAGGGGGCCAGGGCCCTACAGGCGGGAGATCCCCAGGATCAAACCCAGCGCCGATGCCCGTCTTAAGAAGGTCTTTGCCAGGATTGGTGCGCCTCCCAAGTCACGCTTCAAGCCGGATCCCTTCCAACTCGAGGCCGTGGCCGCCATCGCCAAGTCAGACTGCCTGGTCTCAGCGCCCACCGGTTCGGGAAAGACCTGGATCGCCCAGGAGGCGATTCGTCGCATCCACAAGCAAGGGGGCAGAGCCTGGTACGCCTCGCCGCTGAAGGCCCTGACCAATTCAAAGCTCTTGGAATTCGGCCACGAGTTTGGCCCGGATCAGGTGGGCATCCTGACCGGGGACCGCAAGGAGAATGCGGATGCTCCCATTATTGTGGGGACCACCGAGATCCTGCGCAATCAACTCTACGATGCCATGCACCAGGGTGAGGACCTGTCCTCCGACCTGGTGATCTTGGATGAGGCCCATTTTCTGGGCGACGAAGATCGGGGGGTGGTCTGGGAGGAGGTCATGATCTATCTGCCTGTGCGGGTCCATCTCCTGCTCCTTTCAGCCACCATCAGAAACGCCCGCCAGATTGCCGATTGGCTGGAATCGATCCGGTCGAAGCCCTGCGCGCTGGTTGAAGAGACCGGCCGGCCCGTGCCGCTCTTTCCCCTGTTCTTTCACCCTTCCGGCAGACTCATGCCCCTCATCGACGCCAAGGGCACGGACAAGAAGGTGAGGGCCTATCTCAGCAGCCCGAATCCGCCGGTGCTTTCGACGCCCAGACGCCTTCCCCCTTTTGGAGAGATCATGAGGGCATTGAGAAAATACGAACTCTTGCCTGCCATATTCTTTATGAAGTCGCGGGTCGATTGTGATGGGGCCCTGGAACGCTGTATCGAGAACGCCGACCGAACCATGGGAGAGCAAGGCGGGTTAAAGGAACAGATTGATGAACTCATCGAGGGGCATCCTCACCTGGCAGGCCACCGGCAGCTGTGGCATTTAAGGCATGGGGCCGTGGGGGCCCACCACAGCGGACAGCTCCCGGCCTGGAAACTGGTCATAGAACACCTCATGACCCAGGGCCTGCTGGATGCGGTCTTTGCCACCTCCACGGTGGCTGCCGGGGTGAATTTTCCAGCCCGCAGCGTTGTGTTCCTGAATTCAGACCGGTACAACGGACATGTCTTTGTCCCGTTAAACGGCACAGAATTTCATCAGACCACGGGGCGGGCTGGCAGGCGGGGTAAGGACCGCATCGGTTTCGCCATCGTCATTCCTGGCAAATACATGGACGTGCGGCTCATGGCCGGTCTTTGCACCACGCCCCCCGAAGACGTGCTCAGCCAGATCAAGGTGGATTTTTCCATGGTGCTGAATCTCCTTTTGTCTCATAGCCCTGATCAGATCAAGGGGATCTTTCAGAGATCCTTTGCCACCTACGTGAACGTGATCAACCAAGCGCCAGGCCTTGACCGGGCCCTGAAAAAGGCGAGCGGCAAGCTCATGGCACACCTTCCAGAGGCCTTGTGTGCCGGGCCTGAATTTGTCCTCGATTTGATACGGGAGCGGGCTGTTCTTACACGGGAAGTCAAAGACTTGAGGCGAAACCTGAACATCCTTGAGGCCAAGCTCTCTAAAGTGGCCAACCTCGTGCCTGGACGGCTCTTTCTGGATCACAGGGGTCGCATGTACTGCGCCCTCAGATCTCACGTGAGACGGGAGGAACAGGGGGTCCTGGCCTGCCGGGTCAAGGCCAAGATCCCGTTTCAAGGGCAGCACGTCAAGATGAGGTGGTTTCGTCCCCAAAAGGTGGCCCACATCCTGGACCGTGTTCTGGACCTGCCGCCCCTAGATGATCCCCAGGCTATCAAGGCGTTGATGGCTCGCGTCGCACACGAAGACCTGCCGCCCGTATTGGAACACTTGCCTCAGGGCGAAAAAGAAGTTCCAGAACTGCGGCCCATGAGGACCCGTGCACTGTTTCTCGAGCAGGCCCTGAATGGCCTGATCTGCAACCAGTGTCATCATTTCAAGCGATGTCACGGAAAGCCCCGGGGGGCTTTCAGGCATGTCCTTGATAGCTTTTCCGTGATGTGGGACAGCGCCCATGCCGTGCGCCTGCGCCTGTGGAACGATTTTTTGAAACACCTTGAATTCCTGAAAGGGGAGGGCTTTGTCACTCAAGAGAACAACCTCACCTCAGATGGCCTCTGGGCCTCTCAGCTCAGGCTCGACCAGCCGCTGATGATCGCCGAAGGGCTGCGCACAGGGGTCTTGCCGGATTCAGATCCGGCCCTGCTGGGTGCCCTGGTGGCGCCCTTTGTCTATGACCGGGATGTGGAGGAAAGGCTCGACGAAGCGACCGTCCCCAAGGGGCTCTTAAGGGCCTACCAAAAGATGATCAAGGCCCTCACCCCCCTCATGGAGCGCAAGGTCATTGGGGAATTTGGGGTCCGGCCCATCGTCTTGTGGCCGGCTGCCACCATCTATGCCTGGGCCAATGGACAGCCGTGGGAGAGGGCACTTGAGATTGGCGGTATGGCTGAGGGGGACCTAGCCATGCTGGTGACCCGGACAGCGGACCACTTGAGACAGATCGCTTCCTTAACAAAAGTATACCCGGCCATCGCCCGGAGCGCCCTCGAGGCCATCGCCATGATCCTGCGGGAGCCGGTGGCTTTCGACTAGGATGTTTTTATAGTGTCAGAGTTGCACCACATCTTGCCTGCAGGCATCTTAACTGTTTTTACCCAAAATCCCGGACAAACCGGAAATCCAAAGCACGAAATTCGAAACTCGAAACAAATCCAAAACACCAATGTTTAAATGTTCAAAACATGGGATTCAACCTGTTTGAGACAAGTGCAAGCGCGCATTGAGTTTCGATCATTTGAATTTTGAAAATTGGAAAATTGTTTCGGATTTCGATATTCGGATTCGAATTTATTTTGTCCCAGAAACTTATTAAGAGACAAAAAACGTGGGCCTCACTTGTGCTCACGGCTACCCTCGGTTCGCCTTGTAGTAATTAATCAGGCCGTTGGTAGACGCATCATGACCGGTCACCTCGTCATTGCCTTCCAACTCGGGCAGGATCGCTTTGGCAAGCTGTTTGCCCAGCTCCACGCCCCATTGATCAAAAGAGTTGATCTGCCAGATGATCCCCTGAACAAAGAGCTTGTGTTCATAAAGGGCGATCAGGGCGCCTAGGGTCTTGGGGTCGAGCTTCTTAAAGAAAATGGTGTTGGTGGGCCGGTTGCCTTCAAAGACCTTGTGAGCTAAAAGCCTTTCCACGGCCTCTTCGTCCTTGCCGCTGGCAACGAGGTCGGCGCGGGCCTCGGCCTGAGTCTTTCCCTTCATCAAGGCCTCGGTCTGGGCAAAGAAATTCGAAAGCAAGATCTTGTGATGCTCGCCCATGGGGTTTTGGGTCGCCATGGGCGCCAGAAAGTCGGCCGGCACCAGCTTGGTTCCCTGATGGATGAGCTGATAGAAGGCATGCTGGCCGTTCGTGCCCGGCTCTCCCCAGATGATAGGGCCCGTGGAATAGTCCACGACTTCCCCCTGCCGGTTCACCCGTTTCCCATTGCTTTCCATATCTCCCTGCTGGAGATAGGCCGGAAAACGGTGGAGATATTGGTCATAGGGAAGGATGGCGTGGGTCTGGGCCTTGAAGAAGTTGTTGTACCAGATTCCCAGCAAGGCCAGGATCACAGGCATGTTTTGGTCCAAGGGCGCGGTGCGAAAGTGTTCATCGATTTGATGGGCGCCGGCGAGGAGGGACTCAAAGTTTTTCATGCCGATGAACAGGGCAATGGATAGACCGATGGCGCTCCAGAGGGAATAGCGCCCCCCGACCCAGTCCCAGAATTGAAACATGTTCCGGGTGTCGATGCCGAATCGACCCACGGCCTCGGCATTGGTGGAGACTGCCACAAAATGCTTGGCAATGGCGGTCTCATCCCCGGCTTTTTTAAGGAACCAGTCTCGAGCGCTGTGAGCGTTGGTCAGGGTCTCTTGCGTGGTGAAGGTCTTAGAAGCAATAATAAAGAGTGTGGTTTCAGGGTCTAGCCTTTTTAATGTCTCTGCGAGATGGGTGCCATCAATGTTTGACACAAAATGGGGAGCAAGGTCTTCCTTCCCATAGGGCTTGAGGGCCTCTGTGACCATCACCGGGCCGAGATCCGAACCGCCGATGCCGATATTGACAATGTCCGTGATGACCTTTCCGGTATAACCCTTCCACTCGCCTTGGCGGACCGCATGACAAAACCGGGCCATCTGTTCCAGCACCGCGTTCACACCCGGCATCACATCCTTGCCATCCACATGAATCGGCCGGTCGGAACGATTGCGCAAGGCCACGTGCAAGACCGCCCGGTTCTCTGTAAAGTTGATCTTTTCTCCGGCGAACATCTTTTCCGTCCAACCCTTGACATCTGCTTCTTCTGCCAGGGCTAGAAGGAGTGATCGAGTCTCTTCGGTGATGCGGTTCTTGGAGTAATCGAGGAGGATGTCCTTAAAGGTCAGGGAGAACTTTTCAAACCGTTTGGGATCTTGTTCGAAGAGATCCCGCATGTGCACGGGTTTAACTTTCTTGTAATGGGCTTCCAAGGCCTTCCATGCAGATGATTGTAAAAGGGCAGACATATCAACCTTCCTTCTGAGATTAACAAATCTCGTTGCACACCAAAAGCCTGAAGTTTTTTCTGGGAAAAAAGACTTGACAAAGTATGATCCAATAAATATTATCGATAATAATTCTTTATAACTATCCTTTGTCGTTTCTAGGCAGGCTGTTTTGAAATCTGGCAACTATCACCAAACAGAAACCGTATCCGGACATTGTGACCCACAAGTTCGTCTAGATACCATGGTTAACAAGCTGAAGGAACTAAATTTTCGCATAACTCCCCAGCGCCTTGCTGTATTGAAAATCCTTGCAAAAAGTGAAGGGCACCCGAGTGTGGAAGATATTTTCAAACAGGTTAAACCTAACTTTCCGACTACTAGCTTGGCAACCATTTATAAAACGGTCAATCTTCTGAAAGAAATCGGCGAAGTCGTGCAGTTAGACTTTAGTGAAGAAAGCAATCGATACGATGGGAATAAACCATATCCGCATCCGCACCTGATTTGCATCCGATGTAAGGCGGTTGTGGATCCTGATGTGGCAACAATTTCAGATCTTTCTAAGAAGCTTGCCAAAAAGACAGGTTATGAAATCGTGAACTGTCGACTTGATTTTTTTGGCATTTGTCCCCGTTGCCAGGAAGAGTCGTAAGCGATTGGTATATATTTTTTTGTCCATAAACGAGAATAATTATTACAAGAATATGATAATTCCAAGAAGTGGTTTGTGTAAGGCTTGACAAAAAACAGGAAAAGGTTACTACGAGGGTATCTCTCTATTTATATCCCCCCAAATATAGGTAAACAAAGGGATACCTGTGCGTAAGAAAGGAGGATAAGAATGGCAAAGAAAGAGAAGATTTTAACGGGCTGTTGCCCAAACCAAAATCCCTTTGAGCGGTTGTTGAAGCCTGTTGTTAACACATCTTGGCGAAGGGGAAGATTTGTGATGTCAACTGGTTGAGCCCGAAGGGTGGGTATAGCGCAAAGGTTGCGCCTGACGGGTTGAACAGCGCCACTACGTGCGACAGCACTTGGAGTGAGCCCCAGATGTGTCAAAAAACGTTTCAGAGCCAGCGAAAAGGGATTGGGGCACGGCCCCTTTGGATGTGGGGACCCCCAGCAGTTCCTTATACCGTATTTCTTTCCCTAAAATACAGTTTTTACCCCATTGATTTTGGGCCCCGCCTACGTCACATTGCGATTCAAAATAGAATGAGCCTTCCACTACAGTTACTTGTGGAAAAGAATCTGGACATTAAAGAGAACAGCCAAGCAACCAACCATGAGACGCAAACATAAGGAGGTTGAGATGTCAGACAACAAAAGAAAGCGCCCAATGTCGGGCGCAAAAACACGGATGGGGGACAGGTCAAACAAGGATTGGTGGCCGAATCAGTTGAACCTCAACATTCTACACCAGCATTCTTCCAAGTCCAATCCGATGGGCGAAGAGTTCAACTACGCCGAGGAATTCGAGAGTCTCGACCTGGAGGCCGTGAAGAAGGACCTCTATGCTCTGATGACCGACTCGCAGGATTGGTGGCCGGCCGATTACGGGCACTACGGGGGGCTCTTTATCCGCATGGCATGGCACAGCGCGGGTACCTACCGCACCGCGGACGGCCGCGGCGGGGCAGGTACCGGCAACCAGCGCTTTGCCCCTGTCAATAGCTGGCCGGACAACGTCAACCTCGACAAGGCACGCCGGCTGCTCTGGCCGATCAAGCAGAAATACGGCAGAAAAATCTCCTGGGCAGACCTCATGATTCTTGCCGGCAACTGCGCGCTGGAGTCCATGGGGTTCAAGCCCTTTGGCTTCGGCGGCGGGCGCGAAGACATATGGGAGCCGGAAGAGGACATTTATTGGGGTGCCGAAGATGAATGGCTGGCTACGAGCGACAAGCCCAAGAGCCGTTATTCCGGTGACCGGGAACTGGAAAATCCTCTTGCCGCTGTGCAAATGGGTCTGATTTACGTGAACCCGGAAGGCCCGGATGGCAACCCGGATCCGGTCGCCTCCGGCCGTGATGTTCGCGAGACCTTCGCGCGCATGGCCATGAACGACGAGGAGACCGTCGCGCTCACCGCGGGCGGGCACACGTTCGGCAAATGCCATGGTGCCGGCGACCCGGCGCATGTGGGTCCCGAGCCCGAAGCCGCCGGCATCGAAGAGCAGGGTCTCGGCTGGAAGAGCAGTTTCGGCAGCGGCAAGGGGGATGACACGATCTCCAGCGGCCTGGAAGGTGCCTGGACGTCGAACCCGACCCAGTGGGATATGGGCTATTTCGACCTGCTGTTCGGCTACGAGTGGGAACTGGTAAAAAGCCCTGCTGGCGCCCAGCAGTGGAGGCCGAAGGATGTAGCTGACAAGGACCTCGCGCCGGCCGCCCACGATGCGTCGAAGCAGGTCACGACCATGATGACCACCGCGGACATGGCGATGCGGATGGACCCGATCTATGAGCCGATCTCGCGGCGCTTCCACAAGAACCCGGAAGAATTCGCTGATGCGTTTGCCCGGGCGTGGTTTAA
>Ga0180433_10011310_pt1 | contig 10600 bp, 7 predicted proteins | sample SS_ome_8_FD_132980 | JGI IMG/M metagenome (GOLD analysis project Ga0180433, IMG submission 132980) | Hypersaline lake sediment archaeal communities from the Salton Sea, California, USA - SS_1_D_1 metaG | ecosystem: Environmental > Aquatic > Non-marine Saline and Alkaline > Hypersaline > Sediment...
AAGCTCGCTGATAAGCCTTACCACAAGCTCATTGCCGCCGCAGGCGACAACATTTTCCAGCGTGCAGTAAGGGTCGAGCTCATCGAAACTCAAGGAAAAAGGAGCTGGATCAGCTGTTTTGCTCTCCACCTTCTTAGCTGCGCGGCTAGAGGCCTTACCCTCATCTTTACCAGGGACATTGACGTGCACCTTGATGCGACGGCCATTATTGTTAAAAAGGTGGGTCTGCAGCTTATGGCGGACATGCTCTTCAAACCATATCGCATGGAAAGCATCTTGCGCCTGGAGGTAGAGGTTGCAGGCATCAAACCGCTGAACTTTCAGGGTTTTGAGCCACTTGGCTACCGAAGCGGCACCAATCTCAGTCTCTTGTAGAGCAACAAAATGTTCCCACGCTTTCACAGTTTTTACCTTCTCTTTTTGCCCTGTGGAGTTATCACCTCAACAGCTGGCGGCATCTCTTTAGCAATCTGGCGATTAGTCCACCACTGTTGGACGATACCAAGCAGCATCGACGAGAGCCAGTAGATACTTAGTCCTGATGCAAAATTATAGAACATCACGGCAAAAAGAACAGGCATTATCGTCGTCATCGCCTTTTGCTGGCGCTGCTGGTCAGTCATCAATTTCGGATCTTTTGGCGTCGAAGACATCATCTTCTGCTGCAAGAACATAATCAGACCAAGCAAGACAGGCAGAAGGTGGAACTCATTACCAATGACTGGCAATGAAGCATTCCAGCTAAAGAGCACATCTGGTGCAGTAAGGTTATCGATCCAACCTGGGATAAAAGGAACACCGCGAAGCTCAAAAGTGGAGCGAAGCAGGTCAAACATCCCAATTAAGAAAGGCATCTGTATCAGCATCGGGAAACAACCCGACAAGGGGTTGGCACCACGGCTGCGATAGAGCTGCTTAACCTCCATCTGCCCTTTGCGCGGATCTTTTTTGTACTTAGCCTGTATTGCAGCAACCTCTGGCGCTATCTGCTGCATGCGACGCATCGACTTCATCGACCAAGCATTTAGCGGGTATAGCATCAGACGTAAAAACACGGTAACCAATACGATGGACATCGCCCATGAGCCGGATACCTTGTAGCAAAACTTCATCACCACAAAGAGAAACTTCGCAAAAGGCTCGGAGATAAAAGAGAAAAAGCCGTGGAAGCTCATGCTACCAATGTAGTCGGGAGTGTAGCCCGTCACAGGGTCTGCAAAAGCTGTATCAACGGCTTTTAAAACCCCTTCAGCGAAAGGCCCTGCAAAGATTCTAAACTTCATCTCTCCCCCCTGACCATTCAAAGGCAAAAGAGCGTTGTAGCCAGGAAACTGGCTCGCTTTAAAAGTGCTAGACTCGTGGTCGATCTCCACAAGCCTGCTAAGCGCTGCCACACCGGGAATATTGTGAACCATATAACCTGCATCAACTTGCGTCAGAGGGTCTACGATCATCCCCAAAAAGCCGTTGGAATTACAGAGCCAGTCAGGGTTAAAAGAGCTTACAGTCAATGCATCTTTAGGAAGGCTGACTTTCTCCACCTCAGCTTTGCCATTGCGCGTTAAGCGGTACTTAACAATAGGCGCTGGCCTGCCGGAGAAAAGCTCCACCTCAGGGATACCCGAGGTCAACCAAAGACCGCGGCTGTCGCCCTCAACTTTGATATCAAGCTCAACAATATAAGGAGCGCCTGTAGCCCCCTCACTAATCGTATAGGTTTTAGTGATACGGCGGTGAGGCTGGGAGGCTTCAAAAATAATGCGGTTCTTTTCAAAAGCTTTAACCTGGTAGATAAGCTCTGCCACCTCAGGATATTGTGAGACAACGTTAAAAGCGTAGTGTTTTGCCGGCAAAACAAACTCTTTGCCTTGGGCAAAAAGGTCACGACGTAGCAGTGGGTAGTAGCCGCCAGAGCTCCCCTCTGAATGATCAACAAAAGGGCCTTGCGGCGATTTGCCGGGAGTCTTGTAGCTATGAAGAGGAAAACGAGCATTCGCTGGTGACTGCTCTAAAATCTTTTTATCAAACTCAATGCTGCGAACTACACTGTTTGTATTTTCCTGCGAGCGAAATGGCAGGTTGATTTCCACCAATGCCGCCCCTTTGCTAGAGAATACCAGCTGCTGGAAGTCATTTTCCAAAACGAAGTATTCCTCGTCGCGATCAGCGCTGGCAACTGGCATCTTAGCTTTAGCCACATAGGACGAAAGTTTTGGCATCAGCTCTAAACGCTGTAGCACCCTCTCACCGTGGCGGTATACACCAACGGGCAGGTATTCCTCGCCAGATTTAACCAAAGCGATGGCATCAAAATCCAACCTCTCAACAGCGGGAAGTGTAACTTCTCCATCAAGAAGCTGCGCAAAAGCCACTTGCGGCGTCTCCCCGCCCACTACAACCAATTGAAGGTCGTAAGAGCCAATATTGTGCAAAAAGCCCAGCTGCACAGGGCTCAGAGTCCCTTTAGCATAGAGAGCAACTTCCCCGCTTTTGACCTCTTTATTAACGAGGGAAAAACGATCTTTCCCAATAGAAACTTGCGGCAACACCTCATCAACAACAACCGTCATCACCACATTGCCTTTAGCCACACCCCAAAGAGGCGGCTCTGCATTAAGCTGCACGACAGAAAGCTCTTGAGCAGAAGCTGTGCGCTTAGCCACATCAGCTAACAAATCAGCGCGCTGCTCGGCCAGTCTTTCTTGCTGCAGCTTTTGCCACCCCTCCTGACGCTCAATATTTTGTTTAGCAAAGAAGTGGTTAACTACAAAAAACGCCATGCTCACTGAGATGACAAAAAGTATCGTTCGTTTGTCCATGAATCCCAACTATTTAAAGGGTGTGTGCCGCTAATTTATTACTTAGAAACGAATCTTTACCGTTCCACTTAAGATCTTGCATTGGCAAGCAAGTCGTTCTTCACCTGCATCATCGCCAAGGAAGTCCATCTCCTCTTCCGTTGGGGAAGAGAGGTTTTCTTTACCTTCAAGCACCTCAATAACACACGTTCCGCAGACGCCTTCAGTACAAGCAAAAGGCACACCAGCCTCTTCACAAGCATCAGAAATCGATGCGCCGTCGGCCAATTCTACCTCGTCGCCAGTAGTATCGAAAATCAGTTTCGCCATAGGTCAAAATCCCCCAAGGTTAAGGTCTTTAATAGAGGCTATACTTATGGAGTAAAACCCCAATAAAATCAAGGCGGATCAGCATAGTACTTTTTCTTTAATATTGACCCACTTTGCATAAATTTGGTAAGAATCTGCTTATCTTTTTCAGAAAACAACTCTTATGGGGAGGGTTGCCAATTAGGACATCTCGTCCACAATTTTAAAACATTTTCATAAGCGCTCATATGGGGAGGGCAAACACGATGAATGTGTCATCGATTTCTAAACAAACAGATGCCGTTAAATCCAATAATTACTTTTCTACTCTAGGAAAGCTAGATCAACAATACCATACAATCTCAAGTTTTACAGGAGCACTACTCTGTATACAGATACCTGCATTCATTAACCGCTATAAGCAAGAGATTGCCACTGAAAAAACCTTCTTATTTGAGAATTTAGCTCATAAAATAAGGGGATGCCAATCAGCTTTTAACTATCCTTTAACACCCATTCACCAATTCAATATTTGGAAACTGGCACAAACTTGCATCAACCGCTATAAAAGTCATGGGGCTAATATTGATCCTGAGGCCAATCTATTTGAAAAAGGCCTACACAGCATCAAACATCAATCCATTGCAACTTTTGCTGAGCAATGGAAAAAACTCCAAGAAGCCTATACAGCTCTAGATGACGCTTCGCTTTTAACCAAGCCCTTATCATTTATCCGGCACTACAATCACTCAATCTCAAAAAAAGTATTTGGCGAATATCGATTCGACCTACCTATTTCCACAGAAGCTCTTTTCTATGGAATCTGTGGCACGGTATTAGGTTCTACAATCTATACTTTGGCACATCATTCAATAACTCATTATAACAACAAACGGGGAGACAACAATGAGTAGTATATCACCTTTCACACCAAATTTTGATGACAGCAGGACTTTCTTCAACAAAGAAGTTCCGTTGAAAATCGCAAAAGAAGTAATAAAAAATGAGGGTAAAAAACTTGAGGTTCTAAAGCCTATGAGTGACCCTGTAATCAATATATTTTTCCCTGAAGGACACAGCAAGATAGATCTCTTTTTAACCTTTGCAACAAGCGCAGGTTTCAACTATGTAGCAAAATTTTATGAAGAATATATTTCTTCATTAGACACCATGAAATCCTGTATTACAAAGGTCTTAGAATACGATTCAGAGTATTGCACCGAAGCTATTCCAAAAAATGAGCGACGGGAATATAAAAGACTAGAACCCCTTGTTAGAGCAGAAGTCTGCAAAAACATTCTTCAACAACATATCAACCACTCCGAATATTGTGAAGAGGCCCCTAAAAGCCCTTCCTGCAAAAAGTATAAACTAAAAGAAAACGTACTAAAAGAAGCTGTAGAGTTTAGAGATAGCCTCGATGAAAACTTAAAAAAAGTGGATTCTCTGTCAAAATCCATTCATAACCTAAAGAAAACCCCTCCTCTCCTTGAAATCCTTACCACCCCTCTTAACTTCGATAAGCGAGGAATGACAATGGCATGGAAAAAAATGGATTTCATGCCACGGTTCTCAAAAAGAGGAGTTGTTTGGGGATTAACCGGAGGAATGCTTTCCAATACGATTTGGGCTCCTATAAAAGGAGGCGCTAAAACAGTCCAGTATACTTGGGCGGGGAGCAAACTTATTAAAAAACTCTTTAAAACTAAAGATGAAGCGGCTGCCCTATAGCGCTTAAAGCAGCTTCCCGAATACTTTCGGAAAGAGTAGGATGGGCGTGGCAAGCCGATGCAATGTCGGCAACCTGCGCCCGCTTCTGCAGAGCCATCACCCCTTCATGAATCAATTCCGATGCAGAAGGTCCGATAATATGCATGCCAATTAACCTTCCAGAGACTTTATCACCGACAATTTTAACGAGTCCCTCGGTCTGTCCTGAGCATCTGGCGCGGGAATTGGCTTTAAAAGGACAAGTTCCTACCATCACATCGATTTTCATCTCGCGCGCTTCGCTCTCCAAAAGCCCGACGGAAGCCACTTCTGGAGAGGTGTAGACTACGTTAGGGATAAAGAGATAGTTGATATCAGCTTTTTTACCTGCGATAATGTCAGCGACTGCCATTCCCTCTTCAGAGGCGCGATGTGCTAACGCAACCCCTTCGATAACATCACCGATAGCAAAGACATTGGGCACCTTGGTGCGGAACTGATCATCGACGAAGATATGACCTCTACCAGATTTTTCTACCCCAATCTCATCGAGTCCCAAACCCGCTGTATAGGGTTTGCGCCCAATGGCAACTAATACACAGTCAGCATTAAAGACGGAGGACTGCTTGCCCTCGTTGACGATCAAAGAGATATGCTCTTCGGTAAGTTTTGCTTTTGCCACCTCGGTATCAAGATGGAAAGTCATCCCCTGGGCCATTAATGTCTGTTGTAAAAGGCGGCCAATAGCCACATCTAAACCGTAGCAGACATGTTCTAGCTGCTCGATGAAAGTCACTTTCGTGCCGAGACGTGCATAAACGGAGGCCAGCTCCACGCCGATAACGCCAGCGCCGACGACTATCATTGATTTAGGTACTTCAGGAAGACTTAAAGCTCCCGTCGAAGAGAGCACCTTTTTCTCATCAAAGGGAAGAAACGGCAAAGCAATCGGCTCGCCACCTGTAGCGATGATAAAATTTTCCGCCTCGACGGTGCTTTTACCTTGAGCATTTTCCACCTCCACCATATGGGGAGAGACAAAACGGGCCGCCCCTATAATCGAGGTGATCTTATTGGCTTTAAAAAGCCCATCGATCCCTTTACGAAGACCATCGACGACACCCTCTTTAGCTTTCTGCAGCTGTTTCCAGTCAAGGGTAAGAGCGGAGCCATCAAGACCCCAATTAGCGCCTTGTTTGACCTCATGGTATTTTTCTGTCCAGTGGAGCAGGGCTTTAGAGGGCACACAACCTACATTTAGGCAAGTGCCGCCAGGGAAACCTCGCTTATCGATGATAGCCACCTTTTTCCCAAGCTTTGCCGCTCGTATCGCCGCCACATAGCCACCGGGACCTGCGCCAATTACCACAAGATCAAACATGAGTATCTCCTAAATATGCAGCAACAGCCTGGAAGGGTCTTCTAAGCACTCTTTCATATGAACCAAAAAGCTCACCGCTGTCTGTCCATCAACAATTCTGTGGTCATAGCTTAGAGCCAGATACATCATAGGTCTGATAACAATCTGGTCATCGATGACGACGGGACGCTTTTCAATCTTGTGCATCCCAAGTATCCCACTTTGGGGTGGGTTAAGAATCGGTGTGGAAAGCAGGGAACCGTAGACGCCACCGTTGGTGATGGTAAAACCGCCGCCTTTAAGCTCATCGACAGAAAGACCGCCAGAGCGTCCCCTTTGAGCAAAATCGGTGATAGCCCCTTCAATCTTAGCGAAATTTAGCTTATCACAGTCGCGAACAACAGGGACGATAAGCCCCCTTTCTGTTCCGACAGCAATACCGACATCAAAATAATGACGCTCAACAATATCGTCACCATCAATGTAGCTGTTTAGCCCAGGAAAGGCTTCCAAAGCGCTGACACAGGCTTTAACGAAAAAGGACATAAAACCGAGACGCACACCATGGTCTTTAACAAACTTATCACGGTATTTTGCTCGTATCCCCATCACCGCTGTCATATCAACCTCGTTGAAGGTGGTGAGCATGGCTGTATTTGCCTGCACCTCAACGAGCCTGTGAGCGATGATTTTGCGGATCTTTGACATCTCTTGGCGCGTTTCGCGTCTTTCAGACTCTTTTTTAGGTTTTGCTTTCTCTACTTTCGGGGCAGGCTTTTCCTCTTTGGCAGCGAGGTCTTTTACAAACTCCTCTTTACCACGGCGCGTCGGAGCCTTTTCCTTCTCTTTTTTGGCAGCTTTCTCATCAGATTCAATATAGCCGATAACCTGCTCAGCCGTTACCGTATCATCGAGTGCAACATCTAGGTGTACTATCCCAGAAGCTGAAGCATATAGCACCTGATTTGCTTTGTCTGTTTCCAACTCAAGGAGTTCATCATCAGCGGAAACTTTTGCTCCCGACTCTACCATCAAACGGGCAACTGTCGCTTCAGAGACAGATTCCCCCATCTCCGGCACTGTTATCACAACTTTCATCTTCCCTCCTTCAAGCTGGGGCGGTGTGGTAAGACATCTCATAAAATGGCTGCTCCTCTGAGGAGAAGACAGCGTTAATCAGCTCATTGAGCTGCTTTTTGTGGGTAGTAAAAGATCCTGTAGCAGGCGAGGCTGATGGTTTGCGCCCAATATATTTCAGCTCCGCCCCTTTGGGTAGAGCCTCCCCTATTGGCACGCGAAGTGACTTCCATGCGCCCATGTTGCTTGGCTCTTCCTGTACCCAGAAAAAGGAACTAGCACTGCTATAGCGAGCTATAATTTCCTGCATCCTTGTCATATGAAAAGGGTAGAGCTGCTCAATACGCACTATCGCCATATCTTTAGCTTTGAATTTCTCCCTGCCGGCAATTAGATCATAGTAGATTCTGCCGCTACAGAAAACAACCCTCTTAGCTTTGGTAGAAGCTTGTGCATCGTCGATAATCTCTTGGAAATGACCGTCTGAGAGATCTTTTAAACTGCTCACACATTTAGGATGACGCAACAAACCCTTTGGTGTGAAGACAATCAAAGGTGTCGTCTCCTTGCGCTTCACCTGACGGCGCAGCAGATGGAATAGCTGCGCTGGTGTTGTCGGATAGGTCACCTGCATATTGTAGTTACCCGAGAGGTTGATGAATCGCTCCATCCTTGCCGACGAGTGCTCCGGTCCCTGCCCTTCAAAGCCGTGAGGAAGAAGCAGTGTCAAGCCACTGCGCGTCCCCCATTTCTGCTCACCTGTAGCGATAAACTGGTCAATAATGACCTGGGCACCATTGCAAAAATCACCAAACTGCGCCTCCCAGATCGTTAACGCCTCTGGGGTGGAGATACTGTAACCATATTCAAAACCGAGCACACCATATTCTGAGAGTGGACTGTTATAAAGATCAAAACGCCCCTGATCTTTACTGATATGGCGAAGAGGAAAATACTTTTTAGCATTTTTCTGATCGACCCAAACACCGTGACGATGACTAAACGTTCCCCTGCGCGAATCTTGCCCCGACAATCTAATATCGGTACCCTCTTTTAAAAGACTTCCAAAAGCTAAAATTTCACCTAGTGCCCAATCGACGCTATTTTCATCTGTCGAATTTGCTGCCACTTTCCGTCGTTTTTCAACTAAGTTACCCAACTTGCGGTGGATATTAAATCCCTCTGGCACCCTGCTCGATACTTTGATCAGATTCCTTAAAGTATCTAAAGGAACAGCAGTATCCACCGCTGCAAAGAACCCTTCAGGATTTTTACCTTTCACCTTATCAACCAAGCCTTTGTGCTCACTTGCCACCTGCGCTCCTTTAAGGGCGCGATCTAAAGCTTTTTTGTATTCCTGCTCCAGCGTCTCTGCCATATAGCGCTCAAGAACACCTTGCTTGACGAGATAGTCACGATAAAGCTCACGTATCGGCTTCTTTTTGCGGATCAGCTGATATTCTAATGGTTGGGTGAAAGCTGGCTCATCAGTCTCATTGTGCCCATATTTACGATAGCCGTTAAGGTCGATAAAGACATCACAACCAAAAAGCTGACGCATCTCCACAGCCAACATCGTCGCATAAACGCACGATTCAGGGTCTTCAGCATTGACGTGGAAAACGGGCGCATCGAAGGTACGGGCGATATCAGTGCAGTAATGCGTTGAGCGCCCCCCTCTTGGCAATGTGGTAAAACCGATGCGGTTGTTGATAACGATATGGATCGTACCGCCGGTAGAGTATCCCTTCAGACGACCCAGCTGCATCGTTTCGTAGACCACCCCTTGGCCTGAAATCGCCGCATCGCCATGAACTAAAACGGGGACGACACCCTCTTTGCCTTCGGTAATCTGCTTAGCAAAAACCTGTCCCTCTACCACGGGATCAACCGCCTCTAAATGGCTGGGGTTGGGAGTGACGGAGATCTTAACTTTGGGGCCCGCTTCGGTTTTAACCTCAGAGCTATAGCCCTTGTGGTATTTGACGTCGCCACTGCCGGCTACCGACTCAGGGATGTAGGAGTCTTCAAACTCACCGAAGACCTCTTTAAAGGACTTGTTTAAGATGTTAACCAAGACATTCAAACGCCCGCGGTGAGCCATACCGATGATCAGCTCTTCAACTTTATGCTGCGCTCCAAACTCATAGATGGCATCTAGCATAGGGATAAGCGTCTCTTCTCCCTCCAAAGAAAACCTTTTCTGTCCTACATACTTGGTATGCAAAAAGGACTCGAAAAGCTCAGATTTGTTTAGATGCTGGAGTATCATCCTCTTTTGATCAATGGTAAGCTCTATCTTAAAGCGAGTAGGCTCGATGCGCTCTTGTAGCCACTTTTGCAATTCGATGTTGCCAACGTTCATGTATTCAACACCGACACCGTCGCAGTAGATATCGCGCAAAGCCTCGACAATCTTCTTTAGTGGTGCGCTATCCTCTTTCAAAAGACCGCATGTGGGAAAATTACGTTCCAGCTCTTCCTCTTTAAAACCTAAAGTGGCCAAGCTAAGCTCACGCGGCTCAGGAGCTTTACCGGTAGCGATAGGATCAACGGAGGCCATCAGATGGCCGTAGGTTCTGTAGGCATCAATCACATTGGCAATGCGGGTATCCCCGTCTGCTGAGACAACCACTTTTTTGACTGCTATCGGCTCTTTTTCTCTCTTTTCACGCCGTTTTGCCGCCTCTTCGGGCACCTCTTCCGGCTGCTCCCCTTGATCAACGCTTTCGAAAAACTTTCGCCACGATGGATCAACTGATTGAGGATCAGCCTGATAGGTAACATACATCTCCTCAACAAGAGCGTAGTCAGTAAATTGTGCCTCCAGAAACTCGTCCATATCCCTTACCTATAATTATTATATTTACTGCTCTCTATTTACCTGATGGATTAAATTTTTAAAAGAGTATAGCCGTGTAAATTTTTTGTTGACATCAAACAGCTTAACAGAAATACCTTGCAAAATATTAGGGTCACAAATATACCTATGCGCGAAAGATTCGAACTTGAGGAATTAAAGGAATAATGAGACAGATCAAAAGCGAACGTTTGAAAAAGCTTGAAGTGGAGCTGCAGGATCTCGAGCAGTGGTTAAAATTGGGTTTGGTGCCGAAAAAGGATATCCCAAAACACAAAGAAGAGATCGGTGCCATCCGCGAGAAGATCAGTGAAGAATCCGAGCGCCTTCGTTTCCTAAAAGAAAGTGGCGATCTTGAAGAGTACGTGACTCCCAAAAGAACCGCTAGCCGCACCGCCTACAGCGAGATGCCCTCTCTACCAGACATGGAGATGCCCGAAACTGGCGGCGTCACTGAGGTGGGTTATGAGGCTCCTACAGAGGTTA
>Ga0180433_10011311_pt1 | contig 10600 bp, 8 predicted proteins | sample SS_ome_8_FD_132980 | JGI IMG/M metagenome (GOLD analysis project Ga0180433, IMG submission 132980) | Hypersaline lake sediment archaeal communities from the Salton Sea, California, USA - SS_1_D_1 metaG | ecosystem: Environmental > Aquatic > Non-marine Saline and Alkaline > Hypersaline > Sediment...
AAAAAGTTCATGGTAGTCGTGGCCAGGTAATGCTTGATGCAACCCACAACGTAATCAACCTGTGCGTCCGTCATCGTGGGAAAAAGCGGCAGAGTCATCTCTCTTTTTCCTGCGTATTCCGTGAGCGGCAGATGACTTGGTGATGACATGTCTCTCCTATAATACGAAAACAGGTGAATAGGGGGATAGTGGATGCTGGTTTGGACACCCTGATCACGCAGGTATTTCATAAGTCCGTTTCTATCGACCTTTTCGGAAAGCAAGACAGGAAAGATATGACACGATGAGACCCCCTTGAAGTGGGAAAATGGCAAGGCAATCCCTTCAATACTGTCAAGCTTCTGTCTGTAAAGCGACCACAGTGCGCGACGTTTCGCGTTGTTTTCATCCAGTTTTTCCAACTGCGCGAGCCCCAAACTGGAACGCAGATCATCAATGCGGTAGTTGAAACCCGGTCCCACCACGTCGTAGCTGAAATCGTGGCCTGTATGTCGATCCCATGTCAGGGTGGTCATGCCGTGAGATCGATAGGTTCTCATTTTTTCTGCTAATTCGTCATCATTCGTAACCACCATGCCCCCCTCTGCCGTGGTCATATTCTTATTCGAAAAAAAGCTGAAACAGCCGATGTCACCCATCGCGCCCACTTTGTAGGCACGTCCGTTGTCCGTTGTCCGTTGTCCGTTGTTTAATTTTGAGCTTTGAGCTTTCAGCTTTGAACTTTCAGCTTTCAGCCTTGAGCTTCCAGCCCCTTCTGCTCTGAGCTGTGAGCTGTGAGCTCTGAGCTCTATCTCCTTTGAACTATATTCCGCTCCCACCGCATGAGCGGCGTCTTCAACAACTGACAGGCCTCGCCTCCGCGCTATTTCCATGATTCTGTCCATATGGCATGGGAAACCCCCATAGTGCACAACAACAATGGCCTTGGTCCTCTCGTTGATCTTCGACTCTATATCATCAGGCGAGATCGTGAGATCGTCCAAGCTCGCAATGTCTGCAAACACGGGGGTTGCTCCCGTATACCCGATGGCGTTCGCTGTTGCCACAAAGGTTAGGGAAGGCAAAATTGCCTCATCGTTCTGATTCAGGCCCAGGGCATTATGGGCAAGATGCATGGCGGCAGTCCCCGAACTTACAGCCAGCGCATGCTTGACTTTAAGATATTCTGCAAAGGTCGATTCAAAATCCCTGGTGACCTCGCCCATGGTAAGCCAGTTGGAATCCAATACCCCTCTCACGCGCTCATATTCTTCTTTTCCTAAATCCAGATCGAAAAGAGGCACCTTCCATTCAGTCAAGGTGAAGATCCTCCGTCACCTTCGCAAATTCCCCTTGTGCCAGCTCGTAGTCCTCGTGACGCCCTATATCCAACCAATATCCATCAAAGGGAAAGGCCATGACCTTCTTGCCGGCCTTTATCAGGGAGACCACAAGGTCCGGGAAGTCTAAATAGCCATTGGGCTCAATCCACTGCAATATCTCGGGTTCAAACACGTAAATCCCCATACTCACATTATATCTCAGGGTGGGCTTCTCCAAGTACCGCCTTAATCGGAATGCCTCATCCATCTCCAGGACCCCTAGATCAATCTTGACCTCCTTGTTATAAGTGGCAATGGTGGCTATTGCCTCGTTCTGCTTATGGAATGTCACCAATTTGTCATACTTCAGGTTACTGAGGACGTCCCCGTTCATCACCAGGAAAGTCTCGTCAAGCCCATGAATCAGGCCCAGTGCGCCGATGGTGCCCAAGGGCTTGTCTTCCCTTGAATAGTCGATCTTAACCCCGTACTTCTTTCCGTCCCTGAAGTAGGCCTCAATCAATTCTGCCAGGTACCCCACTGCCATGGTGAAGCGAATGAAACCATGCTGTTTCAACTGCCTGATGATGATTTCCAAGATCGGTCTGTCGCCAACAGGCATCAGCGGTTTCGGGATCACCGTCGTGTAGGGAAGGAGGCGCGTGCCCTGCCCTCCAGCCAAGATGATAACCCTCATCGTATTGCCTCCGGTATTAGCTGAAAGCTCAAGGCTGAAAGCTGAAAGGGAGACCGCCCTCTTTCAATAAGAATTTTCCTGCCTGCATTTTAATGATGTTTAGAACCCTATCGTGTCGAACATCGCTTTTGAGACTTTTGTAAAACTCCGCATTTTGTCCATTCAGATTTTACGCGCTTCCAGCCTTGAGCTTTCAGCTTCGAGGTTCATCCTACACGGCGTAGTCCCTTTTGTATGCACCGACATGGGCTTTGAACCAATCAATCGTCTTACCCAGGCCCTCTTTGAGACTCATCTCGGGCTTCCAGCCTAAGAGTTCTCTGCCCTTGGCGTTGTCGCATATTAGCCTCTCCACTTCGCTCTTTTCCGGTCTAACTCGGACCTCGTCTGTGCAAATCTCTGCCTTATTTCCCATCATTGACAATATTAATTGAGCCAGGTCCCCCATGGATATTTCCCGCCCGGAGCCGATATTGACGACCTCGCCAATGGATTCCGGCGACCTCGCTACCTCAATGAGCCCTTCTACGGTTTCTTCAACATAGGTGAAATCTCTCGTGGGGTGAAGGGAGCCCAACGCGACCTTGTCTCCCTTCACGGCCTGCAAGATGATGGTAGGGATGACGGCCCTGGCAGACTGCCTGGGGCCATAGGCATTGAATGGCCGTGCAATAGCCACCGGCAGGCCGAAGCTTCTCCAATAGCTTTCAGCCAGCTTGTCGGCAGCGATCTTTGTGGCAGCGTACGGAGATTGGGCTTGCAGTGGATGCTTTTCGTCTATGGGGGAGTAAGTTGCCGTCCCATAAACCTCGCTGGTCGAGGTATGGACGATCTTCTCTACGTTTGCTCCAAGGCACGCATTCAGGAGATTCGCTGTTCCCACAACATTCGTTTGAACAAAATCCATGGGATTGACATAAGAATAGGGAATGGCTATAACTGACCCCAGGTGAAACACGATGTGGCAGCCCGCCACCGGATCTCTGAGCGCCTCTCGGTCTTTCAAGTCGCCTGCGAAGATCTCAATCTCATCTTCAATCTCCCTGGACACCGCATCCAGGAGGCCATAATCGCTGCGTGAGTTGTATCGCACGAAGGCTCTCACGTTAGCCCCCATCCTGACCAGGGCTTCAACCAAATGACTGCCGATAAAGCCCCCAGCGCCTGTAACGAGTATCTTCTTGCCTTTGATTTTCATGAATCTTCCGCCGTCGATTGGACTATTGGAGTGCTGGAGTATTGGAGTGCTGAATTAGGCATTGCCATAAATCGCATTACTTTCCTTCACCATCAGATGATCAATCCATTCTCCTCGTTCTCTTTTCTGTTCTAGGCTTTCCACAAGCTTCAGCAATCCATTTTCCAGTTTGTAAGCCAGTGTGTCCAGATTATAAAATTCATCTTCTGTGATCTGTTTCGCTTTCCGATAAGCATGGAGTCCAGACACTGACTCACCAAGTGAACCAAGGGCTATGTTCAGGAAATTTAGGTACTCACGAACCGATCGACGGCAGTATCCCTCGGCAATATTTCGGTGCACGGAATCGGTTGAAGCCGTGGCTTGAGTCGCTACTCGCTTTAATTCATAAGGAAATCCACGAAAGACTTTGCAGGTCTGAACATAGTACTCGATTGCGTCGTTCCAAACTCTCAGTTTTTGATATCCCCTGTTCTTATTCTTTGGCATATCCCATTATTCCCTGGCCCAGACCGGTCTTGCATGCGTTGACTTCCACGGACTGCACTTCTGGACCATTGCAGGGAGTGCTGCGTATTACATCCAAATCGCGCCAGGGCGGGCCAGCACTCCATTACTCCAACACTCCAGGAACATTTAACCTCTTAGTTTGCGAGGGCAAAGACCTGACACTCGACATCTGCCTTTTCACACAGCGATTTTATATATTCAAGATCCTCCGAATTAATGTCCCGTATCGCAATAAGGATCTGGTCTACCTGGTAAAGCCTGACCAAGGCCTCGATATCATGCCGCGTCCCCAGAATCTTCAGCCCTTGGAAACGCTTCCGCATCTTCTTCGGATCATCATCTACAAAGCCTACGATGTTGCTGTCGCTTTCCATTTTCAAATAGCGCACCGCCAGATCTCCCATGCCATCGGCCCGGTAAATCAAGATATTCTTCCGTGAGGCATTCCTCTCACGTTTTAGACTGCCCCACAGAGCCTTTATAAACAACCTATACCCTCCCATGAGGCAAATAAGAATAAACCAATCAATAACGAAGACGGACCGTGGATGTCCTCTTTCTCCAACCAAGAAAGTCAAGAGTATAATCAAGAGCGAACTAATGGTTACCCCTTTCAAGATCTTAAGCAGCTCCTCAAAAGACATGTAGCGAACGAGGGTACCGTAAAGCCCAAAGTATGTGAAGACGACTATCCTGGCAATGATCACATATGGAAGCGTGTGCACCAATATGATTTTTTCAATAGGGTGAATTTGGCCTTCCATACGCAGGAAATATGCTAACACGTAGGACATCATGCAAAGCAAAGCGTCACAGAGAAAAAGTGCGATCTGCTCGGCATTTTCAAAAAAGTGTCGCCTCGTAATAGCCCCGGTTATGGTAATCATTATCCCCTTCAGGAGGCACGCCACGTCTTTCATTAAGGACGCACGGCGCACATATTCTAAGTCGATCGCCAGTTTCTTCGGGAGGATGTGGTTAGTATAGTATTGTCGCGGATCCGCACCTTGAGCGTAAAGCTCTTCTTCGTTGCGCATTTGGATCTGGCTTGGACCTACAATACCAGGCCTTACGGTCAGCACCTTCAGCTGTTCAGGGCTGTACAGCTCCACAAATTCCGGCATCTCTGGCCTTGGACCCACGAAGCTCATCTCACCCCGGAGCACGTTTATTAACTGGGGCAACTCGTTGAGCTTCGTTCTTCTCAAGATCGCCCCCAAGGAGGTGACTCTGGGGTCGTTCTTTGCGGACAGAGCAGGCCCTGCCCAGTGCTTTGTTTCCATCATGGTTCGGAATTTCAACATCTCAAAGGGCTCCCGATCCTTCCCGACTCTCACCTGGCGGTAGAAGACGGGGCCCTTCGAATCCAGCTTGATCAGGATAGCAATGAGCACGAAAAGAGGGGAGAGAACAATGAGTCCTAAGAGTGATAAGAGTATGTCAAAACTACGTTTTAGCATATGAATGACTCATTCACGGCGTTCAGTTGCGATTCATTCCCGACCACCTGCCATCCGGCATCTCATTCTTTTTTTAATGACCACCAGGTAATGGGTTCTAAGCCAAGGTATCTTGTCCAGCAAATAGCACAGCAGGAAAGAATGTGGGGCAATGGCCCTGGCGATGGGGGGGGCAAGCGTGACCTTGCGAAAGTCAAAGCTGCAATTGGGAAAAAGCCTTATGATTTCCCGGCGCCCAATACCCTTCACATCCGGGTTGGTCGGCTTGCTCACGAAGTAGTCGTACCAGAGGACGATCCCGGAGACTGACAGGACTCTTAACACCTCTCCGGCTATTCTCTTTTTCACGCCATGGTCCAGGATCGAGGTAAAAGTGGTAAATTGCATCACCATGTCAAAGGCTTCGTCCTGGAAGGGCAGGTTCTCAGCATTAACGCACCTCAGATCCATTTTGGGACTCAACCTTATTGCTTCTTCAACAGCATAGTCCAGCAAGTCGACACCAGCAAGATTCTCGGGCCTGGCGCCGAGAGCGAGAAGCTCTCGTAGAACCCAGCCGGCGCCACAACCAACCTCAAGCACTTTCTTATTCTGTAAGGGATAAAATCCGCAACGCCTAAAGGTCTTAATTATCTCTCTCTCAAGGTTTTGGGTGATGTAAAGTTGGCCGGGAGTGAATAGAGAATAAGTGAGACCGTCCGCATGCCGGCGACTGTACGCCGACCGGACCCGGTTTTCTTCAAAGACATTCAAAATATCACCAGACCTTGCCTGTGGCCGTGAGCCGCAACACCCCCGCCAGGAACCCAATGGCATAACCGGCATGCATGGTAAAAAATACGAGGGGCATCAGGGGCGCAAACCGCCAACCCTGCCTGCCTGCGATGGTTGCTGTAGCCGCTGCGACGGCCACTAGGTAACTAATGACGACCCCAAAAAACACCCACTTGAAAAAAGGAGCCACATTCCAAAGGGCAAGGCTCCCCAGAATAGCAAGCACAAAAGCGGACGGGGCCAAATGGGCCCAGGACGCCGGCCTGCCATGCTTTTTAATCGTTCGAACCTTGCCCCGTCCATAGTTGAAATACTGACGCCACAGCGCCGGCAGCGACCCACGGGGAAAATAATGGGACTTGATTGCAGGGCTCAATAGTATCTTACCCCCGCTTTTGACCAGCCGGTAGTTCAACTCGTCATCCTCTCCATAGTGAGCCCCTTCATCATAAAGCCCGATCTTCCTGAACACTTCCCGCCGATACGCTCCCAAGTAGACGGTGTCTACAAACATCTCTTTTTCGCTGTAATGAAACCGGCTGGTCCCGACACCGAATGGGCTGCCCATGGCAAAAGCTATGGCCTTCTGCAGAAAGCTTTTTCCAACAGGCCTCATCAGCCCGCCTACGTTGTCGGCCCTTGTTCGTTTGAGAGCTTCTACGACAGAGCGAACGTAATCAGGCTCAATGCAGCTGTGCGCATCCACCCGGACGATGACCTCGCCTGCAGATAAACGCACTCCCTTATTCAACGCGTGGGTCGTTGTCTGGTGTGGATTATCCAATAATTTGACATAGGCATGTTTTTTTATGAAGTCCTCGACGATCGACCGAGAGGCATCGCAAGACATACCGTCAACAACCAGGACTTCCGTCAGTTCTTTCGGATAGTCCTGGTCCGCCACAGACCGCAAGCAAGCCCGAATATAGGCCTCTTCATCTCGCATTGGGATAAGCACCGAAACCATGGGCAGGTCATCGACATGGGCCGCTCCGGCCGATTTAGCGTTCGAATGCTGTGATGGCGCCAACTGAAAACTCCTGCATACTGTATTCTCCCGTCGCGATGCCTGCGGAAGATGCTTTCGTGGCATATTTAAGAGGCTCGGCCGGCCAAGGAACCAACTCTTCTCCCACGAGCCAGTCAAAAACGAGTTCTGCAGCCAAACGGTTCCCCTCGACGTTCCAGTGACCGTCCTCGCCGTAATAAAGCCTGTCTGTCTCTGCGTTTTCCATGAATGCAGGAAGCAGCCGAAAAAAGGGGATTCCACATTCGTGGGTCAGGGCCAAAAGTATTCGATCCGGCTTTTCAAGGTCCCACTTAATTTCCTTGAACGCGGGCCTCGATATCAACCCTTCCCAAAGGTCGCCATACACCTGTTCCCTGGAAGGAATGCTGAAAACGGCAAGATCGCTGCCGTGACCTTCGGCTTCCCTAGCGAGGGCAGACATGAGAAAGCGCGTGACCGCCCACGCTTCTTCCAAATCGGCCGGATAGGATTTCGCAAAAACGAGCCAAGGACGGGCTGCCTCCGTTCCCGGATCAGCTGCCGGCTGGGCAGATAAAAGTCCGAGGTTCATCAAAATCTTTCCGAACTGGGGCGTCCAGGTAGGCAACGCCAAACCAAGGTAGTTGTATGCACACGAATGGGCGGCCAGAAACTGCCTTAACCTGACGATTACCCCTCTTTTTTCGTAGGCCAGGCCTCTTTCTCCGTGCTGAAGAATTTCTCTGGATCGGAAGTTGTCCTGGACATCATTTCCCGCGAAAAACCCCAACAAAACAAGATCGGGGTCGTACTTGCGTCCTTCTTTTCTCATAAACAGCAAACCATAATCCGTGCCAACCCCCGCAAACCCCGCGTTAATGACCTCAAAGGTCAAGCCGCTCTCATTCAGTTTGGCTTCCAATCGCTTGGCAAATGTTTCTTCCAGGGGGACCTGCATGCCTTCCACAAAAGAATCACCCAGGACCAGGATTCGAAACGTATTGGGCCTTTTTTCATAGCTCAACTCCTTGTCCCTTAAGCCCTTTGAGTTGATGCGGACAAAAACGCGGTTCTCGCCAATTTGCCAGTAACCCTCTTTGCTCGGGATGTGAGACCATCCAAGCTCTGGATGGGGTTGTACGAAATTCTCATCGGGGAATCTGAAGAGACCAAAGGTCCTTACGACACCCTCAATCAAAAAGAGGCCTGCAACCAAGCCCAAAATCACCGATGCACCGCCAATGAGTAGCCCTTTTAACATATCTCCTCTGCTAAGACGCCTTTCCAACATCTCCCCTTTTTACAAGATTTCGGCACAGGATTTAGCCTTCAATCCTTCCTCAAAATGTTTTTTCTAGATTTGCTTCGCAACCATGGACACCCGTGTTCTTTTTCTTCCGAATCCATATTTCGTTATCGTCAATCTTCGTCAGAAATGAGTAGTTCTCGACGATGTATCGAACCACCAACGGGATTCTCACATCGTTGCCGAATCCCTCCATTTCATTCGCCCAGTGACCATTTCTGAACAGGATGCAGCTGACTTCCTTTGCCTCCAAGTCCTCTACCACCTCCTGTTGGTAGAATGGAGGCACAGCCTGGTAAATGGCTTGAAAACGCGTTGGGCAAGGCCGGTCCAGAAAATAATACCAACTCCCTTCGGACGTCATGGTCATGAAGCTTTCGCCAGGCGGGAGGTGCTTCTTCAGGTATGCAATGGTTTGTAAGTAGTTGTTCGGAATCAGTTCTTCATCCGGCTTTTCTGAGTTGAATTTATACCATGTAGCCCAGTTCGTCTCGGGCGCCAGAACAACGGTCAGAGCCATGAAGATGACAACCACAACGCCCGTGATGACTTTTTCTTCAGCTCTGATGCGTTTCAATATAGGGCATAGGCCATGCCTGATGAGAATGTAAGTCAGCAGGATGGCTATGGGACCGATGGCATCGGCAAGATGCCCCGGGTCGGATCTTCCCAAGACCCTTCTGAAACAAGCCACGCTCAGCAGAAGAAGGAGTATTTCCATGAGGTGCTCTAGGCAGAACTTCTTTGCCTTTTCCAAGAGTCCTGTCGTCGGCGAGGCCAGAGAACCGAAAAGCCCCCATACCAGCCAAAAGAGGATGCTCGAAAGGCACACCACGGGAAGGAGGAATCTTGGGTCATGAAAGGGGTAGATGAAGCCGTTCATGAGCGGATCCAGCCTGGGAAGCACCCTGAAGACATAATCGGCAAAAGGGCCATAGGCGCCCTTGATCGCTATACCCACAAGCCCAAGACCCGCTAAGAAACCGCACAGAGTGGCCCAAAGCCATCTTGCGCGGGTCGCCCGTAGGAAGAGCAGGTGGACGAGAAGGAGGAACCCTGCAGCGGCAACAGTCAAATAGACTCCCCTGTCCACTGAATTGGCAAATGAGGCAAAGGGAATGAAGGCAAAGAGGGCCAGCAGGATCTTTCCTTTCCAACTTGGTGCGTTGAAAAGGCTACTCCGCAACCCTTCTCGGATGAACTTTCCGACTGTCAAGAGGATCAAGAAACCTGCATCAACCAGACTAAAATAAAAGGGGATTCCGAACGGCCGGATATGCCTGACAAAGAGCAGAGTCAAAACGGCCAAAGCAGCATAGTGAATGCTCTTTTCATAAAGAAAGTAGCAGGCAACGAAGAATATTGCCAGGGTTGCCAAGCCCAGACACGCATCAAGAGTCCGCAGAGCCCCTATGGATCGCCCAAATATCTTGAAAGCGAAGACGGCCCTCAGGGGGTCACGGAAGACCCCATGAATGAAGATAGCGTCCTTATAAGGGACTTTACCGTGCAGATAATCGATGGCCGGTCCAAGGCTTTCACCTTCGTGGAAGGTGTCCAGCGGGCCGGCTCGGTAGGTGTACCCGCCTACCAGAAGGAACATTGTGAGCAACATAAACCACAACAGAAACTTTGATAGGACCCCCGATTGCCCAGAAAAGGAACATGGTCCCTCTCTTCGTGGATTCATGCAGGACCGGCGAAGAACGTGATTAGGCCAAAGTATCAACAGGAATGCTGTGGGCAGGCAAAGCAAAATAGCGAACTTGATCAGATCATTGGCCGGATTATACTGTAGCGTTGCCAGGGGGCCCGGGATTCGCCACGGGTTGGAAAAGGGAAGCCGGACTTGGTTCTGGAGCAAGAAGCCCACGAAAAAAGAGAGCACAAACAGACCCGCCGAAAGAGCCCAGCAAATCCATGGGGCCTTCACCTGGAAAGCGAGACGCGGGGAGACAGCCGGACTCAATCTCCCCCCTTCATTATATTCCTTATATTCCTTTCCGGTAATCGACTTTCCCCAGGAACCATCCCAGCCATGCGGCCATCACATAGGCGGGCGTGACGCCCGCATGCTCGAAGTAACCGTGCCGCAGGACATACCAGAGATTCTTCGGAATCGTGCCCATGGCGAAAACCCACATCGCCAAAAGGTCCAATAAGAGGAGTCGTTGGGCCTTGGTCTCGCCTTTGACCAGGGCCTCGGTAAACGCGCAGTCCCTCGAAGCCCTGTAGGCCCTCCTGAGGTCCACGGGATGCGTATGGGCTACCACTGCCTCTGGGGTATAGACAATGGAAAACCCGGCATTCAAGACCTCTTCCTGCCACATCAGATCCTCCGCCCATCTTACCTCTTCGTTGAACCT
>Ga0180433_10011312_pt1 | contig 10599 bp, 8 predicted proteins | sample SS_ome_8_FD_132980 | JGI IMG/M metagenome (GOLD analysis project Ga0180433, IMG submission 132980) | Hypersaline lake sediment archaeal communities from the Salton Sea, California, USA - SS_1_D_1 metaG | ecosystem: Environmental > Aquatic > Non-marine Saline and Alkaline > Hypersaline > Sediment...
AATACATAACCTCGCTTGATTTGTCTATTTGTGCTTTTGCAAATGTTATTGAATTATATTCGTTCATTATTCTTGTAATTGAAGGCATGAATCTATAAAAAGCAAGCGCATACATTGATAATATTGGAATTACATATTCAGGAGTTGATATTCGATATACAATATACATAACGGCACTTACTAATATTGTAAATCCTATAGTTTCTAAAAAAATTCTAGGTGTATTTTGAAGGACTTTATTCAAAACATTTTCTTTTATTATTTGAGAATCTGCTTCGTAAAACCTATTTATTATATGTTCTTCATTTGAAAGAAGTTTTACTAATTTAAAGTTCATGTACGATTCGTGAAACACGCGGCCTATTTTTTGGCCGAGTAATGCGACTTTTCGGCCCCCAGCTTCTAGCTTTTTGGAGAAAGTTTTTAAAAGAAAAGTTGCTTGGGCAGTAAGCATGAAAGATAAAACCAATGTCATTTTCCAATTAATAAAAATTAATGACATATATATAAGAATAACCGTGAATATTTCAGAAAATATATTTACAAAAGATGAGATTATGATGGAAAGATTGTTTGCGTCAACAAATATAAGCTTATTAATTGTGGCAGGATTTTTTGATGAAAATTTATTGTAATTAAAATTTAAGTAGTTTTGAAAAAATCTAAATGTGAATAAGTGGCGCCTGCGTTCTGAGAATTTATATAGATAGTAACTGTATAAGAATGTTATTAGGCAGCGAGAAATATAAAAAAATATTAGAAAAAAGCCTAAGTATAAAATTGCTCTTTTAGGTGTTGTGGGACCTAAATAATTACAGGCGTATTGGTAATATTTATGTGAACTTATTGTATTGAAATTTGTAATTGTTGATATGAAAAACATTGTTAGTGTTATATTTGCAACTTCAAGAATAGATATGAATATGGTTGAGCAACCTAGCAAGATTAATATTTTTTTATCTCTACGGGTTAATAATGTTCTTAGTTTTTCTATAAATGTCATATTTGAATGATATTAGATTTTTTATTTATTTGTTCGAAAGACCCTTCTTCGCTAAAACTACGCCGGGCAGGCCCTTCGACAAACTCAGGGAGAACGGATATTTTATTATCTAATGTCTTTATGTCTTCCTTAACCATCAACTTTACTAATTCCTTAAGAGAGGTTTTTGCTTCCCACCCTAACTCCGTTTTTGCTTTTTGTGGATTTCCTATTAATAAATCAACTTCAGTTGGTCTAAAATATTTTGGATCAACTGATACAAGTTCTTTTCCTGTTTTTTTATCGAAACCTTTTTCTTTTACTTCGGAGCCATTCCATTCTATTTCTACTCCAATTTCTTTAAATGCAAATTCTACAAATTCTCTTACCGAGTAAGTTTTTCCGGTTGCTATTACAAAATCTTGAGGTTTTTCTTGTTGAAGCATACGCCACATGGCTTTGACATATTCCTTTGCATATCCCCAATCTCTTTTTGCATCTAAATTTCCTAGGTGGAGTTTTTCTTGAAAACCAAATTTTATTGACGCGACGGCTCTTGTTATTTTTCTTGTGACAAAGGTTTCTCCTCGGCGAGGAGATTCATGATTAAATAGAATTCCGTTGCATGCAAACATGTTATATGCTTCGCGATAATTAACAGTAATCCAATACGCATATAATTTTGCTGCGGCGTATGGTGATCTAGGATAAAATGGCGTTGTTTCTGATTGAGGAATCTCTTTGACTTTGCCATAAAGTTCGCTTGTTGAAGCTTGATAAAATCTTGTTTTGTTTGTTAATCCTAAAATTCGTATTGCTTCAAGAATTCGTAATGTTCCTAATGCATCAGAGTTTGCCGTGTATTCAGGAGTTTCAAATGAAACTTTTACATGGCTTTGTGCCGCTAAATTATAAACCTCATCAGGTTGAACTTCTTGGATTATTCGAATGATGTTTGTTGCATCTGTAAGATCGCCATAGTGAAGAATAAAATTTCTATGATTCACATGATGTTTGTCTTGATAAATATGATCTATTCGCGATGTGTTAAAACTTGAAGAACGACGTTTAATCCCATGAACTAGATAACCTTTTTCTAGGAGGAATTCTGATAGATAAGATCCATCTTGTCCCGTAACTCCTGTTATTAATGCGCGTTTCATGTAAATTTATTAATTATATTATTAAGTTCATATTTGCATTTGTCTCTACTATTAGATTCTAAAATTTTATTTACATTGATTATTTCTAATAACCTATTATTGCTTTTTCTACACATAAAAGATTGATTAATCTTTTTTTTAATTTCATACCCTAGGTATTTATTTAAAACGATTCTAAATGAATTTACGGGTGATATCTCACGATATAAAGACTCATATTCTTTTTCTGGAAAATAATATGCATTTAATATAGAAAATACACTATTTATATTTTCATAAAGATTGTCTGGGTATTGAGAATGCAACCCTAAGAATGCAGAATCTGCTACAAAACCATGATCGCCTTGTAATATTATTATTGGTTTTTCTTCGGATTTATTAATTATATATTTTATTGTTGGCAATATTTTCTTACTTATAAAATGCACTTGTTGTGAATATTTGTTTTTATGATCTAAGAAATTCTCAGAAAGATTTATGCCATTACAATCAAATACATAAGGTGGATGGGGACATAGAATATGACAAAAAATAAATTTAGGCCCATTTATTTTTGATATTTCTTTTAATTCTTTTATTTGATCCAATATTTTGTAAGAATGATTTTTATAAATAAATTTTAATATTGGCTTATCAAAATAATGTAAAAATGTTTTTTGCAATAAAAAGCTTGCTAATAGGTCAAAATTGGCTAAAAAGCTTTTACAAAATTTAGAGGCATTAAAATTTTTAAAACTATTATTATTTCTGTAATCAAATTGAGATATAGCAATAGATGATTTTATGTTAAAGCATTTATAATTATTTTCTTCAAGGATATTTACTAAATTATTATTTTTAACCAAATAGCGAAAGTATTCAATATTGGAGGGGGTTGAATACTTTTTATGGTATTTCATATTTATAGAGCTAGATAAAGAATAGCCTGTGCATGGATAATTGCTTTTACTTTGTTCAGCAATATAGAATCCTTGTTTCTTGAGTTTATTTATGAACCATGAATTATCATAAAAATGAAATTTTTTTAAAGCATCAGAAGAAGTATACATATCCAAAATTATGTAATATATATCTGGCTTTTTAATAGATAAGGGATTGTGTTTTGTTCTATCGGGCATAGAGAATAGTTTTTTATTTTCAAAGTTTTTTATCGAATTGAAATTTTTATATTTTTGAAATGTTATGTTAGTTAGTGAGATTGATATTAAAATAGTAAAAAATATAATTAATTTATTATTTATATTTTGAATATAATATTCTTTCTTGATGTGAAAAATTTTTATCATCAAATATATCAATGCAATAACAATTGCAATAATCCAGTATCTTAATCTGATGATTCCCGTTTCGGCATATTTAAGTCCAAATAATTCATTCATTTTTTCTATAAAAAAATGTAAATAAAAAAATATTAGTAAAATGATACTTGATATAAATGAAGATTTATTCGTGGATTTATATATAAAAAGAAACAATGTAAATAGTGATATAGTAGAAATAAGCAATATGATAGATAGTGTTAATAAATGTGAAATATAAATATCTGCTATGTTATTTTCAAACAATGAAATGATAGGGAATAATGTTATTAATATTGGAGCGAAGGAATTTAGTGTAATTCTAATGATTTTGTTCATTGGTTAACTTATTTTTCTCATCAAGCAAATAATTCGTTCAGATTCATTAATTTTTTGTTCATTAAAAATTTCAAAATGTTTAGAAAATATTTTTTCGAATTTTTCTTGATTATATTCTGGGAAAATATCTTCTCTTGTTGATAAGAGTTTTTTAACTTTTTTATCTGATTTAGGCACGAATTCAATTATTAAAAATTTGCATAGGTTTTTTAAAAATAAGGCGATTTTTTCTAGGGGGACATTGTTCGATATTGCTAAGTGATGGATTAGTGCTAAAGCCATTATTAAATCTACGGGCCCTCGTTTCTGTATAGAGCTTCTTTCACAGTTATTCCAGCCAATGTTTGGGCTAGGGTTAGTTAGGTCTAATGATAATGGAAGAATGTTTTCTAATTTATTTTCTGAGCAATATAAATAGTTTTTTTCTACGCATGCGGGATCTATATCGAATGAGACAACATTACAATTGCGATTTTTTGCTATAAGCCTACTAAATGTTCCATCATTGGCGCCTAAGTCCCAAGCGGTTTCATAATGTATTCTTGATAATAAACTATTAATTATTTCTTGCTTATGAAGGAAGCCATTTTCGGTATAGCTATCATCATCATAGTAATCGCGCCATTCGGTTTTTTCTATGTTCCACTTTAAATTAGAAATGCTGTTTTTTAGGTTGTTTATTATTCCTTTGAGCGCCGTTTTAGATATAGTACGTTTATTTTTAGATTTACTTTCAGCCGAATCTTCGAATTTTTTTTGTAGTTTTGAATGAATGTGGATATGCAATTTTGTAGATGGCCTAAAGTGTGTTTTAAGTGGTAATAATTTGGAGGCTAAGTCTAAAGGGATACCATCTATATTATTTTTAAACAATTGACTTAATCTTATGTCTGTATGAGCCATGAGTGACAATGGGGCGAAGAAGTGTTGGCAAAATTGTTTATAAGCAATCCAAGGTTTACCTTCTTCATAATTTTCAAATGATAGTGTATCTATGAAGATAGGCTTTCCATTTTTAAATTGCACGTTGTATGAAGAAGCGTCTTTTAAAGACATTCCATAATCTAACGCAATTTCTTGAATATTTAGTGTTAATAATGCAGCATCTTTTAATTGTGAAAATGACCATTCATATGGATATGAGATAAAAGGAATAATTTCTGGACTTATTATTTTGAATGTATTTGTAGATTCATAAAATATTTGATTATCTATTTCTTCATGACTAACAAGAAAATTATTTTCTGTAAGTTTTTTATATAATCCTGATTGAATCAAATAATTATAGTGATTTTTATAAGAATTATTTATTGATCGGTATAGTTTCCTATCTTGCCAAAATAAATATCCGTTAGGATCTCTAAAAGAGCTTTCGATTAATTTTATATTTTCTTTCATAGAAAATTATTTTTTTGATCGTTTAAATTTTGAAGTGAAAAAGCTTTTTATGCCTTTCCAATAAACTTTAACGGTATATAACCCCGCAGCTCCTCCAGCAATTAATATTTGAATTATGTAGCTTCCTGTTCCAGGATCTATGTATCCATACATATTTGATGGTGTTAAAGCAAAAACAATCAGTGCAAAAATTAATAAATTTAAAGCGATCATAATAGACTCCTTTTATGATATATTTTGTACTTCTTTTACTTTTTCCACGTTATTTATTTTAGAAATCAAAATTGTATCATCTGTTTCAACGACACACAAATTTTCAACTCCAATAAATGTAACTATTTTTTTCCTTGATTTAACGAGATTGTTTTTGCTGTCGATGTTTATTATTTGAGAATTTTCTTTTTGATGTTTTTGCTGAATTTCTAAAAAAGTTTTTAAATTTCCGACGTCATTCCATTGGAAATCACAAGGAAAAACAGAGATGTTTTTGCTTTTTTCCATTACTGCATAATCGATAGAGATGTTTGGAGAATTTTTATAATTAATATTTTTAATTGCTGAATAAATTTCTGGTGCGTGAATTTCGAATTCTCTGATAAATGAGGTTGTTTTTCCTATGAACATGCCAATGTTCCAGAGCATGTTTTTTTGTTTTAAATATTGTTCTGCTTTATGTAAATTTGGTTTTTCATGAAATTTTTTTACAGGATAGATTTTACCGGATTCTATTTTTTCTGGGTTTGTTTGGATATATCCGTATCCAGTTGCCGCACATTTTGGCATTAACCCTAAATTGATTATTGTGTTGTTTGTTTTAGCATGATTGATTGCTGTGCTAAGGGAGGAACAATATTTTTCTATTTCTGGGATATAGTGATCGGAGGCTATGAAAACACAGATAGAATTTTTGTCTTTTTTAAAAATTTCAAAGCAGCTATATAAAATTGAAGGACCCGTATTTCTAGGAACAGGTTCTTCAATGGTGAATCCAATTTTTTCTTTAATGTGATTAGGAATTAATTTTGATTGTTCTTTTGTTGTAGAGATGCCGATATATTTTTTTTCTGAAATATGTGATATGCGATCAATCGTATCTTCAAGAAGCGTTTTATTGCTTATGAATGGTATGAGTTGTTTTGGGCAATTTTTTGTGCTTAGAGGCCACAACCTTGTGCCACTTCCGCCGCAGAGAATTATGAAATAAACATTATTCATAAAGTAGACAAATTTTGAATTCAACTTAGCTTTGTTATTTGATGATTCTATTGAAAATTTTTTGTAAGGCAATCAAAGTTTTTGGAATATCTGTGAATAAAAAATGTGTTTTAGTTACAGGAGGGGCTGGGTACATAGGTTCTCATTGTTGTAAATTGTTAGCTCAAAGTGGTTATAAAGTTGTTGTTTATGACAATTTGGTTTATGGAAATAAAGATTTTGTTAAGTGGGGTGAGCTGGAAGTTGGAGATGTTTGTGACAGAAAAAGATTGGAAGTAGTTTTTAAAAAATATAATCCAAGTTCGGTGATGCATTTTGCGGCTTATGCTTATGTTGGTGAATCGGTTTTAAATCCTGGAAAATATTATCGAAACAATGTTTTAGGATCTTTGACATTGCTGGAAGTTATGAGGGATTTTGAGGTTAAGAATATTGTTTTTTCTTCGACATGTGCAACGTATGGCATTCCTAAAGAGATTCCGATTCCTGAATCTCATGATCAAAATCCAATTAGTCCATACGGAATGAGCAAGATTTTTGTAGAAAAAATTCTTCAAGATTTTGATCGGGCACATGGAATAAAAAGTGTATCCCTAAGGTATTTTAACGCATCCGGGGCAGATAAAGATTCTGAAATTGGAGAGGATCATAATCCTGAAACACATTTGATTCCATTATTGTTAGATGTTGCTTCTGGGAAAAAAGAAATGGCTGCCATTTTTGGTGATGATTATGAAACTCATGATGGTACTTGTGTGCGAGATTACATTCATGTGGAAGATTTATCGAAGGCCCATGTTTTGGCTTTGGAGTATTTGAAGGAAAAGAATCAAAGTGATTTTTTTAATTTAGGAAATGAAAAAGGTTTTTCGGTTTTAGAGGTTGTAAAATCTGTTGAAAGGGTTACCTGCAAGGTCTTGAAAAAAGAATTTGTTGATAGAAGAGAGGGTGATCCGGCTATTTTGATAGGGAGTTCTGAAAAAGCCAAACTAGTTTTGGGTTGGCAACCGAAAAATAAAGAGATAGATGTTATTGTTGAAGATGCATGGAAGTGGCATCAGTCTTCGCCAAGGCTACGCCTGACAGGTGCGAAAAGGTTTGGCGCAAGAACCGTTCGAACAACCCTTCGACAGGCTCAGGGCGAACGATAATTCTTATTTAGATTCCGGAGATTCTTTTTCTGCATGAATCATAAAATTGCAAGATATCTTTGATTTCAATTTTGTTTCTAAATCCTCTTTGCTTATGGAGAACTTATATTTGAAATTGTGTGAATCTAGTAATGATATAATTGTATAAAAATTATTTTCTTTCATTCCGACAGAATGATGATATTCAATTATTATTTCTTTTACTAAATTAAGTTTATTATTTTGGCTTAGATCTTTTAACACTGATGTTTCTGCACCTTCAACGTCTATTTTTAATAAGTCTACTTCTGTATCTATATAGCTTGATAATAAGTCTGTATGGCATGTTTCTATTCCGGATCCAAACATGATAGTGCTGGCAATGCTACCTGGAGAACATAATTGAATTTGCTTTATAGAGTTGTATAAGGCTTTTTTTATTGTTGTGACATTCTTTAAATTGTTAGCAGCAACATTGGTGCTTAGAGCTTTAAAATTTTTCTCCGAAGGCTCAAAAGCTAAAATATGTGAATTTGGATATAGGCTCTTAAAATATAATGTGGCTAAACCTATATTTGCTCCGCAATCTATTATAAATGGACATTTCTTTTTTGAATTAAATTTATAATTTTTGTCTATAAATATTTCTCTAAATATAAAAAGCAATTCATTTAATGAGAAAAAATTGATTAATTTTTTCTCTGAAAAAGATGTATTTAAGTATTCACTTTTTAATTTTTCTTCAGATTCATTTCTATATTTTTGTTCTATCCCTTTTAAGGAGCGAAATCTTGGATCTATTGTATTTCTAATGTTTTTAAGGATAGGTTTGGTGATATAGAAATTATTATTTCCTAAAAAGAAATAATCAATTGATAACAATCCAATAATAAAAAAAATGAAAATTTTTATATTGATGTAGTTAATAATTTTATTTTCCCTCGTGATACTCTCTTTCTGCGTTAACCGCCCAGATGTTTTCTTTAGTTTCAATGTTATTAATTATATTTTCAACTGCCGTCATGGCGCTTAACATTGAGTGATCTTGATTGTTATATTTGTGCATGCCATTGCGTCCGATTAAAAATAAGTTTGTGAATTGATTTAGATAATTTTTTATTTGATCAAATTTATCGTATGTTCCAAAGTATGCAGGATATGTTTTCTCTTCTCTTATGACAGTTGCGTCAATTACATCATATTTATTTATAATTCCAATTTTTTCTAATTCGGAGCTTGCGAATTCGATTAGCTCTTTATCTTTTTTATTCCATAACTCATCATTCTTGAAACAAAAATATTCAAGCCCGATCCATATTTTTGTTTGATCTTGAACCATGTAAGGGCTCCAGTTATTGAAAATTTGTAATCTGCCGACTTTTACATCAGGTTCTTGAATGTATATCCAATTATCTTTAATAAATGATCCATCTTTTTCTTTGATTTTTAATTTATTTACCAGAAGTCCAAGTGTTAAAAAATCTCGATAAACTAATCCATCGCTCATATCTTTTATTTGTTTGGGTATGGGCTGTTGTAACGAATTAATTAAATCTTGAACTGGCATAGAAGAAATAAAGTAATATCCTTCAAGATCTTGTTCTGAATTTGTTTTTAAATTTTTAGCTGTGATTTGTGTGATTTTGTTTTCTCGCGAATATATTTTATTAATTTCGTGTTCGAATAATATTGATCCACCTAATTCTTTTATTTTTTCTGAAACAACTTCCCACATTTGTCCGGGGCCATATTTGGGATATAAAAATTGTTCTATGAGTGTTGTTTCTGTATTTTTTTGAGAAATGTCATTTTTGTTTTTAAATATTTTTTTTATTACGTGCGAAACTGTTTTTGTTATCGAGAGACCTTTAATGCGTTGAGCTCCCCATTCGGCACTGATTTCATTGCAAGGATATCCCCAAACTTTTTCTGTGTAGGATTTAAAGAATGTTAGGTAGAGTTGCTTGCCAAATCTATTAATAAAAAAGTCTTCTAAATTTTTTTCATTTTTAATTGGGAATAGAGTTTGTTTTATATAGCTGAGCCCAATTGCAAATGTTTTTATTAAACCTAGGTCTTTTATGGTTTGTAAGGATAAAGAAACAGGGTAGTCAAAAAATGTTCTATTGAAGTAAATTCTAGATTTTCTTTTTCTGACAAGCATTACTTTGTTATTTGCTTTGTATGCTGGTTTAAAGAAATGGTTATTTGAATTTTTTTTATTTTCTTGTATAGGCAAAAATTTCAACCACCATTCCATTATTTTGTCAGATTTTGAGAAGAACCTATGACCTCCAATGTCTATTCTATTACCTTTATACTTTATTGTTTTTGATATTCCTCCAACATATTTACTTTTTTCAATTATGATTGGCTTAATATCTGTTTTTATTAGGAGTTCATACGCAGCAGTTAATCCCGCGGGACCTGCTCCGATAATGATTGCAATTTTTTGTTTCATTTAAAACTTTTATTGATTTGTTTATTAAATCTTTTGAATTGCGTGATTCAAATAAAATTGTATTTTGTGGCCGCATGCAAACGTTGCTTGCTATCGCTTGAATATTAAGATGTATTGCCTCTTGTACGCTTATTCCAAATGAGTCGCTCAATGTTGGTCGGATGAATAAGTCTGAGTTTTTAATTATAGGCCAGAATTCTTGGTTGCCAATTAAAAAATAGAAATTTTCTTCAAGATTTAAGTTTTTAATTTCTTGTTTGATGGATTCAAAATAGGCTTTGTCTCCCTCTTTGCATATTCCCCAGACGATACCAATTTTGGGGTATATTTTTTTTAATTCTTTTATTAATTCGATGCTTAAATCGAAACCGTACAAATCTTTTACTGAAATTAATATTGGTGCAAATGCGTTGGCAGAAATTATTGGATTATGTGAATAGATGAATTCTGTTAGTGATTTAGGGTAGCTTTTTAGTATTATTTTTTCTTCTTCTAAATTTGGTGGCAAGAATGGTGATTCGATAGAAAAATTTTTAGTTAATTTTACTTCGTTATCTAAGTAGCATTTATATGTTGTGTCTCCAATTAAAATTGATTTGTTTATTTGTTTGAT
>Ga0180433_10011314_pt1 | contig 10597 bp, 6 predicted proteins | sample SS_ome_8_FD_132980 | JGI IMG/M metagenome (GOLD analysis project Ga0180433, IMG submission 132980) | Hypersaline lake sediment archaeal communities from the Salton Sea, California, USA - SS_1_D_1 metaG | ecosystem: Environmental > Aquatic > Non-marine Saline and Alkaline > Hypersaline > Sediment...
CATCCGTGTTCTCCAAGTGCAAGGGTTTTGATACAATTAAATGAAAATCCATTCACTCCGTGCAACATAACACAAAGGTATCCAACTGTAAATAAAGAAGTTGCTACTTAATCAGCAAGCCCGAATTACCAAAACAGAAGCGCGGCGGCGCGAGCCGCCCGAAATATAATTTTATTATTCAACCATTTAATTCGGCCGCTTGCGCCGCGGCGAGACCGCGGCTCGACGGGTGCGCGGCTCGCCTTCTGTTCTGATTCGGCCCGTCAGTACTGCCGGGCACGGCTTCTGTAAATATCCTGATTCTATAACAGAGAAAAATATTTTCGGCAGGAATACAAGCCACCGTAAAGCCATAGTGCAGAAGCAGTTAAAATTTTTAATTTTTGCTTGATTTTTTTTGCCGATTGTGTTATATAAGTAAATGTAGGTTTACCCCTGCGATGTACGTGCTGGACGGTAACATTTGAAAGAACCGATGCCCTTACTCAGGGAAGTCAGGCCTTGGCGGATCGGAAACGCCTACCCGATAGGACTTTCGGACGCGAGCAACGACTGCCCACTTGGATGTAAAGGGTTCTTTTCAAAGACGTCCACACGGCAAATGTGGAGGTTGGCCTCGTTATTAAAGGTCTGTCTTACGGCAGGCCTTTCTTTATGCGCTGCGTTCTGTAATGACAGCACCAAAAAAACCGAGGCGTACAGCCCGGCATCTTTTTTGTAATTTCAGGAAAACAAAAACTCTTGCGTTCTCCGAAGCAAGGGTGTACACCTCCCACTTTACCTTTAACCTTGCCACAAACCTTCCTTGCTGCTATCCTATCAAACATTAACCGCTGAATTTTCACGAGGTAAATATGGATACGTACAACCTTGTCAGCTTTACAGGACTCTTCATCTTATTAGGTTTCGCCTGGCTCTTATCTAACGACAAGAAAAATATGAATCCCAAGGTCATCTGCTGGGGCCTGGCTCTGCAGATACTAATCGCACTATTTATTTTCATCATCCCCGCCGGTGCAAAACTTTTCCTGTTCGTTAACGATGTCGTGGTAAAGGTCCTCGAATCGTCCGGGGCCGGTGCAAAATTCGTCTTCGGCCCACTCGCCCTTGCCCCAGGCCAGGTCGGCGATAAAGGCGAAACCTCACTCGGATTTATCTTGGCCTTCCAGGCCTTTCCCACGATAATCTTTTTTTCGGCCCTGGTCTCGATCCTGTATTATTTCAAAATAATGCCCCACGTAATCCGCGCCTTCGCTTACGTCTTCACAAACCTGATGAAAATCTCCGGCGCTGAATCACTCGTCGCCGCCGGCAATATATTCGTAGGTGTCGAGGCAAATCTGGCCGTTAAGCCCTATCTGGCCCGTATGACACGCTCAGAGCTTTGCACCATCCTGGCCGCAGGCATGGCCACTGTCGCTTCCAATGTTCTGGCCCTCTACGTTTACAGCCTAAAAACGCAATTCCACACCATTGCAGGCCACCTCGTCTCCGCATCACTGCTGTCGGCACCGGCAGCACTTGTAATGTCCAAGATAATACTGCCCGAACGCGAAACGCCCGAGACTCTCGGCATCCACGTACAGCCGGCTTACGAAAAAAACAGCAGCCTCTTCGAAGCGATAATAAACGGTGCCAATGCAGGTGTTAAAATGATTGTCGGCATCGGCGCCCTGCTCATAGCAGTTCTCGGCCTCGTTGCCCTTGTCGATTTATTCCTGACATCCTTCGGCCATAACATAAACTGGCTCTACAACCTTAACATCGACTGGTCTTTGAAAGGAATTTTAGGTTACATCTTCTATCCATTTACACTCGCCCTGGGCGTACCCGCTTGCGATGCACCCGTCGTCTCAAAAATCATCGGCCAGCGACTCATCGTTACCGAAGTCGTAGGCTACAACGACCTCGCCGCTGCCCTGGAGGCCGGCCTGTTGAAACACCCACGGTCCGCCGTAATCGCAACTTATGCACTATGCGGATTCGCCCACCTGGCCTCGATGGCAATCTTCGTAGGAGGTGTCTGTGCCCTGGCCCCCGAAAGAATGCGCGACATTACCGCCGTTGCACTTCGCGCACTGGTGGCCGCTACCCTGGCTTGTCTGATGACTGCCTGTATCGCAGGGACATTTTTCACAAAAGGCTCAATTCTTTTAGGAGGCTGATATATGTTAATCAAAAACCTCAAAGACTGCCCCGAGTTCACCGCCGGTGATGACTCGCTCCTCCGCGAGCTTTTCCACCCTGATAAAGCCGATCTCGACATCCCTTACAGCCTCGCACACGCCACCGTCCACCCTAAACGAAAAACAATACCCCACCGCCTAAAAGCCTCTGAAGTATATTACATAATCCAGGGCAAAGGCATAATGCACATCAATGACGAATCCGCCGAAGTTACCGCCCCCTCCGCTGTTTACATACCCCCCAACTCGACCCAATACATAGAAAACACCGGGACCTCCGACCTTAAATTTTTATGCATTGTCGATCCGGCCTGGCGCTCAGAACTCGAACAAATATTACACTGAGCTAATCTAAGGGAAAATTAATCCAGATTTTTAGCGCGGAGCTTTTTTCGGATACAAGGCTTAGGCCGAGCATAAAACAAAGCTGTATTTCAATACTGCGATTATTTATGATTCGGCCGTAAACGCAATAGCCGCCAAAAGAAACCGCTAAAATAGCTTGTCGATGTCATTGGTATAAACCGGCTCAATAATACACTTCTTCAGTCCCTCCTCCAACATATATTTGACCTGATGTCCCTGGTACCGCGTCAGCACGGCCACCGTTCGTTCGCCGGACCGGGCGAGAAGCTCTTTGCATCTGAGCACCGATTCATCCTTATCCTCAGCGGCATGAAAGCACACAATATCCTCTTTGCCCCCCGCCCCTGTTATAAATTCATCGAACCCCACAATCTTTGTCGTTATCGCCAGCTGGTTCGCCACGTTGGTAAAATCATCTATCCTGTCGAAATTCTCCTTCAATACCGTAATGCCGGCCGCCGTCTTTTTCAGCTTCGTCGCCTCGGCCTCTTTCTTAAAAGGCTCGAACAGCGTACCGATATCGATTTTACTCTTTATCCGGCCCCACTCGCTGTTCGATACTCCGATGGATTTGGCAAAACGCAGTATATATTCCTTCTCAATATCATCCACTTTTTTGTCCGCCTTGGCCATCACTATCAGCGACTTCAACGTTGCTATCGCCTTATCTCTGCTGCTTACAGGATATAGCCTTGCCCCCTCAGCCAACACCTCTTTTAGCAGCAGGTTCCAGTCATCCACCTGTGCCCCTATTTCTCTTGCGGCCCTTGCTAAGAATTTCTTTTCTCTGTGCGCAATCTCGCCGTCACAGCACATCATTCGTATCATATTCTTGATATAATTAATTTTATCTTCCATCTCACTCATACCTTAATCCTTTCTGCTTTTGTCATTCCGACCGAAGCTATGCGCCGCGTTGCGAAGCGGAGGAATCTATTCTAAACAACATCGCGAAGCGTTTCCACATTCGACGTTCGATGTTCTTTTCCCATCTTCCGCCTTTTCACTCACAAACCTTCTCAATAAGTTCCACCAGCCCCTTGCCCTGGTCCGGCAAAAATTCTCTCAACGCATACGCCTCCTTCAACCAATAGCACGCCTTAGTTTTGTCAATGTCTGCTAAAGCTATACCAAGGTTAGCAGCCGTTTGGCAATAATACTGCGGATACTCATATTTCTTTCTAATCTCTAAAGCCACCTTGTAGCACGCTATCGCGCTTCTTACGTTCCCGGCCCGCTCCTCGGCAGTTGCTGATGGCAGGTCTGTATATGCACTCCCAAGGTTGTTCTGCGTCATCGCATAATCTACCGGATACGCGTCTTTCTTATATATCTCTAAAGCCGCCTTGTAGCACGCTATCGCTTTTCTTACGTTTTTAGCCCGCTCCTCGGCAGTTGCTGATGGCAGGTATGTCAATGCCAAACCAAGGTTGTTCTGCGTTCCCGCATACTGGACCGGATACTCATCTTTTTTGTAAATCTCTAAAGCCGCCTTGTAGCACGCTATCGCGCTTCTTACGTTGCCGGCCCGCTCATCGGAAGTTGCTGATAGTAGGTCTGTATAGGCATTGGCAAGGTTGTTCTGAGTCATCGCATAATCAACCGGATACTCATCCTTGGCATATATCTCTAAAGCCGCCTTAAAGCACGCAATCGCGCTTCTTACGTTTTTAGCCCGCTCCTCGGCAGTTGCTGATGGCAGGTCTGTATATGCATTACCAAGATTGTTCTGAGTTGTCGCATAATCGACCGGATACTCATCTCTGGAGAAAAACTTCAGTGCTTTTTTGTAGCACTTAACAGCCTCTCTTACATTATTGCCTCTTGTAGCCCCGTCAGCCGCGGGCCGGAGCATAAACGTATTGGCAATACTTCCAAGAGCCGACCCCTGTCCTTCAATATCCCCCGCTTTTTGTGCCTCTTCTAAACCATCGGAATAAAACCGACCTGCCTCTTGATACCTTCTAAGTCTGTAATAGCAGTTACCGGTCTGTATATATATGGCACCTCTCTTCTCATTATCCTTTTCAAACCCAAGACACGCCTCAAATACTCCAATCGCCTCTCTGAACTCTCCCTTCTTAACGTGCTCCCGTCCAACCTCAAATAATTCCCTTACTTTTGGAACCGGACTTTCACTTACTCCATCCTGATAATCAATTGCTGGTAAAGTTAATTCGAATTTTCCTCCTTCCGCGACGTTAACGGTCAGATGTTCTATATATGGACCACCTGCCTCGCGCTTAGACCTGTCAATAACTGAATCCTGCATAGCTGTAACAGTCTTCGCCTGAATTTTCTCAACCTTCTGACTATCGCCAACAGTTGTCTGGCCCGGACAATCCTCCGCCTTCTTCTTAGCGTTATCCCAAATCACCTTAACAATCGCCCCGACAAGAGCTAAGCCAACCGGCACTACAATCGCGATTTGCTCCGGCCTCGTCAACTTCTCCCACCAATCTGTTATTGTCCCTAACATCTTTACTCCTGTCCCGAATCCTTTAATACAGTTCCACAAAGCATTCCATTGTCATTCCGGGCTTACCCTGTCCTGAGCGAAGTCGAAGGAACCCGGAATCAAGAAATAAAACAGCATCGCAAAGCGATTCGGCAATTTTTCACTTTGCATTTTACACTTTGCTTTTTTTATTCCCAACATCTTTTCTACATCACTACCGCATTACTAATCGCTCGCAAACGCCAGTATCGGATAGAAAACAAACGGCAGGAAGGTCAGCCCCAAACCAAACACAACCCCCCTTCTGAAGACCGCCGCCACCCCTATCGTTATATACACACTCAAAGCAACCCCTATTATCCAGCCGACAAAAGGAATAAACGTACTTACTAACGCCAAAACCCCAATCCAACCCGGCCGTTCACCAACCTCCGCTAAAACCCACGAGTTATAAAACGGAATAAAAATCGCCCAGCCGGGCTGGTCCGCCTTCTTAAAAACCACATAAAGCGATACAATCAAAAACAAACCAATCCCGTGAAGAACCAGCCAGGCAACACACGGAAATCCCGCGCCCACACCTCTAATATCAATGTCCTCCATAAACCTCCTCGACATTTCATTGTAATTGCTGTATCCGAGCGAAGTCTCATTACCCGCAAAATCCATCAACGCCATCTCGTCTATCGTCAATACGCCTTCGATTTCCCAAACACTTGCGTAAATCTGAACAACACCCTGCCCTTGCTGTGCCCCCTCCTCCGGTCTGATGGCATAGGACATCAAATACTCATTGCCCTCGGCTCCTTCATGAATTTGAGAAGCCGTCAGACGTAAGCCAATTGTAGCTGCATCAGCGACGTTCGCGGAAAACTCCTCCACCTGGCCGGATTTAATGCTATCGTAAAGCCCGTCGCTGAAAAGCTCCCGGGCTTTGGTTGTATTTCCTTCCGCTAACAAAAGGATGCAATCCTCGGCAAATTCCTGGACATATCTGTGCCCCGTCCCCATTTCATTTATTAACGAACCAAGATCGCCAAGCCATGACACCCAGGAAATTATCACATATAGAAACGCACCCAAAACCACCACGCCAATAATAAATGCCTGTGTATTAGCATAGGGACTCCTGCTTTTTACTTTCATCATTGAACTTATATCCACGCCCCTCGATGCCAGGTCCGCCCCTAAAGAAGGCTGCTTTTTCGGTTCATCTTCAAGTACCTCCTTTAATTTGTCCGGTTTTTCCACAGCCGGTGAAGTCGCCTCGGCCAGGCTAAGCTGCTCCAAACCTTGCATACCCGCCCACTGGTCCTGGCCCGCATCGGGCCTGTCACCCCCCGCCCTTAAAACCGATAAGTCATCCTCGGCCCCGATACCCTCCGCCGGCTCCGAACCAGGCGGTACTATCAAGGTGTTTCTGCAAGCCGCGCATCGGACCTGCTTACCTGCATATTCCGCACCTAAGCCTATCTTCTTATTACAGGTTGGACAGCGAAATTTGATAATCGCCCGGTTGGATACACCCGCCGGCCCCGCAGAGCCGACTCGCCCCTCGGCCTTGCACCTCGGACACCGCACACGCCTACCGGCATACTTCTCGGAAACCTCCTTCCGGTAACCACAATTACTGCACTTAAATAATATCATCAAGCGCCTGCCGTCCAAAACCAGAAATCATTCGCAAACTCACACTGACTATACCCCCTTTTAATCGATATACAACTTATTTTTGAAAAATAATACCCTTGTTTTTGTTCCGCCGTTTTTGCAACGTTTAAAATAACTAACTCAAACTAACCGATCTGAGTCGGGTATTGGCTTTAAGTGCTTTATTGATAAGCTCATAAGCAATCTTGTCATTCTGAGGCGCCCCTATGTCATTCTGTGCGCAGCGAAGAATCTCAACCCTCCGCACATCTGAGATTCTTCACTCCGCTTCGCTCCGTTCAGTATGACAGGGGGTACGTCTGGCGCTCCAGTCAGCATGACAACAAAAAACGGTCAGTTTGAGTAATTACAAATTATCAATCACCTGACAAAATCCGCAACTGAAGTAACTCCGCGACCTTTGTGGTATTTTTTTTAGCCGGAAAAGGCAAAAAAATTTTAAAAATTTATAAAAAAATGTCGAAAAGGTATTGACTTATCTACAATATTGCGTAAACTGAGAGTGCTTGAGAAGCGTATATAATAAAACTTAAGGGTGGAAAAAAGCTAAAAAAGGGTATTGTTTGGACTTGAAAAGAGTCGCAGAAAAATTTATGTATATTTATAGCTGCTTTTGGTGAACGGGCCGTCCGATTGTGATGGCGATGCCGCTTGCAGTATAAAGCAGCGGCATTTTTTATTGCTCTTTTTGAAGTTGATAATTGTCAATAACGAGCCTGAGAATCTTACGATTTTCTATTGACTGCCTTGCCTTTAGGGATTATAAAAGACTACCGTTGATACGTGCATTGTGCATAATCAGCACCTGATAAACGAAGGTCTAAAATATTCAATAGTCAATAGTAAATAGTAAATTATCTTTGGGCTCGTAGCTCAGTTGGTTAGAGCGCACGCCTGATAAGCGTGAGGTCGGAAGTTCGACTCTTCCCGGGCCCACTTTCTTTGGCATACTGCCAAAGGAAATGCTAAGCTCTAAATCCGAAATTCGAAACAAACTCAAATGAGCAAAATTCAAATGTTCAAATCAGTTTTTGAATTTAGGAAATTTGAATTTTAATATTGTTTCGGATTTAGAATTTCGTATTTAGGATTTCCGCAAAGCGGCCCCGGGGACGTAGCTCAGTCGGGAGAGCGCCGGCTTTGCAAGCCGGAAGTCGTCGGTTCGAGTCCGATCGTCTCCATTTGAGTTCGTAGTTCGTAGTTTGTTGTTCCTGGTTTTAAAATCTACGAACTAACTGCTACGAACTAATAACTATACTGGTCTTTTACAAGTTAATAGCGGACTACAGTGGGTTGTGAAATGCAGGTGAGGCCTTCTCACTTGCACACACAACTACACACTCTCTACAGAGTCCGGCCTGTATTTTACAGGTTGGGTTCTGAGTCAAGCGCTCATTACACAAAACCTTGTTTTGCACGGCCGCAGGTTGGTTGTGCAATTCGTTGATAACCATGCAATCAAAGATTGATATGGTCAAGTTACCAAGGGTGTATGGGGGATGTCTAGGCGTCGAGAGGCGAAGAAGGACGTGGCAGGCTGCGATAAGCCCGGGGCAGGAGTCAAGCATCCGCTAATCCCGGGATTTCCGAATGGGGCAACCCGGCAGGGCTGGGCAACCAGACCCTGTCATCCATGGTTGAATGCATAGGCCATGTGAAGTCAACGCAGGGAACTGAAACATCTAAGTACCTGCAGGAAAGGAAATCAACCGAGACTCCGTTAGTAGCGGCGAGCGAAAGCGGAAAAGCCCAAACCCAGCATCTACTTTGCTGAGCAAAATAAAAATCCGAAATTAGAATTTCCCTACTTTGTTCACCAAAGTAGGTGCTGGGGGTTGTGGGCGCCGGCAAGGAGTTACAAAGGCATCGCCAGCAGAATCCTCTGGAAAGTGGAACCATAGAAGGTGAAAGTCCTGTATGCAAAAGCGAAAGCCCTCCGTTACTGCCGGCGTTCCAGAGTAGCACGGAGCTCGTGGAACTCCGTGTGAAGCTGGGGGGTCCACCCTCCAAGGCTAAGTACTACTCGACGACCAATAGTGAAAAGTAAGGTGACTGAACGATGAAAAGAACCCCTTTTAGGGGAGTTAAAAGTACCTGAAACCATACACCTACAAGCTGTAGGAGCCCTATGTCCAGCATCTACTTTGCTGAGCAAAGTAGAAATCTGAAATTCCAAGCACGAAATACGAAACAAAATCAAAATTCTAATGTCCAAATGTTCTAAACAAATGTTTTTGTCATTTGTGTTTTTTGTCGTTAGATATTGTTTCGTGCTTCGGAATTCGAGATTTGAATTTCCCCACTTTGCTTGTCAAAGCAGGTGCTGGAAACGGGTGACTGCGTGCCTTTCGCATAATGAGCCGGCGAGTTACCATTTGTGGCGAGGTTAAGCATTTAAGGTGCGGAGCCGTAGCGAAAGCGAGTCTGAACAGGGCGTCATAGTCGCAGGTGGTAGACGCGAAACCAGGTGATCTACCCATGGCCAGGTGGAAGGGGATGTAAAAATCCCTGGACGACCGAACCCACTAACGTTGAAAAGTTAGGGGATGAGCTGTGGGGAGGAGTAAAAGTCTAACCAAACCTGGAGATATCTCGTTCTCTTCGAAATAGCTTTAGGGCTAGCCTCGAGTAAATTACTTTGCGGGGGTAGAGCTACTGATTGGAGATGGGGGGCCACCAGCCTACCCACTCCTACCAAACTCCGAATACCGTAAAGTGTACCTCGGGAGTCAGACTGTGGGCGATAACGTTCATGGTCAAGAGGGAAACAACCCAGACCGCCGGCTAAGGTCCCAAATTCTTGCTAAGTTACTAAGGAAGTCTGATTGCCGTGACAATCAGGATGTTGGCTTAGAAGCAGCCACCATTTAAAAAGTGCGTAATAGCTTACTGATCGAGCAGTTGGGTGCCGATAATGAACGGGAATAAGCAAGAAACCGAAGCCGCGGTGCTACACTTACTTTGACAATGTGCAGTCTGGTCATATGTATTGCGTCATGCATCGTACGCCGTACGTAATGCATCATTTGAAATACGCGATACGCATCACACATCGTGACTGTATTTTGTCAAAGTAAGTGCAGCAGGTAGGAGAGCGTAACTGTCAGCACTGAAGCGGTACGGAAACGAGCCGTGGAGCGGCAGTTAGTGATTATGCCGGCATGAGTAACGATAAAGCAGGTGAGAATCCTGCTCGCCGAAAGCCTAAGGTTTCCTGGGGAAGGTAAATCCGCCCAGGGTTAGTCGGCCCCTTAGTCGAGGCTGAAAGGCGTAGACGATGGACAGCAGGTTAATATTCCTGCACCATGTATCGAAGGTTATAACTGTGGGAGTGACGTAACGACAAGGGCTGGAAGCTGATTAGTCGTGGCTATCGTGCCTGCGGCGTGGCCGGCAGGTAAATCCGCCGGCGTAATCGCCAATGGACCGCGAGGGGCGATTTGTGATCCCCGAGCAGTCGGAGTCGTTACCGAGAAAAACTTCAAACAGGACGACGATGCATGACCGTACTAAAACTGACACAGGTAGGCGAGGAGAATATCCTCAGGCGCTCGAGAGAACCGTCCTTAAGGAACTCGGCAAATTGACCCCGTAAGTTCGCGATAAGGGGTCCCTCCAGGCGCAAACGATTATTCGAATGCGTGCTGAGGGCGCAGTGAAGTGGCTCTGGCGACTGTTTACCAAAAACACAGTTCTCTGCTAACACTTAAAGTGGATGTATAGAGAATGACGCCTGCTCGGTGCCGGAAGGTTAAGAGGATGGGTTAGCCCCTTCGGGGGTGAAGCTCCTAATTGAAGCCCCGGTAAACGGCGGCCGTAACTATGACGGTCCTAAGGTAGCGAAGTTCCTTGTCGGGTAAGTTCCGACGTGCATGAACGGCGTAACGACTGGAGCACTGTCTCAAGGACGGACTCG
>Ga0180433_10011315_pt1 | contig 10597 bp, 9 predicted proteins | sample SS_ome_8_FD_132980 | JGI IMG/M metagenome (GOLD analysis project Ga0180433, IMG submission 132980) | Hypersaline lake sediment archaeal communities from the Salton Sea, California, USA - SS_1_D_1 metaG | ecosystem: Environmental > Aquatic > Non-marine Saline and Alkaline > Hypersaline > Sediment...
AAATATGAGGAGGCGATACAGCACATAGATAAGGCCATAGAGCTTTTCCCCGGATATACCGAAGCGCATATCGCGCGCGGTATCATGCTTGAGACACAGAATAAGCACGAGGAAGCGATCGAAAGCTACAAAAAAGCCCTGGCCATAGACCGCTTAAACGCGAAAGTGCATTTACTTCTTGCCCAGAGCTATACTATCCTGGGGAGAACAGACGAGGCAATAAAGCATTACAAAATATTACTAAATATCATCCCCGAAGACGTAGAGGCGTATTTACCGCTAAGCTATTTATACGTCAAAGAAAAACAATATGAAGAATCCCTGTCGTTTTTAAAAGCGGTGGCTTCCCGGGATCCCGAAAACGCGCGAATATATTTTTATTTAGGCGTCACATATGAAAGGATGCATTCGGAAGATGGTAAGTCCATGATGGAAGCTGAAGAACTGAAAAGATCAGCTATAGAAAATTTTAAAAAGGCGATAGAGCTGAATGCGGACTTTGCGGAAGCGTACAATTATCTCGGTTACATGCTGGCCGAAAACGGTGAAGATCTGGACGAGGCCATACACCTCATTGAAAAAGCGCTTAAGCTGGATCCGGGAAACCCAGCTTATATAGATAGTCTCGGCTGGGCATATTTCAAAAAAGGCATGATAGATGAGGCGGTAAAAGAATTAGAAAAGGCGGTCTCGGAGGAAAGCGAAGACCCTACCATACGGGAACATCTGGGAGACGCCTATTTCGAAAAAGGTCTGCTTGGAAAAGCCGAAGCGCAATGGGAAAGATCCTTGGAGTTAAAACCGGAGCAAGCAGACGTAAAAGAAAAGCTCAAAGAGATAAAAAGAAAAAAACAGATCAGGGAAGAATAAGAAAGTCGTAAGCTACGGCCCGAATGGCCGGCTAAAGGAGATGAATGATGACAAGATCTCTCGCTGATGTAAAGGAACTTAAGAAAAAATGTATAAATATCAGAAAAGACATCTTGACCATGCTGGGGAAGGCGGGAAGTGGCCACACAGGTGGAAGCCTTTCACTTGTGGAAATATTGGTCGCATTATATTATTATAAAGTAAAGCACGATCCCAAAAAACCCGCCTGGAAAGAGCGGGATAGAGTCCTATTGTCCAAGGGGCACGGTTGCCCTGCTCTATATGCTGTTTTAGCTGACAGGGGATATTTTCCGCGCGAAGAATTATGGACTCTGAGAAAGTTGGGCTCAAGATTACAGGGACATCCTCAGATAGGACTGCCGGGTATAGAGATGTCGAGCGGCTCCCTGGGACAAGGGCTTTCTGTTGCCAACGGCATGGCATTTGCTAATAAAATGGATAAGATAGACTCTAAGATATATTGTATTATGGGAGACGGTGAGACCAATGAAGGTCAGGTATGGGAAGCAGCCATGACAGCCAACCACTATCACCTGGATAATGTTTGCGGGATAATAGATTTTAATAAGATGCAGATAGACGGTTTATGTTGTGCTGTAAAGGAAGTCGAGCCTTATGCCAAGAAATGGACAGACTTTGGATGGCATACCATAGAAGTCGACGGACATGACCTGGAAGAGCTTATACGAGCCCTTGATGCGCTCGATAAGGTAAAAGATAAGCCACAGATGATAATAGCCCATACGATAAAAGGCAAGGGCGTCTCTTTTATAGAAAACCAGGTAAAGTGGCACGGGATATCTCCAAAGAAAGAGGAGCTCGAGAAAGCATTAGGTGAACTGGATGCTGAATTAAAAAAAATATAGAGGAGGAAAAAAATAGATGTTTACGAGACGATTAATAATGTATTTAAGGATGTACAAGGTGATCATTATCGTTGCATTTCTTGTATTTCTTCTCATAATATTATCGATCATAGGATTAAGTAGCCTGGAATCTTTTTATCGAAAGATGACCCTCGCGACTATGCCGGTCCAGTTTTTAATGGCTGGTATCCATGCGGCGATCTTTGTATTTATGTACCTCGTGTTCCTGCGGGGCGGATTCGCTAAGCTGGATAAAGCTCCGATCAGGGGAAAGGATGTCGATATCAAATGGAGAGACGTCATAGGCATGGAAGCCGCCAAGCAGGAAGCATGGGAGGTCGTGCAACTAGTCCGCGACAGAGCCCGGGTGCAAAAAATAGGCGGAAAAGTCATCAAAGGGCTCTTAATGATCGGCCCTCCCGGCTGTGGCAAGACTTATCTCGCCAAGGCGATCGCTACGGAAGCAAGGTTGCCGTTTATTTCGATGTCCGGTAGTGAATTCGTAGAAATATTCGTGGGCGTAGGTGCTTCCCGCGTAAGAAAGTTGTTTAAGAAAGCCCGTGATCTGGCTTACGGTTACGGAGGATGTATTATCTTTGTCGATGAAATCGATGCTGTCGGCAGATCCAGATCATACAGCTATCTTGGTGGCCAGGAGACGAACACTACTCAGAACCAAATGCTGGCGGAACTGGACGGGCTCAAAGAAAAAGAAGACAATATCGTAGTGATAGCCGCGACTAATGCTCCGGAAGAATCACTGGATCCCGCTCTTAAGAGGCCTGGGAGATTTGACAGGGTCATATATGTAAGTCTCCCCAATCTCGACGATAGAGAAAAACTTTTTGGCTATTATCTTTCCAAAGTCAAAATGGATAAGAAGCTTGATATAGGCCGATTGGCGCGCAGAGCTGTCCACAAAACACCCGCAGATATAGCGAATCTTGTAAAAGAATCGGCGCTTATAGCCGCCCGCAGGAAAAAAGCAGAAATAGGCTTGCAGGAAGTGAGCGAAGCCTTCGAAAGAGTGGAACTCGGCATAAAGCACCCTATTACGGTAACACCGAGAGAAAAGGAGATGATCGCTTATCATGAATCGGGGCATCTTGTTGTGACTTATTTCTTACACCCCACCGATGACGTATTTAAAGCTTCGATCGTACCGCGCAAGTCCGCTCTGGGGGTGGTATATCATCCACCGACGGAAGAATTACATACGCAATCCAAAAATAAATTTTTAGCCGATATAAAAGTCTCTCTTGGAGGTTACGTGGCCGAGAAGCTTAAAGTAGGCGTTACTTCCAGTGGTGTTTCTGCGGATTTCACTAAGGCGATGAAGATAGCGCATTTTATGGTGTGGGCTCTTGGTATGGGTGAAAGCGGCCTTCTGGGCGATTTTACCGCAGTGCCCTCGGAACAAGTCTCGGAAGAGACAAGAAACAGGTTAAATAAGGACACGAATAAGATCTTCGAGCGATGCTTCAGGGAAGTAGAGGAATTGCTTACCAAGGAAAGACCCATACTGGATAGATTCGCCAAGGAGCTATTGGCAAAAGATGAGCTGGAATACGATGAAATAGCAGCAATATTCAAGGAATACGGCAAAATTCCATTAAGGAGAGAAGAAACCGGAAAATGAAAAAGACCTTAGCCACTTTCCTGATATTGATACTTGTCGCTACCTGCACGACTTGCGATAAAGCTACATATCCCAAAGAAAAATTAGAGGAATCGATCAAAAAACTTTGCAGGGAAGAATACAACGCCGATGTGGACGTTACTGTCGTCGGGAAAACAATAGCGATATATTTGCCGGTCTTAAATCTGTTCGACCCGAATCTCTCTATCAGCAAAGAAGCCCAGGAAGAGATACAGTCCGTACTATTGAGCGCCTCCAGGGTCACTTTAAGCACGGACGCCGATATAAAGTTTTACTGCGTCATAGCCCAGGACATAAGAATACCCGAGATACAACTTGTGATAATCAAATATGTTGAAGATGTAAAAAGAGCCTTCTTTCAGAATATCTCCAGGAGCGAATATTTTAAGAGGACACTCATAGAGATCACTGAGAATCCCCAAGCGAAAAAAGAACAGGCCATATTGAGCGTCCTTAAAAAGATGAAGGTGGAGAAAGAATGGCAAAACAAAGTCATGGAAGATTTTTTCCGAGGAGAGCCCAGCTCTCTGGAAGGTATAGGCTATTGGAATGGCAGGTTTTATGTCAAAGACGTCACTATCGAAGAATTTCTGGCGCAGCAAATGGTCAGTCGCGTAAAGATGCGCTTCCGGGAAGAAAAGTCGCTAAATAGGTATTCACTTAAATCCATAGAAGGCGAATATAAGGGGGATAAGATCCCAGCGTTTTTCCTTATAGGTTTTCGCGTCGATAATCTCTTATTTGTGACCGATCCGGCAAAGAGGCTCTACATGGAAAAAGAAATATTCAAAGGTATATTCGAGGAAGTGAGCAACGTGGTATATGGATATAAGTTCCGCGATTTTGATCTCGTCCGGATCATAGAACAGAATTATAACGAAAAGCTTTTTGTGACCAAAGAAGATATATTTTTATTTAAGAAGGGAGAACTGGAAATAGGTAATATTCTCGAAGGGATAAATTAGATGACCGGAAGATGTGGGATAAATATTTTGATCGCGGATACCGACGCCTGCCGCAGGGGCGGTGAACGCGCAGATTTTGATTGCGGATATTAAAAAATCGGAGATAAAATGCAAGAGATAAAACTTAAGCCTACAAGAGACGGCGCGGGGGAAGCGCTTAGAGAATTAGGCAGGAAAAATAAAAATGTCGTAGTACTTTCGGCGGACCTTACCGATTCGACAAGGGCTGCGTGGTTTAAAAAGGAATTTCCGGAGAAGTTTATCGGATTTGGGGTAGCCGAACAGGATATGTTCGGCACAGCTGCGGGACTTGCCTTATGCGGAAAGATCCCTTTCGCGTGCACCTTCGGGGTATTCGCCAGTGGTAGGGCATGGGACCAGATAAGGGTCTCGGTAGCGTACATGGATCTGAACGTAAAGGTCATAGGTACTCACGGGGGGATAACAGTAGGTGAGGATGGCGCTACACATCAAGCTTTGGATGAGATAGCGCTTATGAGGATATTGCCGAATATGGCAGTTATCATCCCTTCCGACGCTATCGAAGCTTATAAGGCTACAATGCAAGCGGCGGAATATCCGGGACCGGTCTATATAAGACTTGGCAGAAATCCTGCCCCGGTCCTTACAAAAGAGAGCGATAAGTTCGATATAGGAAAGGCAGTGCTATACAAAGACGGCAAAGACATCACGATCATTGCCTGCGGCCATTCTCTTTACGAAGCAAAAAAAGCCGGTGAGACGCTGGAGAAAGACGGCATAAATGCGCGCATAATAAATCTTCACACACCAAAGCCGTTAGACGAAGCGTTAATACTAAAAGCCGCCAGGGAGACCGGAGCTATCGTGACAGTCGAGGAGCATACGATCTATGCGGGGATGGGGAGCGCGGTTGCGGAATTTTTATCGCAAAATCATCCTGTGCCCGTGAAAATGGTAGGCATAAAAGATGTATTCGGCGAAAGCGGTGACCCTCTCGAGCTGCTTAAGTATTTTAATCTGACTACCGAAGACGTCGTAGCTGCAGCTCGGGAAGCGCTTAAGATGAAAAAAATAAAACGATCATAAGCACAAGATCCGGAGTTTAAAATATGAAACAGATCCGAAATGCCGGAATCCCGAAAAACACAGTATATATTAAGGTTTGCTCTTTAAAGTTCCGCGCTTAGGATCTATTTCGGGGTTCGGTATTCAAATCCCGAATTTTACTAATAAGTACAAAGATGATCTTATATGCGCCAGCGAAGGTAAACCTGTATCTGAAAGTTTTGAACAAAAGAAAAGACGGGTACCATAACATCGAGACGCTTTTTGAAAAAATCACTCTTTTTGACAAGATAACACTGCGTTCTTTGAAAAAAAATAAAATAGAATTTAAAGCCGACACTCCCCTGGTACCTGTAGACAGGGAGAGTTTGGTCTATAGGGCCATCGATGCCATGAAAAAAGAGGCCAGAGCGGCAAACGGCATCGCGGTAAGTATCTTAAAACGCATCCCCATAGCCGCAGGGCTTGGCGGAGGCAGCAGCGATGCGGCTATGGTATTATCCGCATTAAATAAATTCTATAGACTGGGTCTGCCTTTATCAAGGCTTGTTGAGATAGGCAAAAAGCTTGGAGCGGATGTTCCATTTTTTTTATATGATAAGCCTTTTGCCTTCGCGAAAGGCAGGGGAGATGAGATCTACCCCTTAAAGTGGAAGCTGCGGTTATGGCACGTACTTATATGTTTGCCCTTAAAAGTATTATCGGGAGACATTTACAGGATATACACCCGCAGGAGGCATTACAGCTTGACAAAACGGAGCTTGACCAATAAAATACTATCCCCCGCCCTGAAAGAGCCGGGCTATGAAGACATAAAAAACATCAGCTCCAATGACTTGGAAGATACTGTTATAAAAAAAGTCCCGGCCCTGGAGGAAGTCAGGCGCGCATTAAAGGAAATAGGGGTTGCTCATTGCGTAGTATCAGGGAGCGGACCCACGATATATAGCTTAACGCAAGATAGGGAAGAGGCACTCCGTATAAAGGAGTCGCTGATAAAGCATTTTCCGCTTGCGGGGAAAAAAGGGTCCCGGATATTCATAGCAAAAACGCTATAGAGATCTCCGGGAACTTCTGCGCTTTATGATTTTTTTGGCTTGTACCCGCAAATTATTATAAAATGCGGGTTAAAGATGGGTCTTTGCGAAAAGATTAGAATGATCGTTTACCACGAATGATTCGCGAAGATCCACGGAGCTCGGAGAAACAGAGAGTCAGCATTCGTGGAATGACGTAAGGAGGAAGGAGTCATGGAAATTACGGAAGTCAAAGTCATCTTAAAGGAAGGACCGGATAAAAAGCTTAAGGCTTATGCTACACTTACTTTCGACAACTGCTTTGTTGTCAGAAATGTTAAAGTCATAAAAGGCAATAAGGGCCTCTTTGTGGCCATGCCTTCCCGGAAGATGAGAGAAGCATGCCCGAAATGCAATTATAAGAACCCCGTACGTAGCAAATTCTGCAACCAGTGCGGCGCGAATTTGCCGGTACCCGGCGCCAGGGAAGCAGACCAGGAAGCCAGGCAGTCAGAGCATAGGGATATAGCGCACCCGATAACCCTGGAATGTAGGGAATACATACAGAAAAAAGTCTTAGATACTTATGAATCCGAGATCAAAAAGACCGGATCAAGAACTCAGGACCAGCCGTATGATATGCCTCGTGGAGCTGAAGAACAGCGGCCGGAGCCGAAAAAGAGATCGGTAGAAGATACGGGCGATATAGAACTTTGATTTTCGGTAATATTTTTCAAGAAAAATTTGATCAGATAAACTGACCATAAATATATTGGGAGGTAGTGTAATGGTAGCACAGCAGCTTTTGGAGCTGCGTGTCTTGGTTCGAATCCAGGCCTCCCAGCGTTTTTCGTCTTCGGTGAAAACGTGGAAACTTGGAAAGTGATCGCTGAAGGTACTTGATAGGGCTTGTTTTCAATCATGGATTTTCAAAAAAAGAGATAGTATTTATTTGTTTTGCAGGCAAGGACAACAGATATCATGAAGAGCATAGCGGCTGTAATATTAGCGGCGGGGCGTGGCACGCGGATGAAATCGGATATCCCGAAAGTCTTACAGGAATTACATCACAGGCCTATTCTGAGCTTCCTTATAAAAACGCTGGAGATCGTTGGAATAGAAAAAAAAGCTCTTGTAGTAAACGTAGCTGATAAAGACATACGGAATACTTTTGACATGCTCGAGATAGTGACACAGGAGAAGCCGCTTGGAAGTGGAGATGCTTTAAAACAAGCCGGCGCCTACTTGCAAAAATTTAAAGGTCACGTCTTAGTACTATGCGGAGATACGCCGTTTATAACCGGGAAGACGATAAAGAAGCTTATAGAAAAACATAAGGCTAATAAAGCTTCATGCACACTGCTCACGGCGCAGGTAGGCAATCCTTCCGGGTATGGAAGGATACTGAGAGACGACAGTGATGACATAATAAAGATCGTGGAAGAAAAAGATCTGTCTTTATATGAAGACACTATCGGAGAAATAAATGTAGGGTGTTATTGCTTTAATAAAGAGGACTTGTTCTTTTACATCGACAAGATCAAGCTTAATAGCAAAAAGAAAGAGTTCTACCTTACGGACATCGTCGAGATATTAAAGCACAATAATAAAAAGGTACTGTCCGTATCCTGTGATGACCCGTCGGAATATATAGGTATAAATTCCAGGATGGACCTCGCCTCCGCCGAAGATATGATAAAGACAAAGGTCCTGGAAGCTATCATGTCAGCGGGTGTCACGATAACCGATCCCGCTTCTACTTTTGTAGACATCGATGCGAAAATAGGAAAGGATACGATCATTTATCCGCACACTATTATAGAGAAAGATGTGGTGGTAGGCGAACATTGTAAGTTAGGACCGTTTGCCCACCTGCGCGGAGGTACCAGGATAGAAGGCAGGGTGGAGATAGGTAATTATGTAGAGCTGGTGAGGACAAAGGTATCCTCCGGCACTAAGATAAAGCATATGACATATCTCGGCGACACGGAAGTCGGGAAAAATGTAAATATAGGAGCGGGTACGATAACGGCAAATTTTGATGGCAAGAACAAAAACAGGACTGTAATAGGTGATAACGCTTTTATAGGCGTAGGCGCTATCCTTATCGCTCCCGTAAAGATAGGTTCCGGGGCCACGATCGGCGCCGGGAGCGTAGTCACAAAAAATAAAGACGTTCCTGCGGGGGAGACGGTAATAGGTGTCCCCGCAAGGATTCTTAAATAAGATGTCCGCCAGAGATGATAATAGCCGTCGCTATCTAAGAATATGAGAAAGCGGCGGGATGAAAAAACCGGATGGGAGGACTTATGGATAAACTAGCTGTATTCGGCGGTAATTCAAACGTTAAGCTCGTCGAGGAAATATGTAAGCTCCTGAGATTAAAGCAGGGTTCTGCTTTTATGGGTAGGTTTACCGACGGTGAGACACAGGTAAAGATAAACGATAATGTCCGAGGCAAAGACGTATTTGTTGTCCAGTCGACGTGCTATCCCACAAATGATAATTTGATGGAGCTTTTGATATTGATGGACGCTTTAAAGAGAGCGTCTGCCTCAAGAATAACAGCAGTTCTCCCTTATTTCGGCTATGCACGCCAGGACAGAAAAGATCAGCCACGTGTGCCGATAACAGCAAAATTAATAGCTAATATTCTGACACGGGCCGGTGCCTCAAGAGTGTTAACCATAGATCTGCACGCCGGGCAGATCCAGGGATTTTTTGACGTTCCTCTTGACAACCTTTATGCGGTCAATATTTTTGTAGATTATTTTGAAAGAAAGAAGATCGAGAATCTAGTAGTCGTATCACCTGATGTCGGCGGAATAAAAATGGCGAGAGGCTATTCCAAAAAACTAAGAGCGAGCCTGGCTATAGTCGATAAACGCAGGATAAATGACCGCGAAGCCGAAGTGATGAATATAATGGGTGAGGTAAAGGATAAAAATATAGTGATAGTGGACGATATAGTAGCTACCGCCGGCAGCCTGACCGAAGCTTCCATAGCGCTACGGAACGCCGGGGCAAAAGAAATATATGCCACTATTACGCATCCGGTCTTGTGTGGACCGGCTATAGAGCGCATTAACAGTTCGCCGATAAAAGAATTAGTCGTGACAAATACAATCCCAGTGGATGAAAGCAAAATCATAGATAAAGTAAAAGTCCTTAGCATCGCGCCTCTTTTGGCGAACGCTATAAAGCGTATACATAACGAGGAATCTATCAGTATCCTGTTCGAATAAATCTAAGGGGGTAATAAAAAAATGGCAAAAACAATTCTGAATGCGGAAATACGTGAAGAAACGGGTAAGACCAGAGTAAAAAATCTTCGCAAAGAGAGTCTTGTACCCGGTGTAGTATACAGGGCGGGGAAGGAAGCTGTGAATGTAAAAGTGGATTACCGTGATCTATACAACGTTTTACATACAGGCGCCGGAGAGAACGTTCTTATCACGCTTAAGATCGAAGGGGATAAAAAGAAATCAGATAGGACATGCATCATAAAAGAGATACAGCGAGATCCGATCAAAGACAATATCATACATATAGACCTGGTCGAGATATCCCTCACCGAGAAAATAAAAGTTAAGATACCTGTGCATCCTCACGGAGAAGCCGAAGGTGTCATCAAAGACGGAGGCGTACTCGACCATCCGTTATGGGAGATCGAAGCGGAATGTTTACCTACTGATATACCCGAGAAGATAGTAGTGGAAGTAGGGCCGATGAAGATCGGCGATACAGTCTTTGTTAAAGACCTGAGCGTCCCCTCCGGCGTAAAGGTACTGACCGATCCTGAAGTGACGGTCCTCAGTATAGTGCCTCCGGCAAAAGAAGAAGAAGTCGAAGAGATCCCGGCCGAGGAAACCGAGGAGCCCGAAGTGATAAAGAAAGGCAAGAAAGAAGAGGAAGAAGAGGAAGAAGAGAAGAAAGAAGAGAAAAAACCGTCCAAAGAAGCGCCTCCTTCCGAAGAGGAAAAAAAATAGAGAGGTTCCTTTTTGACTTGCAGAATTAATTGATATACGCCGGTGGATGCTGATGAAATTGATCGTAGGCTTAGGAAATCCTGGGTTCAGATACCGGAATACCCGGCATAACGCGGGCTTTTTAGTCCTTAAGAGGATAGCCGCAAAGCTGAGGATATCGCTG
>Ga0180433_10011316_pt1 | contig 10595 bp, 10 predicted proteins | sample SS_ome_8_FD_132980 | JGI IMG/M metagenome (GOLD analysis project Ga0180433, IMG submission 132980) | Hypersaline lake sediment archaeal communities from the Salton Sea, California, USA - SS_1_D_1 metaG | ecosystem: Environmental > Aquatic > Non-marine Saline and Alkaline > Hypersaline >...
AGTATACTTATTACGGTAGTGTTCAACATCCCCAAACAGTGATCGCACAATATTCGCACTATGACAACTTGGGCAATCTTCCGCATACTTAATATCAGCCCAAAAATTATTACACCTTTTACACTTATTTCCCACTGCCACTTTGCCCAAATATTGAGAAGGAATAACCTTTCCTTGTGTCTGTAAAATTTCCTCTAATTTTTTTAGATTTTTAGAGTCATGATGGAATGCTTTACAATAATCCCGCAACCATTGAAACTCTTCTTTAATCTCCCAAAATTCATCAACCAAATGCCGATAAAAGTATTCCCGACCATACCAACCCACCGCTACCTTATAATCCCCAGCACGCTCCTGTAGTATTCTAGGAACGCAATACAAACAACCTATACTTTCACAACCAAATTCAGATAAACAAGAAATAATACTAATCTTTCTTTTATCGACAGGTTTTTCACGATCATTAAATTTAAATACATTAAATTTTATATCAACGATCTTCTCTTGCGTCTTAGATTTAATTAATTTCATTTCTTAACTCTAAACATCTTGCTTGGACTCCCACATTTGAGACAACGGAATTTTCTAGGACCACCACAAGACTTGCAGCTTCTTTTGATCTCTCGGGAAAGGAGTCCCTGCACTTCAAGATCAGCCTTAATACCACTAGTTAATATCTGATGCCTGCAACGAGGACACCTAATAACAAAATTCTTGTCCATTACAAAATAATATAGTAAAAAAACGAAAACTAAACTTTAATCATGCGAATGATTCGCTTAATTTCCTTCTTATTAATAGTTTGCCACATCGCGGTCTTGATATCTTCATCCTCATCCTCTTCAATCGCAAGACCCTCAATACTATAGCGATAAGATCCTTTTCCCTCTCTGCCTCCTCCTCCTCCAATTTTTCTTTCTTTAAAACCAAGACGGGCACAAATCTCATTCATATCCAAAGAGGCATTAATAGACCTTATAGACCCCACAATCTGCCTTCCATCAACCACAGCAAAACAAACTGCTGTTTCTACTCCAACCCAAGAAATCATTTCATCCGCCACATCAGCAATTAAATTAAAGTGCTTCTCCGGCAAAAGTCCAACTCCCACTACAGCAATTCCATCTTCATCAATTACTGCGTCTTTTGAAGCTTCAGCCTTGCGGTCAATCCAAAATTTGGGGCGTTTAAACTTTATAATCTCTTTTAGCGCTTTATCATTTCTAAATTCAAACAATCGCCAATAACCTTCAAACTCATGTTCGGTGCAAGAATCTGCTAAAAGACCATCTGTATCTATGGCAATCCCTACCATCAATCCTGTGGCTACCTTACTATCAGCATCATTATCAGCTTGAAAATTATAACCACATGCCTTAATTAAACTACATATTGTACCGCAACAACTACCATTCTTAAGATTAATTGCCAAACCTTTAAAACCCCCATTTGGCAAAACTTTGTGATGGTCAACAACAACATCAAATTTAATTTTATGATCTCCTAAACCTGCATTATCAGCCTCAGGAATACAATCAACCATAATGCAATGTTGATATTCGGCAGAAACATATTCTTCAATAGGTCTCATGTTGGGATCAAGCAAATTACACATTGCTCTATTTTGAGGATGGCTGATCGTCCCTTCGTAAAACCCATCCACTTCTACATCTAATTTACTAAAAACCCACTCTAAACCCATTATTGCACCAATAGCATCGGGATCAGGCATATGATGAGTAAATACCGCTATTTTATCTCCACCTTTAACATTGCCCTGCCACGTTTTGAATTTTTCTACAAATGTTGCTGTCTCTGCCATAATCGAATTTCCTTTAAGAATAAAAATAAAGATCAAATGATTTTACATTTGATCTTTATACACGAATTATTTGTGCTATTTAATCCCAAACCAATTGATTACTTCGCAACCAATTAGTTAAAGCAAAACGTTTTTTATCTTTAACTAAATATACCTCAACATCCCAAATGTGATCATGTTTTTTAATCAAAACTACTTCAGGCTTAGAAGATGAATTTATTAATTGTATAACCTTCTTTGTTGCTTTAGATGGAGTCTTAATCTTCAACTGTCCCTTAATTCGCCTGTTATCACGCAAGACAATATCGAATTCATGTCCTTGAAGTACCTGAATTTTTGATATCTCATAAGGACGATTCAAAAAATTACTAAATCTGATATAATCTATATAAATTACAGCGCCAAGAGACACCATCATAAAAACAAGTAACATCGTTATTTTTTTACTCTGCATTTTTTACCACCTGCAACGTATCCAATCCATCGATGACTTCCTTCATCCACAAATTGTATTTACGCGCATTCTCAGCAAAAACTACTAAATCCAATGGTTGGACCGTCCATTTCGGATCGCCATTATCATCATATTTTACCTGATCGGAATACTGCACTCTGCCCCAATCATCCTTCACTACCTTCGATTTTCCATTAATTTCTTGGGTAAGAGGTTCGTATTCCACAGTACACCTTGTCAAATGAAGGTCCAAAAGAGCTTCCCTTTGAACGTCATTTAAAATCTGATACCACACATCCACACAAAGCGTTATGCAAAAATCATACTTAATACCTTGCCAAATTTTATTAAAATCTGAAAATTTAAGCACTTTGCCCAAATTTAACTTGCCTTTCGTAAATGGCTTAGAATCAGCCATACAAACAGCTATATTGGCAGTCTCTAATTGAGAATGATGCTCTTTGACTTCATTCAATAAATCAATAATTGGAGGCGGAGCCTTTGTGATAATAGGCATAAGATCTCTTGTCCTTTCTACTCTTCTGATAATACTTTACAAACATTTAACACGCGCGTATTTTATATCAAATTAAATTTCAAGTCAACAGAAGATCAAGCCAACAAAAGATTAAGTCAAATAGGATTTCAAGAAATCAGGCGAAATAGAATCACTTAATTCATCTATTTTTGCCTTTAAATTTTCTATTTGAATCTGAATTTTTTTACCCTGATTGCTTTGAGCTAAAGCATCCTTTGTATTCAACTTACTTTCCAATTCATGAAGATTCACTTTCATATCATGAAGTTGTTCTAACTGATTAACATCAGCTAGATTGGGTTTATAATTTTGATCTTTTCCGACAGATGCGGGCGAGATTGGATTTGCTGCATTAGCAATGCCAGAAGCAACATCTCCTATTTCCTTCTTCCCAAAATCAGGTTCAAGAGGCTGGGGAGCAGGTGTAATTCGATTTTCTTCGTTCAATTTTTTGCCACTTAACCTATTCCAATATTCAATATCATCCTCCTGAAGCAATTCAGAGGCAGGCGTATTATTTTGTCCAAAAAAATCTTGCTTCTCTACGCTAACATCGGGGGTGGGAGTTGGGGTGGTCTCAATGGTGCCATCCTTTTGAGCTTTTTCCCACATATCAACCCATTTTTCAAATTTGTTATCATCTGTCATAATAACTTATATATGATTTAAATTGTGTTTTTATCCCTAAATAGATTATGTCATTTAATTGCATAAATGAATGTGGTCAATGGTCACAAAAATCTATGGCTATTGGGCCGGATTTTTCTAATCAGAATACAGCATATGTTTCTGCAATCACTCTCTGTCAACACGGAACCGTTTCTTCGGGTGGAAAATTTAGCCATAGTACAAGGAGCTGTGTGTATGGGGCGACAATAACAGACAACAATCAAGCATACAACAGACGTGCTGCTAGTTTTGAATACCCAGCAAATATTACAAATGAGTGCCCAAGGGGAGCAATAACCTGGAATTATGATGGCCCAATAACAGGATGGACACAAGTTGGTTGGTATGGTATACAAGCTTTTCCACCAGGATGTGCCGAAGGATCTTCACCTGTAATACCCACAAATCATCCAACTACTGGAGACAATCTACCACTATATAACGCCAGAAAAACAACATGTTGTGAATGTAATTACGGAAAAGCTGAATTTGTGCGAATTAATGAAAATTCTCCGTGGCAATTACAATCATTAAACTGCACCGAGGGAAGAGAAGTTCTAAACATGGAAAGCCGAGTATCCATAGGAAATAACAAAATAGAATTTTGTTGCGATTGTGAATGTGGCGAAACAACATTCACTTTTCATGGACCCATCTTGCCTACTAGTTTTGGAAGTTGCGACTGGATGTGGTCATCCCAAAACCACCGCTGGCTAAAATCGGCGGACAACTGTATAAACAACGGAATTCCTGTTGCGCCAACTGGATTTCCACCGCCCACCAGTGGAACGCTTCCTTGCGATTCTCCTTATGGACACTGCCAATATAAATGGGTTACAAACGATTCCGAATGGGTACTTTTATATGATGGATGCAGACAAGGCGGAACACCAGTAGAACCCCCAGTTGGAAACCCTCAAAATTTCAGAACATATAAAACAACATGTACACCACCAGATGTCGCGGGAGGGTCATGGAGATTCAAAGACTTAAACGGAAATTCCGGCGTGAATTGTGACGAAGAGGCCAATAGGCCAAGCACACCAAATGCAGAATATGGTGACGAAAATGGAGATACAAAAGTGTTGTGCTGTGAAAATTGCCCCAGCACCAGCATGCTGTCTCCAACGCCAGCAAAATTAACTCCCTTCTGGAATTTCTAATTCTTCAGAGGTTGAAATTTTAGCTTCAATCACTGTTCCTTTTTCCGCCTCAATAAATTGATCTAAATTTTTCATTTCAATAAGACTCCAATGAGGATCATCATCTGGAACATTCTCTGGCTTTGTCCAATAAAACTGTTCAAATGTATATTTATAAATTTTTTTAGCCACTTCTTCCACTGACATACCAGAATGCAAATCTTCTGCCATTTCCCTACAGACCCTCAAGGCATCCCCTTCAACAGCACCTCCTAATTTTCTTAATAGGATGGTACATTCTTGAGCTTTTTGGGTATTAACCAGCAAATTAAGAATATCACGTTTCAAATTACCATCTACGAATTCAACAATAGCCGTATACTTAGCCATTGTCTGCCCTCGTTGAGGCTTGTGATTTCTATTTACTTCAAAGAAATGTTCATGAAAATTAGATTCATCAATTATCAATTCTGTCATTATTTTCTCCCCATTCCATAACGAACACGCGACTGTCTCTCTCTTTGGGAGGCAACGTATGTCGCTTGTGTCTTTGTGGGCCATCTAGTGTATATCCAAATTTAGTAGGTGGCTGTACTCTAATTCGCAAGAGGTTGTTACCCACAAATTCTTCTTCAAATCGCTTCCAATCATCGGGCCACACGGTTATATATTGCCGTTCTCCATTACCATCTTCTACACATATATTATAATTAAACCCCTTGCCATTTTTCCAATTTCTTTTTTTATGCGAAACAACAACAACTTCAACAGGACCAACAGTAGCCCCATCCAGCATTTCTAATCGCAATTGAGAAAATGTACTACCTGTATAATCAGGACTTTTCTCTAATGGATGATCCCAAATAAATCCTAGATATCTAGCCTGCGCTATTTCGGGCGAAGTATAAATTTCTTCTAACTCTTTTGGAATGTAAGTATCATCGCTTTCTGGATCAAATTTTTCAAATGTAAATGGATTTTTATCTGCTTCTAACTCTTTCTTAGCATACCCATTCATTGACCTTTCTCGCTTACCCCATAAACTTTTCAGTCTTTTCCATTTATTCAAATTCTTTTTTAAAGTTTTCCCATATTTAGAACCAGGGATGCGACACACTTCTTCTACAAAATCATCTTCATCGAATAATTGTTGCCACAACTCTAAATTACGCTCATCAAAAGTTGCCAACTCATGATCGCCAAGTATTTCTTTTAATTCATCATCATATCTTTCTAAAGTTTTTTGATATCTCTTCGCTCGATCTATTCTATTTTTTTCAGCAGTTTTAAAGTTTTCATAATATTTATACAAAACAATAGGATCGCCCTCAAAAAGACCAAGACCTAAAAGCGGTTTTATCACCGTAGCATCTGTCCCGAAAGATCTCAAAAATTGCTCAATTGAAGAATATGGTTGTCCTTGTACTATTTTCTCAGCATTAGCCTCGCCTACTCCTTTAATATTAGAAAGTCCAAAATAAATCTTATCTTTAAGCGAAGGCTCATCACCCTCTTGACGAATTGCAAATCTCACATTTGATTTATTAATGTTAACTGGTTCTACAGGAATATCATGAATTATCGCCTCAGTTTTATATTCTCTAATTTTATCTTCTTTAGTTTCACAACTTAAAGTACCTGCGTAAAACTCAAGCGGATAATGGGCTTTTAACCAAAGAAGCCTTGAACTTATATAAGTATACGCCACCGCATGGCTACGGTTGAACCCATAGGCAGCGAAGGCTTCTATCTGATCCCATAAAAACCTTGCATTAGCGGCTGCTGCGGCTTGATGTAAATTTTCCTTTATAAGTTTTGAAGGATATTGTAACTTGTAAAAATAAGCAACATATCCCATCGATTTAACATATGCATTATCCATACCTTCATAGAATGCATAATTCGCCACTTCTCTTTCCATATCCTCAAAAGAATTTTTGTGCAAGCCAATAAGTGGAGTTACAACAGATTTTGCATCATTTGGCATTACGAAGTCACAATCACGCTCCAATATTTTAGCCCCATTTTTAAGAAACATCTCCTTGTATTTGCCAAAGACATCAACATTCTTTTTACTAATGGCTTTTCGCACCTTCTCCGTGTCGCTATCTGGTACCCCTCCAACGTATTGAAGAATTTTCATAACCTGTTCTTGGTAAACCATCACCCCATAAGTGTCTCCTAAAATTTCTTTCAAAACTGGGTGAATAGCATAATTTTCTTCTCCCTTTTTTCGCTTTGCATACCTTTCAGCCATGCCGCATGCTAACGGTCCAGGTCGATATAAAGAAGTATACGCTACAAGATCGTCAAAACCTGTAACACCACCTTGTTTTACTAATGACCTTATTCCAGGAGAATCAAATTGAAACACACACTTTAAATCTCCCTTATTTGCCACTGCAATTGCTTTGGAATCATCCAAATAAAACGTATCCGACCAATCTCGCTGCCCTGGCAATGCACAGATCGAATCAAGACCGTGACGTTGCTTTATTAATTGACAAATTCTACCAATTTGCTCTAAATTTGTAATTACAAGAAGATCAAATTTAACCAAACCCAATGGTCCAAGTTCCTGTGCATTTAAACCCTCAACAAAAGCAGATGTTATTTGATCCGCCCTATCAACCACAAGAGGAACAAAATTACCAAGAGGTTTACTAGAAATAATCAAACCCGCAGCATGCTTTCCCATGCTTTTATTGCGATTGGTAAGATTCTTGGCAGCATTATAAATTTCAGGATTAGCCTCACAAAACTCCGCCAAAGCCGGATTTAAACGCAACGCATCTTCCCAACTAACAGCATCGCCCTCTTCATCTTTGTCTACTAAATATTTGGTAATCGCTACCATTTCATCACGACTTTTGCCGTAAATCTTAGCAATATCAATAAGAGAACTACGCATGCCAAAAGTATTATAACTACCAATATTGCAAACTCGTTCAGCACCAAATGCCTTAGGTGCCCACGATTTTTTTAAATAATCTCGTATTGTCTTGTGGAAATCTACATCTACATCCGGCATGTCCCCGTCAAATTCAAAAATAAGGTCTTTATTAATATTAAAATCAGGAACCAAATCTAAAAGATAAGCCACCAAAAGATTATTTTGATTGACGGGATAACAAATGTTCTTTTCTTTAAACTCATCATGCAAATCAACAAAATATTGAGCCTCATCCTTAATTTTTATTTCTTTAATTTCTTCCAATAATCGCTTTTTGTGCAAATCATCTTCCAAACCCCGCTTTTTTAAAGCGGTTGCACACAAATAAATTAATCTATCTTGATAATCCATAAGCATAAATATAATTGATTACCTATAAATCGTCAAGGGAGATATATGAAACGAGCATTATTAGTTGGTATCAATAAGTACCAACAACCAGGAAGTAATTTATCAGGCTGCTTAAATGATGTGGCATTCATGCAAACCCATATAAATAAATATGGATTCAAAGAAATGCAAACACTCCTAAATAGCCAAGCTACCAAAAACAATATACTTGATACACTCACCACTCTAATTGATAATTCCGAGGCGGGGGATAAAATTTTATACTATCACAGTGGTCACGGAACTCGCGTCGTAGATACCAGCGGTGACGAAAGCGATTCATTAGATGAATGTCTCGTTGCTTACGATCACGATTGGGATGCCCCTCTTTCTGATGACCTTATGGAAAAAGCAATAAACGGACTTCATCCAAAAGCTCGCCTCTATTTAATTATAGATACCTGTCATAGTGGGACTATTACCACTATCATGCCCGGTAGCAAAATAAAATCCATCCCAATGCCCCCAGAAATGCAAAAATATGCATTAAAAAAAGAATTAAAATTAAAAAGAGATGCTGACCCTAGAAAATTAAATCACATCCTTTTGTCCGGTTGTAAACCTAATGAATACAGCTATGAAATTGCAATAAACAATAAGATTCGTGGATTAATGACATGGGCCTTTATTGAAACCACACAACAAAGCAAATCTTGGGAAAAAACAATCAAGGATGTAAAAAAACATGTTGCAACACAACAGCCAGGACAACACCCTCTTTTGGCAGGGAAGCCAGCACTTAGAAAAGAAATAATATTCAAATAGTCGCAATAATTAAAAAAAAAGCCCGAAAATTTTTCGGGCTTTTTACTCAAACAGAAGAAATATCAGAAGAACAATCTCATACCTGCAATATGGTTTCTAACAAATTATCATAAATCAAATTTGTAATTGGTATTCTATCAGCATCATATCCTAATTTAATCAAATCTTCAGTCATATATTGCGCAGCTACGGTGTTACAAGAATGCACTATAACCCTTTTAATTTTAGGTTTATTTTCGCAAATCCATCTAACCACCGCACTCCCTGTATTGGGAAGAGATGGATCAACGTAAGTTTCACCCCCCAAATCGTGATCTAAAAAAACAACATCCCATGGCTCATCTGCGGCAATCATTTTCGCAATACATTCTGCGGCTGTCTCTGTGAGAACAGCATAAGGAGCATGACTGCGGAATAATTTAGTTCTATCATTAGAATCATCAAGCCATAATACATTCATCTACTTGCCTTATGTGCCATTAGGTAAAATTGTAAATCAAAAAATCACTCTTTCGAAATAAATCCCATACTTTGCCCTTTAAATTCTTTATCCGACTCAACTTTTTCCCGCATTGAATCCAAAGTTTCAATTGCCTTATCATATTCATCGCCCAGGATACACACAGCAACAAACAATTCTTTTAAATGAGCAAGTGAAAATCCCTTAGTATCATTGACCCATTTATTAATATCAATACCCAATTCCTCTGCTTTTTCTTTCCCACCAATGATATGGACAAAATAAATCTCTCTAGATTCAGCATTAGGATGGCCAATTTTAAATCTCTTGTCAAATCTACTTGGTCTATTGAGAATCCTTCCCCCTAACCGTTCAGGATAATTTGTAGTAGCTAAGAAAACAATTTTATGAATATCATCTACACCATCCAAAATGTTAAGAACCGAACTTTCATTGTAATTTTGGAGTGTAGCATCAATATCTTCCATTAAAACGACAACGGGCGTTATTGGTTGAATATCCCGCAATGCTCTCATTCCTGCTAAAAACAAACTGGGAGAAGTAAATTTAACTACAACACCGCCTCTTTTTGTTACATCTCTAAGAAGCAACTGAATTGTACAACTTTTACCGCTTCCGGGTGGTCCCCAAAGGATAATTCCACGCTTATATGACAATTCATATTCTTTAAATATCTCCTCTTTCTCCCAAAACTTTTGAATTTCTTGAATTACTTTTTCAGAATTAGTTTGTGGAAAACGAATAAGTCCCTCTGTTTTAACATTAATATGTTCAAAATATATTCCACATTCGGAAGATTGAATCTCATATGCCCCAGGCGGAAGACATTCTATGGTTTTGCCTGAGGGAAAGAATCTTTTTCCATCTCCAGAGGTCCATTGAACCATTTGACCAGAAAAAATCTTTGCATTAAATGGTTGCTCTATGACATCCGCCCTGCTCGGCTGTAGCTCGACTTCGGAGTTACACCACCTCTTTTGTGCGGGTTGATTTAAAATTTCAACTAATTCTTGATCTTCTGAATTCATTTTTGACTCTTAAGGATTACATTTGGAACTATGGGTTGGTTCATCCATAATTGATCGGTTTGAACGTGGTGCGGACGAACCCATTTCCCTACATGATTACCAAAATCATTATAATTAAAACCTTCTACTGTTCTAACAACATAACCTTCTTTCGTATCACCAAAAGCTGAGGCTTCATTTAATGGATTTAATTTACTAATGTCTTCTGACCACGGGCCAATAAATTCTACAGGAACTACGTGAAGCCCTAAATCATTTGCTATTTTTACCGTATCATACCAAGAAATGCAATAGTTATTTTCATTATAAACAGCAAAGACATAAAAATAAGCAGTCAATCTATCATAAAAGAT
>Ga0180433_10011317_pt1 | contig 10595 bp, 11 predicted proteins | sample SS_ome_8_FD_132980 | JGI IMG/M metagenome (GOLD analysis project Ga0180433, IMG submission 132980) | Hypersaline lake sediment archaeal communities from the Salton Sea, California, USA - SS_1_D_1 metaG | ecosystem: Environmental > Aquatic > Non-marine Saline and Alkaline > Hypersaline >...
CAACTCACGGCACAGCGCGCGGCTGCCGTACACTTCACTTCGTGTCTGCTCATGGATATGTGCTATGAGAAGACCGAAGACGCCGAAGAAAGCGGCGGCCAGACTGACAAGATCCACCGTGAGCGGCACGGTGTCACACTGAAGAACTGCTGCAACAGCGCCCGGTGACCACGAGGGGGCGAACGCGTACACGATGCTCGGGCTGGCTTCTCCAGGCGAAGGTAGCCTAAGAAGCAGCCATCCTACGGCAATCAGAACCATCATGCTCGCCCCCACCAGCGTAAGGAACCCTGTTCCGAAATAAGCCCCTCGGTCCTCAGGCTCAATCAGCCCGAAACGCTGGATATGCAGGCGGATCGTTGCAGCAGCAATCGCGGCAACCGCGATCACCAGAGCGATTACGGCACTCGCCATTGTCTGAAGCATCGCGACGACGCGGTCCAGATCAACCTGGCAGTGGGGTATAGCCTGTCTCCAGGCTAATGTCGCAGTCACACACGAGAGGACCCAGAACCCCAAGACAGTTCTAGCCCTCGGTCTCTGCAATCTGGCCCTCATGCGCCTGACCTCAGCATGACCGCGCGAGGTCACTCAGCAGCGAGCGAATACAGCAGTTCCTCGGTAGCCGCGGCCCCAGGTTCGGCTCCCATCGCCTTCTTCTTTCTCTCGAACCGGAGCCGGATGGTTCGCACCTCAGTCCCCGGGAGCATATGGAACGCCAGTTCAACCGTGTCTCGGTCGGTCGGCACGACCCCGCTTGCCTCTTTGCCCAAGACCAATAGATCTTGGATGCCGTCCGTCAGTTTGCGCCACACGCTCTGACGCAGGTCCTCGGATGCTCTGGGGCGCGCTGCGAACAACAGCCGACTCAATACCACTTCCCCGTGGGCGGCTGCCGCTTGCTCGGACGGAATGAGCACGAGGTACTCCGCCACCCGCTCCTCATCCAGGTCCCACACAAGGCGCTCGTATTCCTCCACGAGCTCCTCAACACCGTCCTTGCGATCATCCATGCTCAATCACCCTCCCGATTGTGCTCATCGCGACTCTCCCGTGAGCGCCGCTGCTCTGCTCGTGGAGCCAAGCTGGGCGCTCTGTTTTGCACGCGATCCTCTTCCTGTTCTTGTCTCAGCAGAATGTGGTGGAGCCTCTGCCGAGCGCGGTGCAATCGCTGGCGCGTCGCTGCCTCGGTGAGTTTCAGGTCCTCCGCGATCTCCTGGTAGCTCTGTCCCCAGAAGTAGCGGCGCAGGATAACGTCCTGATCGTCATCGCCCAACTGGGCAACGGCGTTCCTCACTGCCTGCTGCACTCCCACCATCTCCGCGACACGATCTGGCTCAGAGATGCTCGCCTCAGGATCAAACGCAAGCCGGAGCTCCGACAGCACTTCGACATCATCGACCGGATAGGACATCTGACGCCTCCGCTTCTTCAGCACGTCTGACAGATGATTCCTCGAAATCCGCCATAGCCACCGTCGGAATTTGGCTTCTTCCGCCAGTTGTTGACGTGCTCTCCATACAGCGACAAAGATGTCTTGAACAGCGTCTGCAGCATCGTCTTCATTGCCGAGTATGCCAAGCGCAAGCCCGTGTACCGAGCGGAAGTACCGGTCGTAAAGGACACGGAATGCCTCCGGATCGCCTCTGCGCAGAGCCTCGACGTGCGGAGTGTCATCTGGTGCCCGCTCTGACCCTGTCCGTTCCGGCTTGCCTGCTGAGGCAGGGCGGCTAGCTACCTGCGCCACGGGTTCTGACGGCTGGTCTCGAGGACGCATCACTACCTCCTTCGGACACAACGCGTGAAGTCAGACTTGGCGGCAGACGACGGCGGCCATCGGTTGCCGCGGAACGTGAGGAGCGCAGGCACAGAAGCACTGTGGACGAGAGCCACAGCAAGAGTGCATGTCAGAGGCTGGCATGATAGACCGTGCGCCCTGAATGGCACCAGGTCGCAGTTCGCCTCCTAGTCCCTATAGGTATAGACTGCCGCGCCGACTACTCTGTGACACCAGACCTGTGCGATAGGAGACTCTCGCCAGCCGCTCTTCACTTCTCCGTGAGGACCTGCGTCTCGTCCACAAGCCGAGCGATGAGAGCGCCCTGATACACGGATGGATGGACCCGGAGCGAAAGCAGCCAGCCTCCCTTCTCCACGGCTTCTCGGTGCTCTAAGGCATTGGTCAGATCGACAGTGAGCCCGACTGGCGTTCCTGACGCAACGTACCCGCCGACCGGACTGTGAGACATGAAGACGCCCGGTATCTGGCTGAGAACGTGCTTGAGGTTGTCCGGTGAGACGACTATAGGCCTCGAAGGCTCGTCAGGGACCGGGCGGTCACGGCTCATCGGTATCAATGTGCCAGCGGCCAGACAGGCCTCTTCGGAGTCCGGGGCCGAGAGCATCCCAAGGGACGTCAGAAACGCATCAATGCCGCGCAGCAGGGAGTCGCAGACACCTTTGTTGACGCGCTCGCTAGAGCCACCCATCAAGATGAATGCAAAGGCACGCCTTCCGACAAGAGCCGCCCGGTGTGCAAATACCGTGCTGAGAATCCGGCGCGGATCGCCCGGCGCCTCCCGGTCAAAGCCGCCCGCACCCTCAAGCCTCTTGGGCCAGATGAAGGGCAGCCTGAACCTTCGCGACAGGTCTTGGTATTCGGCAGCAAGGGACGCATCACTGGGTTCATAGTACCTGACCTGCGGGGCCTCGCGCATGTACCGGTTGCTCGAATGGATGTCGATACAGAGTTGCGCCCCATCGATGGCTGTGAGTACTGCAGCAGCGAGCTTCTGGGGTGAGGTGGCAACGGCTCCTTGATTCGGCTCGCTAACCCTGCCGAACTGCTCGTAGACATCAACGTTGTGCACGGGCCACGATCTGCGACCGATGTCGAATCCGAGGCTGTTCACCAGGGGGATTACCCTTATTCTCGACCGAACACGATGCGGAGAGGAAGCCAGGCAGGACATCAGCTGCGCACAAGCGGCCGGACCGTTTACCTCGTTGCCATGTATGCCTGCCACTAGAGCGACCTCTGGAGGGCCCTCGAATCGTGCCGGGAAGTCGTACGCAACGATGGGCACAGATTCACGGGACCACGCAGGCACGACCGACTCTAGTTCCCTCCTATGAGAGTGCAACATGCTGCTACCCACCTCGGTAGTCGCAAGCGCTCACTCCAGCACCGTAATCCGGCGTCGCCAGTCACCCTCCGTGCAGACCAGCGCCAGCACGTCGTCCGCCGCCACGATCGGCATTCTGCGCAGCGCAAGTAGGTGGCCCGCCGAGGTCACTGCGATCTTGTCTTCCACCTTCTGCTGAGCATCAATTGGCCAACTGAGAGTGCCAAGCTCCATACCCTCGTCAACCCACATGCCGAGAGTCAGCTCGTTCGCCCGCTCCTCGCTACGTCGGCGAAACAGCCCCCCATGGGGTGCCAGAACAGGCCTGATCTCAGACGACAATACAGACAGAGGAGTGTACCCTCCTGTGACAGGCATCCTATCCTGCGCAATGTCGGCGTCAAGTATGCCCTCACCAATCATCAGACTCAGTAGCCCAGACACGCACTGTCGACAGAACTCGTCATCCAGAGTGAACGTCGTCCCTCCCTCGATAACCACAGCTGGAGTCCCGCGTTCGAGCAGCACTTCGGCAAGTGTGGCTCGACTGCTGGCGTCCATCCGTCTGTCACGCCATTCGAGAACCGGGAGATTCAGAAGGTCTGCCTTCCCCGCAATGGCATCAGCCATCTGCCTTCTCTCACCCTGCGGTATCCTCCAGGGATACGTCCGGCAGTGAGGCAAGAGATCCAGTTCTGTGCACCCTGAGTGGATATCCACGCACATCGAGAGCCCGAGCAAGAGGTCCAGCAGCTCGGATGCGAGCCGTTCAACAGCGTCACCGGCCTTGTCACCTGGGAAGATGCGGTTGAAATCGACATTGAGGCCACCCACCGGCCAGAGTCTTTGGCCGAGTCCGAGGCTGAGAGGGTTCGCAGCGGGCACGATTATCACCCGCCCCTCGAATGCATGGGGCGGCATGTCGCTCAGTAACCTGATCATCTGGTGGCAGATCGCAACGCCGTTGCACTCATTGCCGTGCAGGCCCGAGACGACTGCAAGGCCTGGGCGCTGATGCAGGTTCGTACCCATGACCGCGGCGAACGTCTGAAGCTGGGCCCCAGAAGGGAGCTCTATGGGCTGCTGTGGTATGCCAACGTACTTAGCGTGCAACAGAGGCCGACCCCCTCAGATTGAGATGCGCCGCGGCGCGGAGAAGACCGCATGGCAGGCTAGGCTAACGGCAAGAGGCGGCACTGTCATGAAACCGCCTCAGCTGTTCTCTGTGGCCGACATGCAGATGCCACTGTGCGCAGGTGCCGGGCGAGCGCTGGTCGGCCCAGGCCGCCCGCACGGTCCCCGCCAGGCTCTTCGTCTTGGGGAGTATCGTGTCGGTCTGGCGCGAAGTCGGCACAGATCAGGGAGGAGTTGACGCACACTCCGGGTGTTCGGGCCCCCTCGTTTTCATTCCCGTTCCCCACCGGTCGGCAACGCTCCTGCCGGGGCACAAGGGCCCCTACCTGGAACGTTGTTCGACGCGCCAGGCTGGATGTCCTTCAAGCAAGCTCACGGTGGCACTGTCGGCCCTACCGGCCCCCCGGCCCGGGCCCGGCGACGCCCGTGGCACCCGCGGTCTTTGCCCACCAACGGGGCGCCAGAACACCGATTATGGCGCCTCTCGTTTCCCAGGGCGCCCCTTCTGGTCGTGGGAAGACGGGGGCTGGTTGACCTCCCGGAAGACCTCTGCCATGCGTCGGTACTCGGCGTCGCGCTCGGCGCGCCGTATCCGTGCCTTCAGGTATCCCATGACGAGCACGAGTACCAGCACGACGAGGATGTACGGCCAGAGTATCTTCAACGCAACGAGTATGCCGTGCATCAGTGCTTGGTTCAGGGCTCTGCCGATCTCCGCGCCGGTCTCCGGGTTATGCATTCCAAGCCTCCGATTCGACAAGGGGGTCGCGTGCCCGCCGTTCTCAGAGATGCCATGACTTCAGCCGACTTGGGAGCCCCCTCGGGTGCGCGCGACTCCGTCTGGTCGCAGCGCTAGCGAGACGACCCACACGGCAAGCAGCAGTTGGGTCGCTGTGTCCCCGCCTCCACATCGTCATTCATCGCCGCCGTCCGGGCGCAGTACTGCCGCCGGAATGGCTGGGCACTCGCGTGGAGCGCTTTTCGCCGCGCCAGGATGGGGTCCTTGCGGCCGCAGTGAATATCATCTCGGGCCATATCGTCGAGGGCCGCCAGGGGCGAGCAGACCTTGTGAGAGCGCGCGCATCCGGCTGCAGCCAGGTGCCGGGTGGCCATCGCGGCCCCTCTGGGAGGGCAGCGCTCTTCATGACGGGAAGACAGAGCCTCCCGAAGCGTGTGGGCGTCGAACTCGTAGTTGTCGGTCACCTGCGCGGCGGCGTCCGTCAGGTGGTGCACCGACCCCACGGCATCGGGACGGGAAATAAGTCGTATGTCCCCCAATTGCCAAGATAGTACGTAATCAGTCCGTGTGGTCCCCTACGCCTTCTCGCCGGGGCCCTCGCGCTGCGCAACGTGGGCCCCGGCTTGCCTGAGTAGCTCGACTACTGCCTGGTGACCTTCCTTCTCAGCAATCGTGAGTGCCATCTCGCCCCGCCCTGTCTCTGCGTCAATGTCAGCTCCCCTGGCGATGAGGAGCCGCGCGATCTCCAATTCGCCGCGCTGTGCAGCCTTCATCAACGGTGTCAGGTCGTCGCAATCCCGAGCCTTGATCTGCGCTCCATGGTCCAGGAGCATCTCCACCATGTCGGCGCGGCTCCGCGCTATAGCGGCTGCTAAGGGCGTGCTCCCGGTCATGGCGAAGCGGGTATTCGGGTCCGCGCCAGCCTCCAGGAGCATGGCCATGATAGCCATGGCGCCTTCCTTTCCGGATATCACAGCCGTGTCCAAGGCGGCCATCCCGGTGTCGTCTGTGGCGTTCGCGTCGCCACCCCTCGCTAGAAGTAGGCGCACCAGATCTGCATGACCACCGTAGGCGGCTCTCATCATGGCGGTGGCATCGCTCTCCGCTCTGACGTTTGGATCCGCCCCGTGATCCAGCAGCAATTCGGCGACCTCACGAAAACCTCGCTCTGCTGCCTCGATGAGGGCCGTCCACTCCAACACACCGTGGTCCTTCACGTTCGGGTCCGCGCCGTGCTCGAGGAGAAGCCGCACTGTCTCGAGGTGGCCGTACCGTGCGGCTAGAATCAGCGCGCTTTCGCCCACGCAGTTCCTCTCGTCAACCTGAGCGCCGCTCAGCAGCAATGCGCGAACGGCAAGTGCCTGTCCGTGGCTTGCGGCGAACATGAGCGGCGCCCAACCGCCCTCAGCTTTCGCGTTGGGGTCTGCCCCCGCGTGAAGAAACGTCTTCAAGGTCTCGACATCCCCGTCGCCTGCCGCTTTCCATAAGCTCAGGTCGTCCTCGCTCATCGCCTCTGACACTCTCCTTCTTCGAAAGGTTCGCAGTTGACTCACACGGCCTGCTTGGCTAGGGCTATACCGTGGGTCTCCCACAGGATCTCACGCCCACGCCGGTAACCTGGGGCACCTTCGCACCTAAACGAACGCGACTCAGCGAGCTAGTGCGCCCACGCGTGGCGGAGCCACTGGATGCCCTTCCAGGCCCCTCGACCAACTCCTTCACCGGCGGCGACGCCGGCTCGGACTGGCACAGCGATGATGCCCCAGAGGGCCATCGCCATGTCACCACTCAAGTCTTGCACACCCGGCTCCGGCTCGGCTGCTGCATCGCTGGGCCGGTACCAAGGCTGGGGGATGGGAACGCACCGTGGCGCTGGCGCTTCACTGGGGTTATTCGGATCGTAAGGCGGCAGCTTATCGCACCAGGCCAGGAGCGCTCTCAATCCAGCGATGAGCACGTCGTATCGAACCTTCCTGGCTTGCGGCACGCTGTCGGCAAGCCTTTCGAGAGCCGGCAGCGTCTTCCTCAGCTGGTTACACCTTGCTTGTATCTCCCCATAGTGTGCTGGGTCGTGGGGCTTCGCCGTGTTGGGACGGTTGAACTCATACGCACGGTCGCGCATCGCCTCCAGGAAATTCTGCCATTCGTCCATGGCCGCACTGCTGCAGTCCCGGGGCAACCGCATGTTGTGGATGTCTCCGAACCCAGATGGATCAACGTGATCAGTTGGCGAGCTTCCGGCGTAGGCGTAGAAGTTCATCCCGCCACCATATCCGATCGGATCCTGGGTGATGAAGCGGCCGATGGAGGGGTCGTAGTAGCGGGCGCCGAGTTTCATGAGTTCGAGGCCGTGGGCGGACGCGTCGGGCTCCAGGTGGTAGCCCAACTGCCCCACGAACCGGTGCGGGTTGGGCGACGCGCCGCTCGCGTACCACTGGTTGCCGAAGGCGTCGAACTCGTAGTTGTCGGTCACCTGCCCGGCGGCGTCCGTCAGGTGGTGCACCGACCCCAGCGCGTCGGGATGGTAGTAGCGGGGCACTGTCAGCAGTCCGTACTCGTCGGGCAGTTCGACGCTGACCGCACCCAGCGCGCCGTGCGTGTAGGCCGCCAGCGGGCCGGCGGCGCCAAACTCCGCCAGCAGCGAGCCGCCGTCATAGGAGAATGTGACCGTCCCCCCGCTGCCCGTGCGGCTGAACCGCTGCCCCGCGCCGTCGTAGACGAAGGCGGTGGTGCTGAGGTCGGGATAGGTGATCAGGATCAGTTGGTTCTCGGCGTCGTACTCGAAGGTCGTCGTCTGCCCACCCGCGGTGCGCGAGGTCGGAGGAAACCCGTGCCGACGGTTGCTGTCAATGCGACTCATCTCCTCTCGAACTCGATGACCCGGCTCTCGTCCGGATCGCCCTCGTAGTAAGGCAGGATCGGTGCGGAGCCGGCCCTTGCAGGGATCAGTTGCGCGCCGAACGGGAGATCGCTGCTCTTCACCCCTCGCACCGCCAGAAAGGACAGTTCCACCCAGTGTTGTCGGTCCACGCCCGACTCCAGCTTCCAGAGCCCGCTGCCGGTGATGAGCCGGGGAGGGCCATTCGGCGTGCCGCTCAGCCATTCAGGGCGCATCTCGAAGGTCGAGTGACTTCCTTCTCCGGGAAGCTCATCGGCCGAGAACGTTCCGTCTGCTCTGAAGACGATCTCTGCCGCCGACTCCCGGAACGCAGCTGGCAGATGCGTCCGGGATTCACGTGTGATGACCCACGTTCCTACGAGATCGCGAGCCGTGACGGGCTTGCCGCAACCCGCGCCCGCAATGGCGAGCACCACAGGAACCGCCACCGTTTCGAGTCTGGACAGCAGGCCACCCAGCCTGACGCGGGCAAGACTCACAGCGCGCAGGGCGTCCAGCCTGCGCCCGGTAGAGGCACAGAAGGTGGCACACGTCCCGGATCGGCATCTCCTCCTGTCTTTCGCTGGTGTGGCCCCCGGTTCGTCGCGGCGGCTCTTGCCCATGCTAGCGAGCCAGGAGGGTCCTCGCAATGCGGCACAGGCTCTCCACACGCTCGACGTCATCTTCAATACTGCGCGCGACGGCCAAGGCTGTGTCCAACGCCTTTGGGGCAAAGGACAACGCGACAGCACCCATGGCCCATGCGCGTGCTTGTGCGTCGTGAATGTCTCGTGCAATCCTGAGGGCATCCCGCGCGTCCATCTGGGCAACCCCCGATGCCACCGCGTACAGGGCCAACGCACGGCTGCGAGGGTCTCTTGCGTTGTGAGCAATGTCGAGGGCTTGGGTCCGGTCCTCGCGGGCCAACTCGAAGAGGATATCCTCTACTACGCCGCCTGCGACTTCATCGTGGGGGAGGTTCTGCACCAGTGCGATTGCCTCGCCTGGGTGAGTGCGCGACAGCGCCCGCGCCGCTTGGCAGACAAGCAAGGGATCCTGCAAGTCCTGTGCCATCTTCAGGGCCTCACGGGCTAGTCGCTGCGACCGCGGCGGGTCAGTTGCCGCGGCGGCGGCGGCGATTTCCGCCACCGTCTGGGCGCGCCGGAATGCGCTCTCAATGCCGTAGGCTATTTCGATGGCCTTGTCTGGAGCAGTCTCCGCCAGTTGGCGCGCAATCAGGCGCAACGTCTGAGCATGTTCTTCCGTGTCTCCAATGAGCCGGGCTGTTTCCACACCAAGCTCAGGATCCACTCGCGCCAGCGAATGTGCAATGTCCTGGATACGCGTGTCCCGCTGGCCTGCGTCCGTGATGCTCCGTGTCGCCTCTATGGCCTCACGTATCAACTGCTGCGACCGGCCGGGGTCGCTATCCTTAAGACGGCTTCCAACAAGGAACAGAGCCCATCCACGGGTCGCTGGGTCTTCGTTCTCCCGCGCTATGGCCGTCGCCCTATCGGGATCCGTCGTTGCCAGGCCAGCAGCGACATAGCTCAGTTCGAGCGCCGCCCGTTCCGTTCCGGAGAAGATCTGCTGTGCGGTGACCAGAGCCCTCTGTGGGTCCGTCTCGATGAGGGCGTCGAGAGCCGCTTCGAAGGCCTCGGCTTGCCACTGGCGATCCGCGATGCACTCCGCGATCTGGAGGGCTTGCTGCGGGTCTAACTGAGCGACTGCTGATGCCACCTCGCAGAGAGCACCAGCCTGATCGTGTTCCTCCCCGATGCTGTGTGCTGTGGCAAGCGCCTCGTCGAGTATCGCGCGCGCTTTGTCCGTGTCACGGGTTGGAGGCTGCACTCGCTCGTCCTTCTGCACTGCAGTCCGCCGCTCTGCGCCCTGGGGGGTTTCCGGATCCGCAGGGGAAGTCCCATCCACCCCGGGTCCCGAGGTCGAGGAGCAGGATTGGTGCCATGCAGGCGCTATGCGATCGCCTGCAAGGGTCCTACAGATCGGGATCCGCTGCGTCCTCATGCCGTCTTGACATCGAACCGGTTACTTGCTTTTCGAACGCATCCAACCTACCTTGGCAGTGAGTCTTGAGGCGTCCGCTGCAGCTTTCGACTTCATCAGCAAAGACCAAGTCCCGAAGCCCTTCCGTGACGGCATGGCCCAGCCCGTTGTCCTTTGCGTCAGCGACAAGCAGCACTCCGGTGGCGACGATACCCACGAGACCGAGCTTCTGCCCGGCCTTCCCCGCGGCTCGCGTTGCCTTCCCCGCGACTCGCCCTGCCTTGCTCGCGACTCGGCGACAAGCCTGTCCTGCGCGGGCGAGTTTGCCCGCTGACCTGAGGATTCCCCGCTTCAGGAGGAACTTCCGGAGTTTCCCAGGCATCTGCGGGTATTTCGGCTTGAGCGGATTGCCATATCGGTCGTATTGGCCATGGAGCCGGTTGCCCCCGCCGCGCGTGCAGTACACGTCTATGTGCGATTCCGAACCGCCTACGCGCGATCCGCCATGTGCCTTCTTGTCAATCGTGTACGACCACCCATCGAATTCCTCCCGGTACTGCAAACCAAGCGGGTCGACATATACCATGGGGTTGTTGTTGACATAGGAGTAGAAATGCACTCCGCCCACATACCCGATCGGATCCTGGGTGATGAAGCGGCCGATGGAGGGGTCGTAGTAGCGGGCGCCGAGTTTCATGAGTTCGAGGCCGTGGGC
>Ga0180433_10011318_pt1 | contig 10595 bp, 9 predicted proteins | sample SS_ome_8_FD_132980 | JGI IMG/M metagenome (GOLD analysis project Ga0180433, IMG submission 132980) | Hypersaline lake sediment archaeal communities from the Salton Sea, California, USA - SS_1_D_1 metaG | ecosystem: Environmental > Aquatic > Non-marine Saline and Alkaline > Hypersaline > Sediment...
ATATGTTAGAAAACACCCCTAGCGAGGCTTCTATAAAAACAGGCCTTTTTGTATTTAAGGTAACCTCTTCTAAGGGTATTCCTTCTTCTCTATACATCTGCAGGATCAAGTTTTCACAGGTTTTAGCGCCGCAGGCACCCATGCCCGCCCTTGTAATAGCCTTGATTTCGTTCAGGTCTTTGATTCCCTTTTTTATTAAAGGCCGTATCTCACCTGCAGTTACTCTTTCGCAACGGCACACTATTGCATCGTCAGGTATTTTGGTAGGTAAAGGCTGCTCTATATGCAGCACATCCTTCTTTTTCTGTACCTTAAATCCCGCGACCTTTTTGGCTATGTTTTGTGGGACTCTAACTTTAATGATTTGTGTTTTCCGAGATGATTTATTTAAAACTGTGTCGATGATTTCAGCCTCTTGAAGCGGGTTACCCTCGTAATCAGTTAATAAAACCGAATCACCTTTTTTGTATGCATAGTTATATGCTTCATAAGCAAGCGATACAACAGGATACTCTAAATTGTCACGATAATCTACCAATGAGATTGCCAAGCCGGGGCAAACAAGTAAGCATTTGTTGCATCCAATACACTGATTGCCTGTAATTCTAGGTTTTCCCAAGAGGGAGTCTCCAGGAATAGTAATAACGCCCTTCTTACAAACAGAAACACAGGGGTTACAAGGAATTTCCTGATTGCAATGGATAACCGGTGTAATGCCGGTTTCCGGATACGCGTCATATTTGGGTACTGTAACCTTGCCGGGATGACTCTTCAGGGTGCTTGCCTTTTTATACCAGTCTTTTGGGACAGGCTTGTCCTCTTTGCCAAGCTCTCTGGCGATTTCTATACCGGTTATTTTACCGCTAAACATAGCTGAGGAGGCCTCTGCAATTTCCTGTGCATCGCCTGCTGAAAAGGAGTTTATGCCGGCCTCTTTAGCCTCCATGAAAAATTCGTCTATGGGGCTTAGACCTATTCCAATTAGTACCGTGTCACATTTAAAGGTCTTTTCAGTCCCTGAAATCGGTTTGAAGGTATCGTCAACCTGAGATACGGTTACAGAGTCTACATGTTCATTGCCATTGGCAGACAAAATAGTATGGCTTGTAGATATTGGGACACCTAATCGTTTTATTTTATTGGCATGCACCTGGTAACCACCTACTTCTTTTAAGGCCTCCACTAAGCCTACCACATGGATCCCAGCTTGTATGGCATGGTAGGCGGCTATCAAGCCTACATTTCCGCCTCCCACTAAAAACAGTCTTTTGGCCGATTTTATGAGATCTCTATTGACAAGGGTTTGAAAGGCGCCAGCCCCATATACGCCTGGAAGTGTATTGCCAGGAAAGGCAAGAGATTTTTCCCTTGCCCCTGCTGCGTTTAAAAGAATTTTTGGTTTTACGATTTTATATTCCATCCCATTAGTTACTATACCCACCTTTTTATCGCTAAATACGTACATTGCAGTGCTATTCAACCATACCTGTAAAGAGGGGAACTGTTCTATTTTCCCTTCTAAGATTTTAGCTATGTCAATGCCCCTTGTCCCTGCATAGCAGTCCTCAATTGAGCCAAAAAATTTGTGGGTTTGGAGAACTAATTTGCCGCCTAATCGATCCTTGTCATCGACAATTATGGCTTTGATCCCCCTTTCACCTAATTGTAATGCGGCAGAGATACCGGCAGGCCCGCCACCTATTATCAGCACATCTGTTTCAAGCTCATGTATCGGTGAAAACGTAAAATCACCTACACGGCTTGGAAGGCTTGGCAGGCCCTTGACGCTTTCAAGAACCATGTTCTTTTCAATCTTTGTCATGCATGACTTTACGGGTATTCCATTGGCAATCACAATGCATTGAGAACACTGTCCATTGGCACAGAATAGTCCCTGGGGAGAGCCATCTTTTTTATGATATCCGAATACATGAATCCCATTAGCAAACAGGGCTGATGAAACTACCTCGCCTTCATAGGCGCTTAATCTTTTATTATTCCAGTAAAAAGAAATTTTATTTCTTTTAGGAACGCGTAAAATTGGATGCTTCTTGATACGAAATTCGGGCATTATATTTCCTTCCCTATAAGTGATCAGGAAAACTGGAAACAAAAATAGAAATATTTATAAACCTATTCGTTCTATAGTTCATTATTGATTAAAGAATCTAGATACAAAAATGAGTAAGCTTATAGCAAAATCGTGTTTTTAGACAGTGCCTGACCAAACACTATCAATGTTCAGGCTTCAGATTGCCTTGCTTTTTCTTCCATTAAACGGTTGAAGCGGTATACATGGTTCTGGGCCAGGAGGTTCGCCTTTGCTGCCTCCCGGTTTTTTACAGCACCTACAATTTCCCGCATATCTTTGTAATTTTCCTTGAGCAGCTCATCTTTTTTGGGTAAAAATCGGCTAAAATAAAGTCTAATATTTTCATATACTGTTTTAAGAACTGATTCGTAGATTGGATTCCCAGCTATTTGGGCTAAGGCCAGATGCAGGTTGTTGTCTGCCTTGATGAATTCATGCCAGTGTGATATGCCATGCTCAAGATGGCTTTTGGCCACTATCAAGAGCTGCTCTAAGCGATCTATATCTTTGTTAGTGGCCCTCTCCGCAGCAAGACCCGCAACAAGGCCTTCAACGCCCTCTCTGAATTCCGCAAGATCTCTGAGCGACACCCTTTGGTAGCGAATAAGCAGATCCAAGCTCTCACTAATCTGGTTTGTATTGAGAGCATTAACTACCGCACCACCTGAAACACCTGTTTTAATATTTATTAGCCCCTTTTGCTCCAATATACGAAGTGCCTCCCTGATCGTACCCCTTGATGACCTAAACACCTCCCTCATCTCCCTTTCAGAGGGTAGTTTTTCCCCGGGCTTCAGTTTTCCCTTAAGGATTGCGTCTTGAATCTGTTCGACTACGTCCTGGAAAATTCGATTTTGCTTTGCCTCTTTAAACATAATATGATTTTTAGAATGGTTAAACCATTATAAAAGTATTTTATACTATGTCAAGATATTTTATGTAATTTTTTGTTAAAGATGCGATAAGGGTGCAAAGAAATGGAATCTCCGCGTATTTTATGAACCATTATTTGTAACTACTCAGCCACAGATCTACGCTGATTACCGCTGATTATTTTTTTCTTTATATTTAAACTTATCTGTGTTCATCTGTGTAAATCTGTGGCTGAGTAGTTACCATTAATCAAACACCATTGTATATAGATGGGAATCCATTCATGAAATAAACATTGAATAAAGATATAGGCATGTACATTATAATTCAAGCCACTTTCCAATGTTGCCGGCCTTGGCCCTTTTATATATTTTCATAGCCACTGCTACATCATCCATGGCAAGGCCAAGGTTTGCACACATAATCTTTTCATCTCGGCTTTTCCTGCCAGGTTTAATGCCAGCGGCAATCTCGCCAAGGTCTGCATAAATCTCTGGTATATGTTTAAAATACCCGAGTGATTTATAATAGAGACACTGGCTTGTGTCATCCGTCACAAATTTATCGCAGTTCAAAAAGGAGGATTTTTTAAAGTAGGAATCAAAATCTACTGGAGAGGCAAAAACGCCTGGCTTTAGCCAATTGCCTTCTATTACAGGATTAGGTTCTTTTAGTATGGGGCCTGCTGTGACAATGACTTCGGAATTTTCAACAACCTCCTTTGGGCTTTTGGCTATTTTTATTTGTAGCCCTGTTTCTCCTTGCATATCTTCACTATATTTTATAGCTGCCTTCTCGCATATATCATATATAATACAATCTTTAAGCCCTGGTATAACTATTTTAAGCGCCTTCAGGTTTGTCCTTCCCTGGACGCCACATCCAAGAATGCCAATGGTTTTAGAATCTAAATTTGAAAGATACTTTGCTGCTACAGCTGTAGCTGCGCCTGTCCTCATTGCTGTTATCCAAACACAATCCATTACGGAGAGAACCATGCCTGTTGCAGGGTCATTTAGAATCAGCAAACCATTTATGTAAGGTAAACTCTTTTTATAGTTTTCCGGATACCCGCTGACCCATTTAATGCCCGCAGCGCCAAGCGATGGAATATAGGCAGGCATTGCGTGGATAAAGGCATCAGGGGCTGTATGGATGCCCGGCTTAGGTGGCATCTCTATTTCACCATGGCCTTTCTGTATAAATGCTTGCTCCAGTGTATCAATAATTTCCGCCATCGGTAAATCTACCTTTTCAACATCCCTTTTTGATAGATAGAGAAATTTTTGAGTTTTCACTGATTACCGCACTTTCTTGTAAAAGCACTTTTTCCGCTCTTGCCTTCAGTATTAACTTTATAAGAACAAAGAAATTATCAAGATAAAAAAACTGCAGAGAATGTATTATAACATTAGAATACCGAGCCTGAATAGATCACCAATCTTTTTATAACGCTATAAGCGTGGTAGAGGGATGTCAAGAAAAATTTTACTTCAGGCAATCTTTAACTGAATTTAGAATATTCTTATCGATAAGGTATTATGTGTTTTTTTTACTCAGATTAATATAATAGAACTTTCTTGACAATACATATGAAAAGGCCTTTATTGCAATTATTAAGGTTTTGTCCTTTAGGTGCAATTCTTTAAGCAAATACAATAAAATATAATGGAAAAAAATCGTCAAAACCATATAAAATATTATTTATTAATCATATGCGCCGCTGTTTTATGGGCCTCTTCGGGTACAGCCTCTAAATATCTTTTTAATTCCGGGATGGATCCCTATGCCTTGGTCCAGTACAGGGTAAGCTTTTCAGCCATAATCTTAGGGGCCTATTTGCTTTTAGTAAAACCACATCTGCTTAAAATCAGGCCTCAACATTTATGGCATTTCGCAATATTAGGTGCGGGCATGGGGGGAGTGCAGTTTACATATCTTTTTGCCATCTCAAAAATAAATGTTGCCATTGCTATCTTGATGCAATATATGGCGCCGTTTTTTATCGCTATTTATAGCTTCCTCTTCTTTAAAGAACTAATTAACAGATGGAAGGTATTCTCTATTGTTATGGCCTTTACCGGCTGCTTTTTTGCGGTAGAGGCTTACAATGTGGCCATTCTTGCATTAAACTGGCATGGTATTACCGCAGGTCTATCATCAGCACTATTTTTTAGCTTTTATACAATAATGGGTGAAAGAGTTATGCGTCATTACAGTCCATGGGCCGTACTTTTTTATGCATTTGCCTTCTCCAGTATATATTTTAGCATTTTGCTAAATCCAGCAAATCTATTTTTTTCTGACATGCAGTTCTTATGGGTAATAACCGTTATATATGTTGTTGTTATTGGAACCGCTATACCTTTCGGCCTATTTTTTATGGGAATAGAGTACTTGAGAAGCACCAGGGCCTCTGTTGTCGCCTCATTTGAACCAATTTCTGCGGGTATTTTTTCATTCATTTTTTTAGGTGAGGCATTGACGCTTTGGCAGGTTTTTGGTGGATTATTGGTGATCGGCAGTATTATCATTATCCAGCTTGAAAAGGAGATAGATCCCGAAGCGCCTGCGTATAAAAAACTTGCCATTTAGAAAGAAAAACATTCCTATGCCATTGTTTCAGTATCTTATGGTTAATACAGTTATTCAAGCTGGCGTTGTAATCAACGTGTCAATTGATTGTAATAAGGTTGGTATGGAAAGTAGCCATGGATATTGGATTAACACTGGCTGTTAAGGGTGATGGTTTTATTTCGGTTAAAGGCGTTTGTTATCGTGAGATGCTCATATTTAGGTTCGCTTTGTGGTTAAGTCGAAAACAAGATATCATGACTTTTGTCCCCGCAGTTGAAGATCAGATCAAATGCAGATAGATTATGGATAAACTCACCCCATAGCTGGGGATATATTGGAGAAGGCCTTGAAAAGAAATGTAGATTTATCCCTGATGAAGAGAATAATTCTTGCTTAAGGTGTTGTTTTGCGCTGTCCTGAGCCAAGAAATCAGATGATTCTAAGGCATTGCATATATTAACGAGAAGTTCGTTGCCCTTGCCTTTTACTCCTAAAGCTGATTGCAAGATTATCCGCGTTTTAATCTTTAGTTGTTTTTTAAGGTACCCTATTATGGCCATGTTTAAATCTATGAGGTTTTCGAATTTCCCTGAAAAAATCTCTTCGAGAAAACCCAGATGTTCCTTAAAATATGGGCTGCTCGCATAAGAATATTTAAGGCTCGTTAGATGTTTGCCCATCCACCTGCCTTCCTGACATATCTTGACTTGATTGATTTGCTGTAGGCCCAATCCTTTTCTCCAAACAGGTACAGAGATCCACAGCGCACCCTGATCATTTTTAAAGCGGTTTCTTGTTAGCCAAGTTGTTCTTTGGGGGAATTGAACAGCATCAAGAATAACCATACTATCGGAAAGGTATGCCTTATGAAAAAAGCCGGGAAATGGCGCGAATAGCGGCTGATATGTGCTCACTATCATATTATCCCCGCACGTTTTGTTTCTTTATAAGGCGATCTATCCGTGAATATTCATCGGGCGTATTAATATTCAAAAATACCTGTTCTGGAGAGGCAAATTTTTTTATCTCATCCTCGTTTATATATTTGATATGAATATGATCATAAAAGAGTCGAACCTGATACGTATTCGCACTAATGAGGCTTTCAATAGCGCTTAAACATGATTTTGAGTAAATGGCATGAAGAGGCTCTATTTCATTGCCTACAGAGGGAACTAAAGCGGCGTAATTATTCTTTTTAGAAACCATATAGCGGACAAGTTCCTCACTAATAAAGGGCATATCACATGCAACAAAAAAGCCCGTCTCATTTGACATGCGCAGAAGGCCTGTATGGATTCCGCCTAAAGGCCCTAGGCCTTTTCTTATATCTTCAAAAATAGGTAGCCGTAAATAGGAAAGGCGTTCTTGTTCGTTTGAGATCAGTATTACCTGGTGAAAAACTTTTTTCATCTTTTCAACAGTACGTTCTATAAGAGGAACGCCGTTAATCATTAAAAATGCCTTGTCTTTCCCATAACGACTGCTTAAGCCACCTGCCAATATTACGCCTGTGATATTCTCTAATGGCTTTTTAGGTATTTGCCGCTTCATTTTTCCTTAATCGCTGCAATGCCCTTTATCTCGCAGATTTTTTAATAGTGATCATTAGGATTAGTAATTTTTTTATTAATAGTTTTACATACATTTTCGATATAAAAAAACCTTTTAATATACAATGCCGGATTTTTTAGTATTTGTGATTAGTGCACAAATCTGCCCTGATTATAAATGCGGCTGAGTTTATACATCGTGCCTTTTTATATTTTTTTGCTTTTATGCTGACAGCGCACAAGCCTTTTTAAACCAAGGCGCTGCTCATATTTAATTTAAATATGATTAGAAAATTGCTTATCTACGTGAATTGTTTTATCTAAACTGAGAAAGTAGAAGGGTTAAGGAGAACAAAATATTTGATAAAGGTGTAAGAGGCTTGAAACCACATATATACAAAGTGCGGTAAACTTATACAATCTTGATTAATGATCTTCCATGAACTCCTTTAGTAATGTGACTATTATTGCCTTTTGGCAATGAAGCCTGTTTTCCGCCTGTTGAAAGACAACAGAATGGGGGCCATCTATCACATCAGCAGTCTGTTCATACCCTCTCATGGCAGGCAGGCAGTTCATAAACATGAGATCAGGAGCGCCTAATTGGACTTTCTCTGTATCAACTTGATACGGCTTAAGGGCTTGAACCCTATCCTCAAGCTCTTTTTGATTAATATGATAGCTCATCCATGAATCTGTATAAATAATATCCGCACCTTTAACCGCCTCAAAGGGGTTATTAGTCAATTTTACAACTGCCCCCGATTTATCACATATCTCGCGGCAATCATCCATCACTACCCTCAGCGGGCTAAAATTATCTCCCTTTGGGCAACCCACATTAATATTGATGCCCATCTTTGAACATCCATATAACAGAGAATGGGTTACGTTATTTTTTGCATCACCTAAATAGGCAAGTGTAAGCCCTTTAAATTCTCCCTTTCTCTCCCGGATGGTCATTAGATCGGATAATATCTGACATGGATGATTGAAATCTGTCAGGCCGTTAATAACCGGAATATCGGAATATCTTGCCATTTCTTCAATATTTGTATGTGCAAAGAGCCTTGCCATAATAAGGTCTGAATAGCGACTAAGGGTTTTGACAGTATCATGTATTGTCTCTTTGCCTGTTCCCAAAGGTGAACTTGCCATATCATAATAAATTGCATGCCCTCCCATCTGGTACATTCCTGTTTCAAAGGAAATGCGGGTGCGCAGGCTGGGCTTCTCGAAGACCATGACCAAAACCCTTTGGCTCATAGTATCATGAAATTGTTCAGGCGATTTTTTTATTATATCGGCAAGATCTAAAATACCGAGGATATCTTCCTTAGACCAATCTTTTAAGGTAATTAAATGCTTCATGTCTTTATATAGCCTATTCCCCTACCAGATCTTCATAGTATCTGTCTATTTCCCCATCCCTATCAAATATTGTAAGCAGGAGGGCGGCACGGACCCACATGCCGTTTCTAACCTGTCTCCAATAAATAGCCCTCGGGTCAGAGTCAACCTCAATCGCAATTTCCTTACGGCGCGGAAGGGGATGAAGCAATACAGCATCAGGCTTAAGTATTTTAAGGTGTCCTTCAGTAAAGTGGAATTTGCTGGTATCAATGAGGCTGCTTTCATTTGCCTTATCCCACTCATCCTGAATGCGTGTCATGTATATGGCATCCATTTCTGGAATTATTTTTTCAAAATCGTCAGATATCTCAAATTGAGTTCCATCTTTTTCGAGCATATTGATAATATCTTTTTCAATTTGCAATGCCTCAGGCGCAACAAAATACAGTTTCACCCCGGGATAAAGAACAAGAAGTGTAGCCAGAGATCGAACGGTTCTCCCTCTTGCCAAATCTCCTACAAAGGCTATCTTTTTTTCTTCTATACCTCCTCTATTCTCAAAGCTTCTCTTCAAGGTGTATATATCCAACAGCGCTTGGGTTGGATGTTGATCCTTTCCGGAGCCTGCATTTAATACCGGAACCGGCCTGTTTGAGTTAGATAGCAGCCATGCTATTCTTTCCGCAAAGCCTCCTATAGGGTGTCGCATAATAATAAGGTCAAAGTATGAGCTAAATGTCCTTACAGTATCCTCGGGGGATTCCCCCTTGACCTCACTTGATGTATTGGTATCCCTGACCTCGGCTGCATTAATGCCCACAATTTGACAGGCTGCAAAAAAGGAGAGAAATGTACGTGTTGAAGGCTGAACAAAGTAAAGCATGGCCCGTTTTTCTGAAAGGAGACCTTGAAGAAAATTGATGCCGCCCTTTGTTTTTCCTATTGTGCGGATTTCGGTTGTGAGGTTGCAAATTCGTTCAAGCATAGGGCGGTCAAATTGCTGTGCAGTTAGAACATGATAGGGCCTGCCCTGATTTTGGAAATAAGGCCCCTTCTCCCATAATTCTAATTGTTTGAAATCGTGCCAGGAAATTTTTAGCAAAGGGTTATCTTTGTACATGCTTTACCTCTTTGAATTGTTCATTTAGTAAATATAAATTATTTAGGCTAAAAATTCCAATATATTATTTTCTTGAAAAAGTTACGTTAGAGATAGACTCAGTCCCTATGGCTACAGAATTGCTGAAAGGAAATCTGGGCGGATAAGGCATCCATTAACGGTGGATTCGATTCCCCTCTTTGTCACTTAAGCCTCTCTTCTTTTTCCATAATTTCCTTAATCTTTTTTTGTTCCCATTCCTCTCCAAGAAATTTGCCTTTGAAGATAAAAACTCTGGAGGCGTGAAGTAAAAGTGCAATTCCCCAAAAGATTGTTACCCAATAAAACCACAATGAACGCGGACTAGTCACAAGGTTTATAATTATGAGCATAAGATTTACAACTACAAAGGTAACTAAATTGCTGTAAAACTTTTTTAGCTCTTCGACCCGTTTTTTTGCCTTATCGTATCTTTCATTGCTCATCATAGCCACCATTTTCTATGGTTGATATTTCCTGTTCGCCCTTAGGTTAATAGTATAAGAGGCTATAATCAAGCCAAAAGTTAATATGGAATCAAAAATAAACTATTTATGATAAAACTTTGATAGAATAGTTATGTGTTATTTCATGTAAAAAATTTTTTAATAATAATGCTTTTCACCATTTTATTAGACTTTATCTATGATGAGATGTAAATTATATGGCCATAAAATAATAAAAAGCTGCGGCTATCATATAAAAATCCATTGAATAAATGGTAAATTAAGAAAGGATGGCAATGAAAATCGCATTAGCACAGATTAATCCGACCATCGGAGACTTTAAGGGCAACACAGATAAAATGATAGCATTGGCAAGAAAAGCACGAAGTATTTCTTCTGACCTTATTATATTTTCCGAGCTTGCAGTATCAGGTTACCCACCTCTCGATCTTTTAGAAAAAAAGGAGTTCGTTGAATCCAACCTTGTATACCTTCAAAGGCTTGTTGACTCTATCAATAAGATTGGCGTCATATGCGGCTTCGTAGATAAAAACCCTGATAAG
>Ga0180433_10011319_pt1 | contig 10594 bp, 6 predicted proteins | sample SS_ome_8_FD_132980 | JGI IMG/M metagenome (GOLD analysis project Ga0180433, IMG submission 132980) | Hypersaline lake sediment archaeal communities from the Salton Sea, California, USA - SS_1_D_1 metaG | ecosystem: Environmental > Aquatic > Non-marine Saline and Alkaline > Hypersaline > Sediment...
CCTTCAGATTCCACCTCACGGTGGACACCCTTGTCTTAAGCTAATGGCTACTGTTGCCTTTCGCCATTCGGGACTTTCACCCTATAGGTTGCGCCCGTGCCGGGCGCACAAAAAAGAGAGCCTCACTTGAGGCTCCCATAATCTAATTCTCTATATCAACTATTAATATGGAGGAATTGACCAGTTACCTTGAGGCCAATGAGGTCCTGCAAGACCATTATAAAATACATTGTATACACTTTGACTAAAGTTGATACAATTTTCATATCCAATGTTTCTTGTAATGCAGTTGCATGCACTACCACCAAATATACCAATTGCACACAAGCCTTCACCATAGTCACCCTCAACATATGACTTGGAACAATTTGCAACCTTATTGTGATCAACAAGACACCTTGAAACACTCACACCAGTTGGGAATATTTCAATATTCAAATATGTAACAGGATCTGTCGTTTTCGGTGTTCGACATCCTGCAACAATGCTATACCTTGCACACGGCGACCAATCTACAAATCTAGGTCCAGTAACTAACCCCTCACCCGGAACAGCAGAAGCCATTGTAGCATATTCTGTTAAAACATCAGGTACTTGTTGAGGGTTAAATGTGTAAACATACACCTCGCTACCTGTTTCTGGTGCCACCATCAAATATTTGCCAGTAGGATGCCATTTCACTGATAATACATTTTCGTCATCACCTCCTACAAGAATATCTCCCAAAACTTCCGGTGTAGATGAACCATCATATTCCAATACAACTAGATTCTTATTTGAAACTTCATTATATCCAACAGCAATATAATATTTTCCACAACATACAACTGGATTAGTGTCTATGCTATTAATTAACGAACCCATTGGAGGTGTAAAAAGATTCGCTTGAGTCAAATCTAAATTATAGATTGTCACTACCCCATTATTTTGACCAACTATAATAAATTTATCATCTGGTGTTATCGCAACAACTCTCTTATTTGTCACAATAACTTCACTCTTCAATAGTACAATCTCATTACCTGTTTGCGTAGGATCAAAACTAAATAAATATAGTGTAGTATCACTAACAACTACAAATTTCTTAGCATGATGAAACCATACCACATCTAGTAAATCATCATCAATGTTTAAAGTAAATTCTTGATTAGTATCAACATCGTACACTCTTATCTCGAAATCAGCAGCCGTAGCACCACTATAATCAGTCACCGCAGCCAAATACCTACCATCATTTGACCATGCAACAGCATTTGGTTGGTCATCAGGTGTAATATCAGCTATTTCCTTTATCGTTGTACCAGCAAATTTATACACGCGGTAATGGCCATCATCTTCTGCAGTGCCAATATATCCACATCGTGGTGACCAATCAACATCAATAATATTAGGAAGAGTATCATCTTCGAATGTATTTTCAGCAACAGGAACAGCCACTTCTAACACAGCAGCATCATTAAGCGCCATATCTAAATAAATGCCAAATGCATTAGACCAGCTGGTAGTCCTCACGGTATCAACAAGACAATCTACAATCTTTGATTCTGTTTCTGGCTCTTTTGTTGTAGGGTCAATAGCAAACATAAACCCTATGGCTTTGTTGCACCAATCAAGTTCAACTGTACCATCGCCTCTTTGGACGCCTTCTACAAAAGATTCGTAAAACAAGTTGTCTTTTCCTGCTACTGTATAGTAACCAACTGCCAACGGTTCAGCTTCAACAGTTCCACCAACAGCGTTATTTTGAACGCCGACTACCATGCAATGCTTAAATTTATTATGCATACAATGATCTAGATAAAATCCGAATTGCTCACTGCTACAAACTTCATTTTCTTGGAATACTGAGTTATAAAGGAAACTTAAATAGTAACCGGTGGTACAATTTGTGGTGAAACAGTTGCTCACTTTAGAGCAGAAAATTCCATTCATTGTGGTACCAGGCTCTGTACCTTCAAAGCTAACACCTCGATCAAAATTTGATATATGTAAATCTTCGATAATAATCCCAGAGGCATTGTCTTGAATCAAAATACCTTTATTGGTTCTTTCACTCGTAGTACCGACAAGCGAACCATTTTTAATTAAAATATTGTAGCGATCCTCAGTTTCTGTACCAACGGTAATTAAAGCAGCTGTGTCACCAGAAAGTGTAAAACCATTTAAATCAACAATTACATTGTCAGCCTGAATATCTATTTTCCCTTCAACATTTTCCAACATATGATAATATCCAGACTCGGTGATCGTAATTGGCACTTTATTCTTAATCACCATCTTAGTCGGCCACATTGCATCGAGCATTACAGTGATTCCACCTTCCTTAGTGAGATCTATACATGCCTTTGAAAAAATAGTTGTAGGAACAGAAAAAAGAAGAAACATGGCAAGAGCCATAACCCTTTTATAAAAGGATATTTTGTACTTCATTAGGTCTCCTTTTAATTAAACGTTAGTGTTACATAACAATTTACCCAAAAATATACAATACAAATTTAGCGTACACAAGTTAGAAGAAAAAATCAACAATACATAATAGCAAAATAGAAACAAAATTTCACTCACAATTTTCAAACTATTTTTTGACACTAAACTCAGTGCAATACACTATAATACAGATTATTTAAAACTACTATATAAAACTTTTTAAAAAAAATGTTTACTCTTCTAAATTTTTTTAGTATGAACTATAAATCAAGTTGAAAATCAAATAACATCAAGTTAAAAACTCGCTTGAGAATAAAAAAGATAAAAGTAGGAAATGAAACAATCTTTTTAACCCTTATCTTATAAGGAGAAGTTATGAAAGCAAAATACTCACTACTAACTCCGGCAATACTCTGCGCAATAACACAAATACCCGTTGCATGTAACAGTTGTTTTGAACAAAAAGCTGCCGATGAAATAACCAATGCTTGCCCTTGTCAAAAGCCACCAACAGAAACTAAAGTTTCTTCAGAAATATCAGTCGGAGAATTAGCAGACAAAATTACTATCTTGGAACTCAAGATGAAATATATTACTGACGAAGAAAAATTAAAAAATATTGAAACAGAACTTACAATACTTCTAAAAATATACAAAGAAAATGTTGAGCAAACTCCCGAACTCAGAGCTCTCAAAAAACAACTTCTTGCTATCAACCAACAACTTTGGGATATAGAAAATACAATCAGAGACAAAGAAAGAAGAAAAGAATTTGATGATGAATTTAAAGAAATTGCTCGCAGCGTATATATCACCAATGATAAAAGATGTGTCATAAAACGTGCAATTAATGAACTAACCGGATCAAGATTAATAGAAGAAAAATCTTACGTTGATTATATAGATACAAATTAAAAATATAATTTTATAAAATTTTATTGATGTCCATTTGCTCTTTAATAGTAAGTGGGCACTTTTTTTAACCCCCCCAAATACTCCAGGCTCACTTATCTACTTAAACATTGTTTTTTGAGTACAAAACGGACAAATATTTAATCAATCGACACTAAAATTTGAAATAATATAAAAATACGTAATACTCTTCATATACAGGTATATAAAAAACATAAGGCGCTGAATTATGACAGATAATAGAAAAGAGTTTAATAGTTTCTTAGAAAAAAACTTAAATTTACAGCAAAAAAAGGCTGTATTAGAAAAAAATGGTATTTTTTTGGTCGTTGCAGGTGCAGGATCAGGAAAAACACGAGTTATCACCTCAAGAATCGCCAATTTAATTATAAACAAGGGAGTTACTCCAAATACCATTATTGCATTAACTTTTACCAATAAAGCAGCCAATGAGATGAAAGAACGTATCAGAAGATTTCTTGATGAGAAAACAGATTTGCCCTTTTTGGGAACATTCCACTCTTATTGCTTGCGTATCTTACGATCACACGCTGATAAATTAGATAAGCCATTTGAAGCAATATTAGATCAAGATGACCAAACAAAAATATCACATGGCATAATCAAACGTAATGGATTAGGGAAACAAGTAACAGCAAAAAAACTTGCCTATAATATCTCCCAAGTAAAAAATAAGACTATTGGAAGCAAAGATGAGATTATGCAATTGTTATCCTCAGATCCTATCTTACGCGATGTATACGCTGCTTATGAATATGAAAAAACAGCAAGTAAGTGTTACGATTTTGATGACCTTCTGGTAGAAACAGTACGATTATTTGCCCGGAAGTCTGAATTTAAAGAAGAATTCCAAGAACATGTAAAACATATTCTTGTTGATGAATACCAAGATACCAATATCGTACAACATGAACTCTTAAAGCATATGACGCTTGATAAAAATAATACGTTTCATGCTGATTCTTTGTGCGCTGTTGGCGATGAAGATCAGTCTATCTATTCTTGGCGTGGTGCAACAATTGCAAATATCATAAACTTTAAAAAAGATTTTAAAAAATCAAAATTAGTTAAAATTGAACAAAATTATAGGTCTGTCCAACCAATTTTAGATGCCGCAAATAAAGTTATTAAAAATAATCAAAAAAGAAATCCTAAAAAACTCTGGTCTAATAAAGCCGCAAAAGATAGGATCAAGAGTATACGATGTTCTTCAGAATATCAAGAAGGTGATGTTATTACACAATATTTAAAAACGGCACAAACAAAACAATCATTAAACGATATGGCAATATTATATCGAGCACATTATCAATCTCGCGCCATAGAAGAAGCATTAATAAAAAATTCTATTCCCTATAAAATAATCGGGGGGATACAATTTTATGAAAGAAAAGAGATAAAAGATATCTTGGCACATTTACGACTCATTATAAATCAATTTGATAGACCTTCTTTCTTTCGGGTTGTTAACTGCCCTACTCGTGGATTAGGGCCAAAATTTGAAGAACATTTTTACAACTGTTGGAACCAAAATATCTTCTCTGGGTTTAAAGAAATTGCTGAAATACTTATTAAGAATAAAGAAATAAAAGGGAAAAAAGTCCAAGCACTCAAAAATTTTATAGCAATTTTTGACAAACTTGATGAACACACAAAACCAAGTGATGCAATCAAAAAGATTATAAAAAATAGTAGCTACAAAGAATTTTTAGAAAATAGCTGTGATAAAAATGAAGCAGATACACGAATTGACAACTTAAAAGAACTTGTCAGCGCAACAAAATTTATGGAAAAACAAGGCATCAAAAATATCAGTGAATTTTTACAAGAAGTTGCACTTATGCAAGAATCTTCCCATATACTTGGCCAAGAGCAACAAAAAGAACATGTGACCTTAATGACACTTCATGCAGCCAAAGGGCTTGAATTTGATACCATCATCATTGTCGGTGTTGAAGAAGGAATATTGCCAAGCTCAAGATCATTATATGATGATGATGCCACAGAAGAAGAACGACGACTCTTTTATGTAGGTATGACTCGTGCAAAAGAACGATTGCTCTTATCAAATTGTGATTATAGATATGCATTTGGACAAACAAGCTACCAGATGGAATCCCGTTTTTTAAAAGAGATTCCAGAAAAATTAAAAAACGAAGTAGACTTTACACAAGCAACATTTAGCAAAATAGAGACTGCATTTTGCCTCTGGCTTGGTATAACAAAACCTCGCAAATCATCTCAAGTATTCACATTTGCCCCTTCAAAAAGTACAGATTCAATGGTCCAGGATAAACCAAGAAAAAAACAAAACTCAAAAACAATTAAAAATGCAAAAACACGTCACACAGGTAAGACAAATAAACAAAGCTCTATTGGATTATTAGACACTAATACAAGTAAAAACACAGGAAAATGGCGCAAAAATCAGCCAGTTTCTCATAAAGTGTTTGGTGTTGGCGTCATTCAGAAAGTAGAAAATCGAGGAGAAGATAAACTATATATCACTGCTAAATTTAAGCGAGGCATCAAAAAACTTGATTCTCAGTTTTTAGAAGTTCTATAAAGAAAGGCGATCTTGAGATCGCCTTTTAAAAAATTTTGCTCTCATAAGTCTTGTGATCTTGAAAAATTGGAACATATCTTCCATAATTTTTTTCATCTACAGGAGATGGTGTAAAACCGGTACGTTTAAATCTTCTTTCTTGAGGAATTTGCACTCTCAAATTCCTCGTGGCTCTTTTCTTTTTTTGTCTATTCTGCTCAATTGCAAACAACTCAAGCACTACTTTTTTACGCACATCATTACAAAAAGTTTGACCAAATAATTTTAGAAAATAATTCTCTGCCTCTTTTATATTGTTATAATTATATTTATAGATATAACCTAATTCTAAGCAACTTTTATCTTTAATAAAAAAATTATTAGACTGTTGATCCAATAATTGCAAAAAAAGACCCTCTGCTTGATTAACATTATTTTCTTTTAATTTTATATGCGCCAAAGCATAAGACATCAACAACCAAATATCATATTTATTAGGAAAATTAAAGTTATTGTATAAAAAAGAAAAATAAAGAAATGCCTTTTTAAAATCTCCAAGCTCCAACTCTTTTTTCCCTAGGTCAAAAAGCAGTTTAGAAGAAATAGAATTACCTTGTATTATCAAGTTATCGTAATTTTCACTAAATATAATTCCTAGCTCCTTCTCCATAGCATCAGCCAATTCTCTACAACAATTTATTCGCTCCTCATATTCCGGGTGTATAGAATTTTTTTTTACTTCAAAAAAATTATATACCCGTTCCTGAAATTTGGGAATGTAAATTACGTCTTTCTCCTTTCTAAAAATTTTCTCTGCATTTTTTACCTTAATCAAATCATTGAAAAAGCTAAAAAAATCCGCTTGTTGTTCTTGTAACCTTTGCAGTAGTAAGAAATCCTTATTAAAATTTCTGTTTTTTAGATAGCATCTCTTCTGCTTATACAATGTTAACAAACAATATCTCATATAGGCATGTTGAAAATATATATGCCCTAATTCGTGACCTAACCCTAATTCTAAAAAATTTTCACCTGTAACATTATTCAAATTTATAAAAATATTATTATTTTGCACTCTCATCGTGCATTCAGGATCATCGATTATCATCACAGAAATCGAGTTACTTTCTGTGAGAGCCCTCACACAAAAAATACATTTTTTTTCTACAGAAAAACCATTGGAATCTTCGACCCATTTTGATTTATATATTTTTTCTACCTTCTTAAAATTAAAATATTTTTTCAATATTGGACAACGTAAAAAGTTATAAACAATATCCGCAACATCATTTGGCATGGGTTTTAGCTTTAGCTTGTTTTGAGGAAAGAAAAAGAACAAAGGGGCACACCGACGCTTAGTATTTTCCCAATCTTGGTCACTCATTCCCATACTTCTGTATATCATACGCTCACATGCATCAACTTGTTGCGTAATTTTCTGCATATACCAATCATACCAACCCATATTATTAGGCTTTTGTATATGTAACAGCCCATTAGACTTTTGATTAGCATAAAAACCTTGACCATTTCCAACTCCAAAGTCCATGGCAAAAGAAACAGGTATACCCAAAAACATTCCCAATATAAAAATAATCCTCTTAGTTATCGATATCATCACAAAATCCCTAATAATGATCCCAAATTATCTGAAACATAATATTGATGGAAAAAATCGTCACAAATTTTCTGGTCTCTTTTTTTTATTTCCTTTAAAATCTTTTTGGCTCTTTGATGAGTCTTGATACAAATATTCTGATTTTTCGCCAGCTTAAGACATTGCTCTGCTTTCAGCTTCTCACAATAAGGCAATTCAAAATATAAATTACCTACAGCAAGACAACTTTTAACCCGAAGCAATGTATTTATATTTTGACTCAACAAACCCGAGTGATTAAAAATATTCATCACTGCATTTATATTTTTTTCTTTTATTTTTTGTTTCATTAAAGCATAGTTTTCATAATTTTTAAAAAACTGTCTGGGTGTAACATTATTAGGAGAAGTATTATATAAAGTAGAAAAAAAACATGCAGCTTTATAAAATTCTCCTAACTCCATTTCCAATTTACCAAGCTCAAAGATTATTTTGGGTGGAATGGAATTATTTACTTTTACCTGCTTATTCGTTTTATTAAATATAATACCCATTTCTCTTTCCATGGCATTATTAACTTCTCTTATATAATTTATCCTTTGCTTTAAGGAAGGATGAGTTGAGGCCTTGTTAGTAAAAACATCCTCATATAAAGTAACTTGAACAGAAGGATCATACCTCTTTTTTTCTTTTCTTGCTAGCATTCTTCTATAAGCCAGTTCTGCCTTCTTTCCTATAATCAAATCACCAAGCATAATAAATAGATCAGCTTGCTTCTCAATTGCTCTACTAAACTCAAGTAAATCAGTATTGAAAGCTTCTTTAGTATACTTACTGTTTCCATAATATTTGTATAAATTTTTTAATAAAAAATGCCTAAAATTATGGTCATAATATATATGCCCCAACTCATGAAGAATAGTAGACTCTATTTCTTCAGTTGAAGCACGACATGCATAATTAAAATCTATAAATAATCTATCTCCTCCTATGGTACTACCGAAACGGGAACGCCCGCTTGTTAAACAAAGTATTATTAGGCCTTGCCTTTGCGTATGTATAGCAATATGAGAGTTACATCTTTTTATTTCTTGAATACCAAAAATAGTTCTAATTTGCATGCAATTTAAAACCTTCTGAACCTTAGGATATATTTTCTCTAAATATGGGGTAGGTATAATCCCTTTTTTCACCACATTTTTATACTTAGCTTTCTCCACCCCTATAAAGCTAGAATTTTTCCAATTATGAGGTAGATTAAGTTTTCTCATAATACGTTTTTCACATTCTTTCACAGCTTTTGCAGCATCACTCAAATATTTATTATAAGATTGTAAATTTTTTGGATCTTTATGAAAAATTGGAGAAACATTACGAAATTGCTGGCTCGATGGCAATTCATAAAAATCATCTTCATTAAAATTGTTTGCAACTGTATATGGTTGCTGAAACCTCTGCTGGTTAGGATAAGTATTAGATCTCCCAATATATTGTGATTGGTTTGAAACTTGACTAAAATTATACCTATAGCCAAATTGTTGCTGATTTCCAGAAGGAAAATTAAATCCTATATTAGAAATCGCCCCTTGTTGATTAGAACATTGCTGGTAAAAACCACCATTACCACCACCAAAATTCATAGCAAAAGAAACAGGCATGCTCAAAACAAGCATTATCAGGGTAAAAATATTTTTTTTCGTTATCTGTATCATATTAATCCTCCACCTGAGAAATCCCATATAGAAATACTATCATATCTTAATAATACCAAAACCCCCAAATATGTCAAATAGAAAGACTAACATTGTTTACTTAAATCAAACAAAAATGTATAAAAAACAAATTGTCAGGGCAAATTAAGGGACTTTAAAAAACAGGAAACTAAGCTAGCCTTGCATAAATATTTAAAGCGTGATATAATTGCTATTAGAAACAAAAACAAGGGTGCCCGTAAATGGAGGAAGATATGTATAAAAAACATAACATATTGATCACTACTACACTCGCAGCAACACTATTCATCTCACAAATAATCAATACAGGAATAAAAAAAACATTTTTAACATGCTTCAAAAAATTAGCAAAAGCTCAACCGAGTACTGTTACAAACATCACTAGCGACAGCTGCCTACTGGTAAAACAAAAAAACTGTCAGCAAGTGAAAATAATAAAATTTGGCGGGAGTATCATCACTGATAAAGGAGCTACAACCGGTCTTGCACAAATAAAGATAATAAAACAAATAGCAAAAGAAATAGCCGATTATAAGGAACTAGTTATTGTTACCCATGGCACTGGCTCATTTGGGCATCCTCTATATAAAAAATATAATTTAGCTGAAAAATTCAATCTAAAAGGTGCAATTAAAACATATAGAGCAGAAAAGAAACTCAATAAATTATTTATAGAAATATTAAAAAATGCAGGAGCAAACGTTTTACCAATCAACCCGTTATTCAATATTGCCTGTAAAGATGATAGAATTGCATATATACGTGTAAAATCAATAAAAAAAGCACTTGATAACGGATATATTCCAGTACTTTTTGGAACCATGGTTCCTGACTTCAAAAAAATAGGCTCTGGCTTGTCCAGTGATCAGATCACCACATATCTTGCCAAAGAACTTGGAGCAACTGAAATTGGATTTGGCTCCTCTGAGGATGGCGTCTATGATGAAGAAAAAGTAGTAATTGAAGAAATAAATGGAAAAAGTTTCGATGAAATAGAAAAATATGTTGGGGGCTCTGTTCATACCGATTGTACCGGCGGGATGCTTGGCAAAGTTAAAGAAACCCTGTTGTTAGAAGATACAAACTCTTACATATTCAATGCAGGAGAACCAGGGAATGTCACCAAATTTTTAGAAGGCAATCATGTTGGCACAAAAATAACACAAAAACTTTCAAATTCTGAGCAAGAAATAGAAAAATCCAATTTCTTTATTCAACGCGAATTCGACAATTCAATTTTTTGAAAGCACCCTCTAAAAGGACAATACCAAATCTTCGCTCATCCTGAGCTTGTCGAAGGACTATCTTCCTTTTAAAGTGGAATTTCAAAAAACAGGTTAATCATCTCAATGATAATAC
>Ga0180433_10011321_pt1 | contig 10591 bp, 9 predicted proteins | sample SS_ome_8_FD_132980 | JGI IMG/M metagenome (GOLD analysis project Ga0180433, IMG submission 132980) | Hypersaline lake sediment archaeal communities from the Salton Sea, California, USA - SS_1_D_1 metaG | ecosystem: Environmental > Aquatic > Non-marine Saline and Alkaline > Hypersaline > Sediment...
TACAGCGGATTTTCATAGTTGAGTTATTTTGGTTTAGGAGCAGCCCCGTTGAAACGTCGACGGGGTTTCTTTTTTTGTCAAAGCGGTTTATTTTTACCGAAAATCGGTATATTTGACGGCAAAATGCACCCTTACGATGGGGTTTGATGGAGGTGAAAAAGAACATTTTTCAAAGGATTGGCGAAGCCCTGACCGGTAAGCGCGACATTTACACCGCGTGGACTGGTGCAGAGGGCTGGTGGCAGTCGCTTGTGCCTCGTGAAACGCCGTCGGGCGTTGAAGTTTCGCCCGAGGTAGCCTATCAAATCGGGGTCGTTTATGCATGTGTGAACAAGATTGCCTCGACGATTGCGATGCTGCCGATAGAGTTGGTCGATGAATCTGACCGCAGGTTTCGATTTATTCCGAATGATCCATCGTTGCGGTTGCTGAATGTGACTGGCGACAACGAATTACCGTCGTTTTATGTTCGTCAGGCGCAGATTGCCATGATGCTTCTGTTCGGCAAGGGTTACGCATGGATTGAACGCGTCGATGGCGTGCCGGTCGGGTTGCATTACGCCATGTCGACGGATGTTCTCGAAAAACAAATCGACGGACAGAGATTTTACCGAATAGTTGACCGCAGGTTTGATGAGGTGGTTTACAAAACGCTGCCAGCGTCGGATGTTGTGGTGCTGCGGTACTTGTTCTCACAGTCGCCAGTTGTTGTTAACCGCGATGCGGTCGGATTGCTCAAAGCTGCGCAGGATTTTGCCGCGAAATTCTTTCAAAACGGCGGTGTCATGAGCGGTATTTTGTCGAGTGACAACCCATTGACACCGGAGCAGATTAAGACGTTTATCGACACATGGGAGCAGCAGCAAGGCAAGCAGACGCGGATGCTGCCGTTTGGAACGAAGTTTAACCGTATTTCGGTTGAACCCGACAAAGCCCAATCCGTCGAGGCGCGTAAATTCAACGCGCAGGAGGTTTGCCGCTTGTTTAACGTTCCACCCGCCATGATTGGACTGGAAGGCGGTTCGAGTTACGGCGACTACGAGAATCAGGCGCGGCATTTTGCCACGCACTGCATCGCGCCGGTGTGTGCGGCCATCGAAAGCGAGTATAACATCAAGCTCGTGTTTCGGTCGAATCAGGGACGTTGGAAATTCCGCCACAATTTGGATGAATTGATGCGCGGCGACATGACTGCTCGCGCGAATTTTTACGACAAAATGTTGCAGGCGGGTGTTTTGAACCGCGATGAGGTACGTCAGATTGAGCGTTACAATCCCATCGAAGGCGGTCAAATTCACACGGTACAGGTAAATCAAATTGCGCTGTCGATGTTTGAGCAGTACAGCGAAAAGGTTGCTACGGCAACCGAAAAGACGGAAAACACGTCAGAAGAAGTAGAAAACGATGCTGATTCAGAGGAAGATACCGATGAAACGGCTGAAAATACGGAAAACGATGACTAAAAACAAAGTCAAAATAGACACCCTTGGTCGGGCTGCGCAGGTGGGATCCGGCGCGGTAAACGTCGAAAACCGCACGGTGGATGTGGTTTTTGCCACCGAACACCCCGTTTTGCGCTACGATTGGCGCAATGACCAATACTTCTGGGAGGTTCTCGGATTTAATGACGGCGAGGCAGACATCACACGCTTCGCTGGCAGCGCGCCTGTGCTCGATAACCATGACTCGTGGGCGGGTGCACGCGGAACGCTTGGTGTGGTCGAATCCGCTCGTCTCGAAGGCACTCAGGGCACGGCTACTCTGCGTTTTTCAAAGCGATCTGACGTTGAGCCAATTTTTCAAGACGTTGTGGACGGTATCGTGCGCACTGTATCGGTCGGTTACATGGTCAAGAAGTACCAGGACACTGGCAAACGCGGTGAGAACGATTACCCAATTTACCGCGCGGTGAGATGGGAGGCGCGCGAAATCTCTCTCGCACCCATTCCTGCCGACCCCGCGTCGCGTGTTCGCGCTGATAAAGACGCTGGTTACGACGTACAAATCGAAGTAGCGGAGGCTGAAAATGCACCGGACGCGATCGAGCAGCAACGAAAAGACACACCACCACCAGCGACACCGCCGGTGGTCGAAGATAAAGCGCAGCGGAGTGCTGCGAACGCCAAAGGCACGGGGCCTGCGGCAACAAACCCTCAAAAACGTCACAAAATGAAAGACGTGAATGAAATGAAAGCGCATCGCAAGGCACTCACTGATGAACTTGCTGCGTTGGACACCCTATCCCGCTCAGGGGGTGAGTTGAGCGAAGAGCAGTTAACTCGTCAGGCTGCAATTGTTGACGAGATCACAACGTTGAACACGGACATCACCAAGGAAGAGCAGCGTTTGGCGATTCTCGCCGCTCGTGCTGCCGCTGGTGAAGGTTCTGACACCGGTGAAATGAAGGAGCGGGCTGGAATGGCTCAGCGCGCCACGATTGCCGATCAGATCGTTCGCATGATGAACGGTGAGCAGTTGGACGGCGTCATCGGTGAAATGACCCAGGAGGCCCGCGCGTTGAACCTCACCGAAGGAAATGGGATTTCGATTCCCACCAAGTACTTTGAGGCGATTCGTACCGGTACGGCTGACAACTTTCAGATCGACGCAGGACAAGGTTCTGCGTTCAAACCGACCGAAGTACCGTCGTTCATTCAGAAGCTCAGCGCGCCTCTGGCCGTTGAACGCCTCGGATGCACCACACTGTTCGGGCTTGTTGGTAAGCAGCAGTTTCCGAAGCAGACCGTTCACGGAACAGCCACCGCTGAGGGCGAAGTTGATGCGAATGCGAACGCTGGCATCGAACTCGGTGAACTGGAGATGGACGGACGCCGATACAGCGCGAAAACAACCTACTCGAAGAAGTTGATGGTTGCCTCGCCGCTGAACGCCGACACGATTATCGCCAATGCCCTTCGCGCCGGTTTCGACCGGAAGATCAACTTTGACTTCTTCACTGGTGCGTCCGGTGGTGAGAACATCGTTGGTATGTATGCACAGTCAGGCGTTGCGGACCCGACCATCACGGCCACTACATCTGCATCTGAGATTGCCGGTAAGCTGTACAAAGCGATTCTCGACGGCGAGGCCGATCCGATGAACGCGAAGTACGTGTTGTCGACCGTTGCGTGGGACATCTTCCAAAAGTCCGCGAAGGTATCGTCTGTGTCTGAGTTGTTGCAGAACAACACTGTACACGGTGCGCAGGTTATCACCTCGCCATACCTCGCCAACGTTTCGGCAGGTGTTGGACGTGTGTTGTGCGGCGATTTCGCTCAGGCGATCCTTGGTTACTGGGGTTCATTTGACCTCGTGATCGACCCGTACACCCTCGCGGACACTAACAAAATCAAACTCGTCGGCAACATGTACGTCGACCTCGGTTTGATGAACGCCTCGGCGTTTGCGAAGAACGACGATATTTCGTACACCTAATCCGACGGGAGGCGTTTCGGGGTGAACCTGACCGGAACATTGCCGCGCGCCTCCCTCGATATTTACAGCGATGGATGACGTGTAATTGCGTTATTTTGTGTTGTGTGAAGCCCTCACTATTTGGTGGGGGTTTTTTCTTAAATTTGGAACATGAGAACAGAGTTCACCACCGCTCCTAACTTCCTCACCGCGTTGCCGTTGGCTGACGCGAAACTGCACCTTCGTATTCCTACGGGAATAACGACCGAGGACGATTTGCACGAGGCCTATATTTCAGCCGCCGGTTATCACGTCATGGAGTGCACCGGTGTTGTGCTCGCTCCGGCTGCGGTGCGCATTTTCTTGGATGAATTTCCACCGTCCGGCGAGTGGCAGGCATTGCCATACACGCCGCTGGTCATCAGCGAGGTTGCGTTCAAGAATTCCGACGGCAGCTACACCGCGACGACAGATTATGAAGCTGCTCTCGTGGGTAGGACGCCGCGCATACGGTTCACGTCGACGCCGGTGACTCAGGATGGGTTTGGGCTGATTCGAATCACAGCCACCTGCGGTCATGCGTCGGGCGAGTGCCCGCAGCCGCTCCTTCACGCGATGAAACTGCTGGTGGCTCACTACGATGAGAACCGAAGCGAAACGACGATACCTGCCGCAGCGCGTGAGATACCGAAGGGTGTTGACGCGCTGATTTCACCGTGGCGAAATTTATTTATGACATGAGTGCAGGACGACGCAACCGACTTGTAACGATTCAGCGGCGGGTAACATCGAACACGAATACCGGCAGCCGCGACATCGCGTTTGAAACCTTCGCGCAGGTGTACGCTGAGAAGCGCGACGCGAAAACGGGCGCGAGTAAGGACACGATGAGCGCGACGCAGTACCCGATTTTGCGTGTTGAGTGGGTGATCAGATACCTGCCAGGAATAACGCCGTCGATGCGCGTGGTTTACGAGGGTGAAACGTGGGAGATCATAAACATCGCGGACGACAGTTTCCGCCGCGATTACAAGGTGTTGTTGTGCGAGCTGCGCGGCAACGGATCAACGTCAGGCGGTTTGACCTGTCAGCCCGCGACGTATCAGAATGCAGCCATAGACCCGTCGTTTACGCAGACGATTCAATCGGGTGCGGTGTTCACGGCAGATCCTATCACGGTCACAGATGTCGACGGCTCGACGCGCTCGAACGTTCCGAACGAGGACATCACCTGCGCGTTTATCGAGATCGAGGTATTCGATACCGACGGAAACTTGATAGAAACCGTCACCGAGTACCCCGACGATGGTCGCATCACAGTACCAGCGGCGGGTGCGGACGCGGTGTATTCGAACGGCGGTGCATTCTCCGTTAACATCCCGCCGGGCGATACCTACACCGCACCGGAAATAACGGTAACGGATGTGGATGGTAGTACGCGGTCATCGCTGCCGAACATTGGCGTGGTGTGTGAGTGGAAGGTAATTCAAGTGAGGTCAACGGACGGTGTGCTTGCGGCTATCATAAATTCATACCCGTCGGGGGGGAATGCTGATGTTCTATCACATGGGTACTACGACAGCGACGGAACATTATTTGAGGCAATACCGCATCGAAGATCGTTACAGTTGGTCAATGCGAATTTTGAATCCATTGTAAATGACACGCCTAATAGCGGCAAGGCCAACATCACCATCGAAGTCGACGTACCCGTTCAGAACTCCAACGGCGACACGGTAGGCAGCAACGTGGATGACCTTTTGAACCCTCACGCCCTGCCCGATGTGTCATTGACAGATGACGACGGGAATCAGGGGTCATTCCCAATGCCTACGGCACTCGTGATTGATGGTGTGGTGGACACGGCAAGTTACGCAGCAGGTACACTAACCATTACACCTGCATCGGCAGGCTGCCCCGCACTTATCTACCAACGCTCGTTATTTAGGGGTGTGCCGCAGTCTTACGAAGACTATGACCTCGGATGGCAAGTCGCACAAGACACATACAACTACGGCAACCCGCAGGGTACACGGGTAGGGCTTGACTACACAGACCAAGACCCGTTCTATCACGTAAGCCCGAACAACGCCTTCGGTAATAACCTACGCTACACCGATAGCGAGGGTAACGGTGCGGCAGATGGCTTGGCGCAGTTTGGTACAATTGACTGGGCGAACGACCGCCCCAATGCGATACCGTACTACGTCATCGCCCACCTGACAGGGCTTGGTTGGATCATTGCTAAGGTAGGCTATACCGAACAGTGGGCAACAGCACTCGCCACAGCGCACAACTTTAGCCACGGCGGTTTCTCGGATTACCGAATGCCGTCAACAGGCGAGGTCGAGGATGTTCTGAATACAGCAGACTTCCCCGGATTCTATCAAGCAGGAAACATCTTTACCCGCGATAACAACTTCGTGGTGAGTGGTGGGAACGAGACTTCCATGTGGTTGAACAGTACCCACGTCGGCAATACGACGCAAGCCAATACCCTGAACAGTTCGGGGGACATTTCGAGAGCTGGCAAAACCAGTACTGCGAACCGTGCTACCTACGCCGTGAGAACACACTACCCATGATTAGTTTACATCTGAACCAACAGGATCTTCATAAGCTGCAAAAGAAGGTGCAGCGCATGGCGCAGTTTGACAAAAAATTCCGCAAAGAAATTATTTCGTCATCACGAAAAGTCAGCAAAATATACGTGTCGGCGGCACGGTCAAACATCCGCGATTACAGCGCAACGATTGTCGTCAAACGTAAGTCAGGCACAACGATAACGATACCCCCAGGCACTCTCCGGAGGTCAATAGGAACATGGATACCAAAGGGTGCAGCGTCGCACGTTGCGGCAGGGCCACGGGCCAGCACCTTTGGGAAACGCCTTGCTCCGAATCGCGACGGTTGGTTTGCTCACTTTGTCGAATCAGGTGCGCGCCCTGAGAAGTTTGGAGGGCAGCAGATAACACCCAATGTCGGGGTTTTTGAGCGCAGTCAAAAACAGGTGCAATCAAAAATCAGAACAGAAATGACATCTGTCATGTTGAAAATGATCAACAAGGCAGCAAAATAACCACACGCGATGGCAGCAGAACGAATCATTTACACACTCCTGAGCACGGGCGCAACGTCGGCTATTACGACTGAAATAAGCCCACGGCAGCAGGATATTACGCGCGACAACCGCAACCCTTACGTGGTTTACTACCGAAACCAAACGCTGCCGAACCAAACGAAAACGAGCACATCGGTCATCGACGAGGAGGTTTACATCGTCGAGTGCTACGCTATTACACACCACGACGCGGCTGCGCTGGCCGACGCGGTGCGGTCAGACCTTGATCGGGCGCAGGCGACATCCTACGGCGGCGTTCAACTGAACGGCAGCAGCTTCCGCAATCAGACCGACGGCGACTACGACGATAAGACCGAGTTGTTCATGGTGGAGTGCGAGTTTGCGTTTCGGATTACACGCTCTGGAACAATTTAACGCGCCACGTCAAACACGCGACGGAATTTCTTATATTGCACCCAAATTGATTAAACGCGCACACGCGCACAAAAAAATACTGAAATGGCACAGTTTACCGGCGTTATGAACGCCTCGAATTTGGTTCTGTACGCAGGCGACTCGGCTGTCGGAGCGACGAACCCCATCGGATTTGCAACCGAGTGCTCGATAGACATCAGCGAAGCGGTGCGCGACGTTACCAACAAGTTCTCGCTGGGATGGCGCGAACTCGCGGAGGGCCTTCGTCAGGCTTCGATTTCCGGTTCATCGTTGTTCGCGGAGAACGCCAGCTACGGCGAGGCGCAGTTGTTCGCGAAGGTTGAGAACCGCGAGGAAATTTATTTCCGTTTTTCAGTGCAAGACGGCAGCGTTTCGGCTACAACCGAAGTCGATGAGAACAGCCGCTACGTCGGCAAGGGCCGCATCACTTCGCTGTCAAAGACAGGAGGCGTTGAGGACAATGTGACGTACTCGTTCACCATCGAGGTGAGCGGCGCGTTGACCCGCGAAATCATTTCGTAACATCTAATCACACACGCATGGAGACGAGCTACATCACCATCGACGGGAAACAGATTCCCCTGCGCCGTTCACTCGGAGCGTTTCGACGCTTCGACGAGCGGTTCAAAGAGGAGGGCATTACTACGTTTCGCTTTGACATGACCAAGGCGACTATTAGCCACATGCTGTGGTTGTTGTGGGAGTGCATCGACGCGGGGTACAGATTCCGAAAAGAAAAGAACGACATCACGCTCGAATACCTCGAAGATGCGTTGGAGTTCGACGACCTTGCTGAAATCACGCGGGCACTGATGCCTCAGCGTGAGGAGGTGGACGCGCCTGCGGAAACTGAAAAAAAAAGCTACAAGGGCGGCGAGTAGAGCAGCGCACACCGGCGCAGTTGTGGAGTGAAATCGAATCGCTCGGCATCGGGTTTTTGCAACTCGCGCCGAGCGTTTTTTATGAAATGACCTACCACGAGTTGTCGATTGCGTGCGATTGGAAACGAAAGGACGTTGAGCAGCAGGTGCAGGTGCAATGGGAGGCGGCGCGATTTATCGCACATCAGTTGTTGCAGCCGCATCTTAAAAAGGGGAAGCGTCTCAGGTTAAAAGACGTGGTGACATTCCCCTGGGAGGCGAAAGCAAAACCAACGGTCGTTACTGCTGCTGACCGCCAGCGATTGATTAAATTAGCAAAGCAGGAATCACAGCGGATCAAGGCCGCGAAAATAGTAAAAAATGAGCCGGTTAGGTAACCTCATAATCAACGTTGGCGCGAACACAAAGGAGTTCAACAAGGAGCTCGGCCGCGTAAATCGTGCTATTCAGCAAACGACGGGGAATATTCAGCAGCTTGGACGGAACATGAGTTTGTCCATGACTGCGCCGCTCGCGTTTATTGCAGGCACCGGAGTAAAGACCTTTATGGATTTCGAGCAGCAGATGGCAAAGGTGCAAGCGGTCAGCGGTGCCACGTCGTCGGAGTTCAAATCGTTGCAAGAGAACGCGATGGACTTGGGAAAATCAACTCGGTTCAGTGCGTCGGAGGTTGCGATGCTGCAGGAGGAATTTGCAAAACTCGGTTTTTCTGCGCAGGAAATTACAAAGGTAACCGAGGGCACGTTGGCACTCGCTCAAGCATCCGGCAGCGACCTTGCGCAAGCGGCCAACGTCGCAGGTAGTACATTGCGCGCGCTCGGTTTGGACGTGAGCGAAACGGGCCGAGTTACTGACGTGATGGCCGCGTCGTTCAGCTCGACAGCGCTGGACATGCAGAAGTTTCAGGATTCGATGAAGTACGTCGCACCGCAAGCGCGCGCGGCTGGACTGTCGATTGAGACAACGACTGCGATGCTCGGTGCGCTCGCCAACGCAGGTATAACCGGAAGCCAAGCAGGTACGTCGCTTCGTGCAATTATTCAGCGACTTGCTGCCAACGGCGAGGACTTGACTACCGTTCTCAGCGATTTATCCAAGGAAAATTTATCCCTTGCAGACGCGCAGGGATTGGTTGACCGCGAGGCGTCGTCGGCGCTCTTGGTGTTGATGAACTCCATTGATGAGGTGGGTAAACTCGACACGCAGTTTCAAGGTGCAGCCGGAAGCGCAAAGGCGATGGCCGACATAATGGACGACACCGCCGAGGGGTCAATGAAAAGAATGATGTCCGCTATTGAAGGTGCTCAGATTGAAATCGGTCAGGCACTCGCGCCCGCAATGATTAGCGCGATGGATGCGGTGGCTGGTTTGGCTGCTGGCTTTGCTGACATGAGCGACGGTGCGCAGACCGTTATTCTCACCATCGCTGGTGTTGCGGCTGCGATTGGGCCGGTGTTGGTGGTGCTGCCGCAGCTTGCTAAGGGTTTTATGCTTGCTAAATCAGCGGCAACAGCAATGAATTTATCGCTATTGACTAACCCTTACGTGTTGGCAGCTGGTGCATTAGCTGCGCTTGGTGCCGTTGTTTACGAAATGTCCACAGCGGTTGACTCAGCTACATGGGCGCAAGAACAACTATCTGCGCAGATGGTTGACGCTGGGCGCGAGGCAGGTAATCAAATGGCTCAGGTGAGCAAGTTGACAGCGGCTGTCAAAAGCGAGGCGTTGAGTGAAGAACAGCGCTATGCTGCTCTTATGAAGCTCAAGCAGATTTCGCCAGAGCACTTTGGCAACCTCGACTTGGAAACGGCAAAAACCAACGAGCTTGCTCGCGCAGTTGACAACTACCGCGCATCGTTGTTGGAAGCTGCAAAAACCAAGGCAATGGAAAAGCAATTACAAGCCATTGAAGAACAGTTGCTCGCGCTTGAGCAAGGCGGTAATCTGCAAGAGGCTGGATGGTTTGCGAAGGGTATTGCCTACCTTTCTGAAGGTCAAGAGGGGCTTGAAAAAATGCAGCAGCGTTTTAACAAGAACTCACAGCAGGCATTGCTTGCTCAGCGTGAAATGCTGTTGAACCAAATGACTGCCGTTGGCGATGTTTCGGCTGTCGTTTCCGAAGCCTCCGCAGGGATGCAGAACTTCACAGCCGCTACGGTTAAGACAGCCGAGGCAGCCGTCGAAACAAAAAAAGAACTCACCGACCTTGAATATGCGTTGCAGCAGATTCAGACGCTCGGCGACGACCCGTTGAGCATCGACCTCAAAGTGCGCCAGCAAGAACAGGTCATGTCAGGCGGCATGAACCTCCAAGAAATCGACGACAGTTGGATGGACACCGCCGACGAGGACACCGACTGGGAAGCGATGGGCGAGGAGGTGAACGCCTTTTATGACAACATGGATGCAAGGTTGCAAAACACGAAGCAGATGACCGATGAACTGACCGCGTCGATGGGTACGTTCCTCGGTTCGATGATTAAGGGAGGTCCCGAAGCGGGTAACGCGCTCAAGCAGTTTGGTCGCTCTGCCGTGCGCACGCTGTTTCAAGTTGTGAAAGCCGCCGCAGTTGCATCGGCATCGCAAACAGCAGCCTCAATGGGGCCAGGTGCGGCTGCTGCTCTGCCTATTTTGATCGGCGGTGCATTGTCGCTCGTCGAGGGGCTACTCGGCGCGATTGCCTTCGCCGACGGTGGTATCGTCAGCGGCCCGACGCTCGGCCTTGTTGGGGAATACGCCGGAGCGCGCAACAACCCCGAAGTCATCGCGCCGCTCGATA
>Ga0180433_10011322_pt1 | contig 10591 bp, 10 predicted proteins | sample SS_ome_8_FD_132980 | JGI IMG/M metagenome (GOLD analysis project Ga0180433, IMG submission 132980) | Hypersaline lake sediment archaeal communities from the Salton Sea, California, USA - SS_1_D_1 metaG | ecosystem: Environmental > Aquatic > Non-marine Saline and Alkaline > Hypersaline >...
GAAATAGCGGAACTCATTCACTATCTAATTGTTGCATTTATCATTGGTATTAACTCCATCGCCGTTGGAATTGGAGAGGGACTTGCGAGTGCTGCTGCCGTCGAGGCAATCAATCGTCAACCAAAAGCAGCATCGGAAATTAGAAACTGCTCTGTTTTGGGTATGGCATTAATTGAAACAGCAGCAATTATTGGTGTAACCATCTCGATTATAATCTTGAGTGGCACAGCGCAAAAAAATATTTATTTTGGCATTGCAGAGATCGGTATCGCTTTGGCAATCTGCTTTGCCGGTTTTGCAATTGGTTTAGCTTCTTCTTGGCCAGCAAAAAAAGCATGTATGGCGATTGCACGCCAACCATTTGCAAGCAAAAAAATTGTACAATTTATGTTGATTACGCAAACTATTATTCAAACCCCAATCATTTTTGGATTTATCATTGCATTGTTCATAAAAATGCAAGCAGCAAACGCATCAAGTATGGCAGACGGACTTAGGCTATTGGCAAGTGGTCTGGCAATTGGACTTGGTTCTGTCGGACCAGTTATTGGCCTGTCAGAATTCGGCGCAACAGCCTGCGAAAGCCTTGGTATCAACAGGAAAAGCAGCAACCAAATTCTTTCTTTTACATTTATTAGTGAAGCAATTATTGAAACTCCAGTTATTTTTGCACTCATTGTTTCATTCACACTGTTGTTCATTGTAAAATCAAGCAGCGACATTGTCACTGGAGTTGCCTATCTTGCATCCGCAATCTCAATTGGACTCGGCACACTCGGCCCTGGCATAAGTTCTGGCAGAACGGCTTCCGCAGCATGCAGGCAAATCGCACATAATCCAGAACATTATTCTCTTATTTCTCGTATAAGTATGTTTGGACAAGGATTAATTGACACAAGTGCAATTTATGCTCTTGTTGTTTCGTTTGGACTCATGTTCTTTGCACGATAAAAATGAAAAAACTAAAAAAGGTAGACCTGATGAAGCAAAAAAAAGAGCTTCATGTTTTATACATAATCACAAAACTAGAACTTGGTGGAGCACAAAAAGTATGTCTTGCGCTTAAAGACGGACTTAACGCGATGGGGCACAAATCACTATTGATTTCAGGTGCTCAAGGGCCTCTCGTTGCCCAAGCAAAACAAAAATCTCATGTCTACTTACTGTCCAGCTTTAAACGTGAATTTTCATTTTTAGCACCATGGCAAGAACTAAAAAATTTTTTCAAACTGATCTTACAAATTAAAAAATTAAAAAAGCAATTTCCACATCTGTTAGTACATACACATAGCACCAAAGCAGGTCTTATCGGCAGATGGGCTGCTCTTTTTGCGGGAGTAAAACAAAAAATACACACGGTGCATGGCTATGCTTTCCATGCAAATCAAAAGTTTTTTATTTGGTTTGCCATCTACATGCTAGAGCTAATAACCAGCTTTATCACCACTCACTTTATCTGCGTTTCATCAAAAGATGTCAAAACCGGCATAAAACTATTTCCATTTTTTAGAAAAAAACACTCAATCATTCGAGCGGCAGTTGATTGGAAACAATTTTATCAACCGGCACGACAAGCAACACCATTTCCAGAAAAGAAAAAACTATTTATTTTTGGCTCTGTTGCCTGTTTTAAAAAACAGAAAAATCTTTTTGACCTTCTTAAAGCATTCAAATTGGTGCAAAAAAAATATCCCCATGCACGGCTAGAACTGGTTGGTGATGGAATACTTCGCCCCCACATAGAACAATGGATAAAAATAAATAATCTCCAAGAAAACATTATTTTGCACGGCTGGCAAAAAAAGGTTGCACCAATTATGCTCAACTGGCATGCATTTGTTCTCAGCTCTCTGTGGGAAGGTCTACCATGCGCAGTAGTTGAAGCTCGCTTACTAAAACTTCCGGTGCTTAGCTATAACACCGGCGGTATTCGTGATGTGATTGTGCATGGAGAAAATGGATTTTTGTACGACCAACATGATTTTAAATCTCTCGCAGACGGCATGCTTTGCATAATGCAAGACAAAAAACTATTTTGTAAACTTCAAAATTTCCAAGAAAATTTAAACGATTTCAATACAACTCAGATGGTGCAACAACACATAGAGCTATACCAGAAATTATCTTGACCTGCTTGACGTATCTGACTACTCTTGTCTGAGATAAAACTCCAACAAAATTTTATACCATCAAGAAAGGACTACTCCGTTGAAAAAAACAATATTTTTGACAACAACTTTACTATTTTCTACTCCAGCAGTATTTGCAACAAAAACGAACGAACATGAACAAAAAATTTACCAAATATTTGACGAAACATGTAAAGATTTTACAACCGAAATAGAAAAAGGATACGGCATAGGCCTATACGACAATACTCTTTCAGAAAAAGATCCTCTCGGCCAAATCGCAAAAGAAACAGTCGTAGCTATTTTTACATTCGGTTGGAAAAGGGCAAAAGGCTTTGCGAAACTCGCAAATAATATTTACAAATCACCTCTTTACCTTCTTTTTACACCTGGAGATGATCAATGAAAAAAACTATTACCATCGCTATATTATTTTTAGTCTCTGCTCCAACCATTTCTGCAATGATAGAAACCGCAGGAGGCGGCGCCTTTCATGAATTAAAACAATATCAAAAACTTTCCAGCGGTATAAAAAAAATCGCATGCGCCCTTTGGGACGCTAGCCAAGATTGGACTGACGCGCTTGATTCTGGACAGTCAGACTCTGAACTAGATTACAACCAAAATGATTATAATAATCATGCATACCAATTTGTTAAAAACCTTTTTGGAACACTCAAAGAAATGGCTAATCAACAAACAGACCCAAGGACGTGGACAAGTGAAGACCCTGTAGGTGAAATCGCAAAAGAAACTATTAATAATATTTTTAATGCTATTAAATCTTCATGCCCCTGTAAAAAAAATTCTGCAAACTATCTGGAATAAGATACTGTATGAAAACAAAAATCGCACTCATAACTCTTCTTTTATTTTCTGGCACAACCGGCTTTGCAATGGAAAATACAAACCCTCTGACAGATTCTGGCGTAGCCAAAACGGTTCATTGCATCATAAAACATACAAAAAACCTGCCTAAAGCCATTTGGAGTTTTGCAGAACTATGCTGGGAGCCAGATGGGTATACAGATGCACAACCAGAACCATATCAATGGGGACTGATTAAAATACTTTTTGGCGACATAAAAGATAAGGGCTAGGTTCTGTAAACAGTTTAATAAATCAAGGGGCTGTCTAAAAGCAGCCCCTTTTTTAGTAATCTCTTGCTTTTTCTCCCCGTAATAAGAAAAACTTGAACGCAGAAAAAAACGTCTGCACTCAAAGGGAAAAAAATGGGACAGCATTTTTCAAAAGTTTTACTGCTATTTTGTATTCTTACTTTTCAATTAAATTGTTCACAAAAAAAAACAAAAACATTTTGCCGTCATCGAAGCCCTGTTCTTGGAATAAAAATTTTTGACCAAAACAGAGTTCTTTCTTTTTGCGCAAAAGAATTTCTGCTCTGGGATATCAAACAAAGACAAAGTGAAAATGTCATCATAGGAATGGAATCTTTACAAGACAACGTACACCTAGAAGACGTTGAAAAAGTTAACGAAAATAACATTGCCTCTATTTGCACCAATGGGGTTGTAAAACTCTGGAACATGCAAAAAGGTGAAAACTCTAAACTAGAAATAGAGGAAGGAAAACTGTGCAATGCAGGAAATATAAACAAATTAGATGAAAAAACTATTTTTGTGCACAACAGAGGAATCTTTTCTCTTTTTGATATCGCTGCACAAAAATTTTTAACAAAATTTGGAAAAAAATATGAACCAGCCAAACAACGAGAAAAAAAAAACAGCTATTGCAAACTCAGTCCCAATGAACTGCTTTCGTTACACCGATGCAAAATATATTTATGGGACGTAAGAAAACAAAAAAAGGCCCACAAATTTTGGGAATATGAAGGAGATAAACACCACCTGCCAGTACGAAATATATACAAAATCGATGAAAACACTTTTGTAGCAACAGACGAACTAAACTCTATAAAATTATGGGATACAAGAAAAAAAGAATGCATGCAAACCTTTTTAGGACATGAAAATCCAATTAAAAAAATAATTAATCTTAACGAAAAAAAAATGGTATCAACTTCATGTGATAAAATTGTTGTTTGGAATAAAAAAACAGGAAATAATCGATATATCAAAACAAAAGTAAAACTAGTAGAAAAATTAGACAATAAAAAAATGCTTTATGCTCAACAAGATGGCTCAATCAAAATTTTAGATACAAAAAACCTTGAAGAAGGAGAAAAATCCGAAAACATATTAACTGGGCTAATCGGAAAATACAAAAACGATGTTCCAATCTTTTGTGTTCATCAGAAAAAAAACATTCTCTCAGCAAACACAGAAAAAATATACATAGATGATCTGAGCGAAACATGACAGTTTATATCTGCAGCGTTATACTAAAAACATAAGAACTCTATTCTGTCGAAAATCGGTCAAAGGAGAACATCATGATGCATGAAAGCATGCTCAAAGCAGTTGGCAACACACCGCTTGTTAAAATAAACTTTCCGACCCCTGCAACAAGATATGCAAAACTGGAATATTTAAACCCTAGCGGAAGCATGAAAGACCGTTCTGCACTGTACATGATAGAAAAAGCAGAAAAAGATGGAATATTAAAACCCGGTGGAACAATTATAGACGCATCTTCTGGAAATCATGGCATTGCAGTAGCTATGATTGGACGACTGAAAAATTATAAAGTAATCATCACCGTTTCAGAAAAAATCAGTAAAGAAAAGCTGCAAACCATCCGCGCATACGGCGCAGAAGTTATTATGTGTCCGCCAACAAAATTTATTGAAGACCCACAAAGTTATCATTCTCAAGCCGCCGCTCTCGCTGAGAAAACAAAAAACTCTTTTATGCCAAATCAATACTTTAATGTTTCCAACGCACAGGGACACTATAAATCCCTTGGACCAGAACTTTGGAAACAAACAAACGGGGAAATTACACACTTTTTTGCCGGCGCAGGTACTGGTGGCACAGTAAGTGGTGCAGGAAAATTCTTAAAAGAACAAAATCCTAACATTAAAATTATTGCCATAGATGCAGCAAACTCTCTATACGCAACGAAAGGAAACCCAAAACCATACCAAGTTGAAGGAATCGGCATCGATTTTGAATCTGATGTGCTTGATCACTCTATTGTTGACGAAATTATTCCTGTTTCTGATGAACATGCTTTGCCTATGCTCAAAACCCTTGCTGCACAATATGGAGTTCTTGCAGGCCCAAGCAGTGGCGCGGTAGCATACGTTGCACAAGAGTACTGCAAAAATTTAAAAAATAACGATTGTGCGGTCATGACTTTTGGTGACTCCGGCCGAGCATACCTGACCAAAAATTTTTATTGAAACCTACAAAAAATCTCCTATTTGTTTAATCGAAATTGGTTCGGGATGCTCGCAATACTGCCCATCAACAATATTACTGCCTAAACATTTGCCAAGATTATATTCTTTTACAAAACGAGGCGTCTCTCCTTGCACATATTTGTACCCAAACTTTCCAAGAAGCTTTGCAATTCTGGTAATATGAGATCCTCCGGCAACAACCAAATAGTTTGCATTTTTTGGACTATGCAAAATATTATGCATAACCCGCAAATCAAACAAAACACTATCGAATGTTAATAGTTTTTTAACCAAATCAAGACGCGTTTTGTCTGTTGTTGTCAAATTAATGTACTGTGCAACAGTATTATCTGCATGTGCAAACATTTGCATCTCTTGCATTAAGCCCCGCATGCGTCGACTAGCCTCTGCATAAAGTGTTTTTGCAAGATTTGGATCTTTATACGTTTTAAACTCACGCAAAACTTTTTCCACTTCTGCAATAAGTGCCGAAACTCGTATTGCACACACAGAATCAAATTTTTCCAAAGAAGAATCGATGTTATTAAGCACCGGACCAAGAGCTGAAACACGGCAATACCGATACTCAAAATTTTTGTATGCAAGATCTAACTTTTTACAAATATTTGCAACACCGTTGAGCATGCCACCATTAGAAACAACAAAATAACGACCACACTGACCATTGTGATTAATACCTGGTGATCCAACATCTTCAAACGCCACCCGCAAACGATTTGGTTGACATTTTGAAAGCACTGCACGCAAATGAGCAAGTTGTTTTTCATTGGCACGATGCTTTTTGTCATGAAAGTCACTCAACCCGACAAAATATTTATAGTCGGATCCATTAAAAAGCTTCATAACCACAAAGTCATAAATAAAAGCTTGGCATGTAAAATTAAAAAAACTGAACGCAAAAATAGTGCATCGCAAAAAGATTCCCATAGCTCACCCCTGATATAACCGTTTCCCCTACAAAAAGAGTAAAAAACTAGATGGCTCAAAAGCAAGAAGTTCTCAAGAAAGCAAAAATCCCCGGCTTTTTGCCGAGGATCTCAATAATTTTAAAATTGGTAAAAAAACAAAAGCTACTCTTGTTTTAAGTCAACAGCAGAATCATTAAACGCAACTGCCTGGCCAACCTTGACACAATGGATCTTTTTTTCGGACAATTGGTCGACATGCTTATCCCACCACTGCTGAATTAATTTTATTGGGCTATCAAAATGTTCTACACCAAACGCATAGACTCCCCAATGCATTGGTACCATATGTTTGGCACCTAACTCCAAAAATGCTCGACCTGCTTCAGCTGCATCCAAATGCCAATCTTTTAGTAAGGCATGTGGCTCACAAGGGCCAACAGGCAGTAGTGCAACATCAATAATCGGAAAAGCTTGAGCGATTTCTAAATAATGACTGTCGTAATAAGAATCCCCGCCAAAATAAATATGAGAACCGGAACACTCAATCATCCAGCTACCCCATAAAGACTTATTTTTATCAAAAATTCCACGTTGGGACCAATGAGCAGCTGGCAAAAAACTAAATTTTATCTTTGCAGGTTCTTCACCAGGAAGATCAAAAGAACGTTGATCCCACCACATGTGCTCACAACAGTTTTTAAAATTTCGCTTGTCAAACCACGCCTTGTCACCCTGTGGAACCAAAATCATAACATCAGGATTTTTATCTTTGATTGCACACAGCGTTGACGCATCCATATGATCTATGTGATTGTGAGAAATCAAAACATAATCAATTTTTGGCATCTGCTCTAGCTTCACACCAGGAGGTAAAATTCTTTTATACAAAAGAGCAACATCACCAAAGATCGGATCTAATAAAATATTTACTCCGCCAACCTGAACCAAAAAAGAAGCATGACCTATCCAGGTAATAATCGGATGAATCGAACAACTGAGAGGACAGTACTTACCAATCCAATTAGCTTGTCCCGTCTGAGGATTAGACCGAAATAAAGAAAGCGACTGCAAAAGCATTTTTGCAGAACGGTAAAAAAAGCCGTGAGTCTTTTCATTCTCACAATTGTAAAAACAACGCCCACAACGACTCGGCCTACGAAATTTTTTCATATCACTCCCGTTTTTGCAAAAGAATACCCCTGTCCAGACAGAACGTCACGGATAGGGGAAATGGAGGTTATCTTTGTTTTTAGAAACCCGAATTTACCTCATCCAGGTCGAAATTTATATTAGTCAAAATGAGGATAAAAATCAACCATTATTTAAAAGATCTTCTCCATATTTTTTCCGCCATTCAAATTTAATAAAAAAATAGAAAAAAGTTAAACTGTTTAACCCTCTTAATAATTTCTATTAGAAAGATCTAAAAAAAGCTTCCTGTAGGCCCCGACCATGTCATTGATGCTAAACCTAGTCTCAACATCATTCTGGCCAGCTCCACCAATCTTTTTGGCAAAATCACGTCCCTGAGCAAGTTTACAAATTTTGTCGGCAAGTAAAACATCGTCACTTTTTTCAATCAATAGACCATTGACGCCATCTTTAATAACCGGATGACTACTCTCTACTTGCACTACCACACATGGCAAGCCAAATGCCATTGCCTCAAGAAGCGCGATCGAAAGACCCTCTGTGCCAGATGACTGTACAAAACAATCAAAAAACGGAAAATACCCATAAGCTGATTTGCCAACAACAAATGATACTTTTTTTTCAATTTCAAGAAAAACTGAAAGTTCTCGCAAAGATTGTTCATCCGGCCCCGTTCCGAGCAAGACAAGTCGTGCCTCTGGACATTTTTTATGCACTTGAGCAAAACTTGCAAGCAACAAGGGAAAATTTTTGTGATGGGTAAATCTCCCAACCGCACCAATAACAAAATGCTCTTGAGACAAACCAAGATCTCTCCTTGCAACCAACTGCTCTTTGCCGCGCTTGCGAATCACCTGCGCATCAACACCATTTTCTATAACCCAAACAGATTTTTTCTTTGATGCTGGCACAGCGGGTAAAAAAGAATTTGCAACGCTCTGAGAAACCGCAACAACATTGTCTGCAAGCCGCAACGTTGCCGTGTCAATTTTTTTCCGAAGCCAGCCATCTTGATCGATATGAGCATGGTATGCAGATACATGTGGAATTTTGAGCAGCTTTGCAAACAAACGACTAGAAACATTAGCTGCCCACAAAAGCGAGTGAACGCAATCTGGTTTTATTTTTTTCATGAAGCGAAACAAACGAGCAAAAAAAACCGGATCATACAGACAAGCAAGACCTTGCACATGGTACAGATTTATACCAAGCGCTTTGAGCCGTTGCGCACGCGGACCATTATGAAAAAAAATAACTTCGTGCTCAAACTCTTTGTTGCCCAACTTTTCTATAATGTCGCATAGAAGTACTTCTGCGCCACCAATTTTTAGGCTTGAGGTAATATGAAGGAGTTTTATCTTTTTCATTGCTTTTCAAAGAGTTAAGAATTTTTGGACAAGCCTTAATTTATAATATGAAAAAGTTCTGCCTCAACTTCTTTCATAACAGAACCCCAGTCGTCATTTCTTTTCTGCCTAAAAAGACGCATCGTAGGATATAACGGAGAATGACGCTTATCTTTCATCCAGCGCCAATCATGAGAAAATGGCAACATAACCCATACTTTTACTCCCAAAGCTCCTGCAAGATGGGCAATTGAGGTGTCTGCAGTGATTACTAAGTCTATATTTTTCATAACAGCTGCTGTATCCATAAAACTACCATACGTTCTGTCAAAAGCATTATTAAAGGTATGTATTTTAAAATCTTCTGGCATAGTATCAAGTTGCTCAAGACCATTTCTTTGCTGCAAACTATATAAACTCACATTTTCTAATTTGCCTAAAGAGTAAAATATAGAGAGAGGTATTGCTCTATTATTTTCTAAAACTTTTCCGGTATTTAAATCTCGATACAATTGCGGATCCCAACATATTCCTATTTTAAACTTATCATCCTGAGACAGTTTCTTTTTCCATTTTCTTATCAATATTTCATCCGCATACAAATAAGGAATATTCTTTGGCATATTATCTAAGCCTAATTTACATGCACGCCATATCCCTCCTGCAAAAATATGATAATCAAACTGATCATATTTTGTCCCCTTTTCAATTAACTTATCTATATATGGGCAGTTTGATAATAGCGGAATAATATTCCTTCTGGCCTCTACAACAACATATGCTTCTCTTTTTTTTACAAACTCACCAAACCGTATCCACTGGAACATATCCCCAAAGCCACCTTCATCACGAAGTAATATTACTTTATTTACCAAACTTTTTTTCCCATCCCAAAGTTTATCTTGGTATCCAGCATCTGTACGGCCTTTTCCATCCATCCCTATTTTATATTGATAGTCGAGTCCTTTTTTATAATCCCCCATCATAAAATAGCAATATCCCAGCTCTTTATATGCCATTTTACAGTCAGGTTTTAGTTGTATAACTTTCTTATAATTTTCTATTGCTTTATATATACTTCCTAGACCTTGATAAACTCTTGCTTCAATCAAAACAACAGAGTAATCATTTGGAAATTGAATAGACAGTCTTTCAAAAATGTCACGAGCCTTTTCATACTCTCTCAAACAATAATACTCTATTCCCAAATCATAATTTGCCTGGATATTATCTGGATTCACCTTAAGAGCAACCTCATAATATTTTATTGCCTGTCGTCTATCCCCTTTGTCTTTACATTCTCTCGCAAGGCTCACATAATATTTATCCGATCCTTCTGAAGCAACATTGCAAATCAAAAAATTAAAACTTGCCAAAAATGACAAAACCAAAGAAAACTTATTAATTTTCACAATTTTCCTCTGTAGTATTATTTCCCACCCAGTAAAAAGACAAAAACATCATTGTTTTTTTTCAAGCCTTTTTTTCAGATCTTTTTTATCAACCTTTTTTGTCGCCGTCAGCGGCATATCGTCAATAAAAATAAATGACCTTGGAATTTTGTACGACGCAAGATCTTTTGCACACAAGTCTCGCAACACTTTTGCCATCCCTTCCTTTTTTTTGCCAGGCTGCAACTGGACAAACGCCACAGGAATTTCTCCAAGTTGCTCATCTTGCTTGCCAACAACCCCAACAAACAAAACCTTC
>Ga0180433_10011323_pt1 | contig 10591 bp, 14 predicted proteins | sample SS_ome_8_FD_132980 | JGI IMG/M metagenome (GOLD analysis project Ga0180433, IMG submission 132980) | Hypersaline lake sediment archaeal communities from the Salton Sea, California, USA - SS_1_D_1 metaG | ecosystem: Environmental > Aquatic > Non-marine Saline and Alkaline > Hypersaline >...
ATGGGCGGCAAGAAGGGCTCTCACGCCATGTGTGTCCGGAAGATCGAGAAGGGCAACAAGGACGCTGAGAAGCACAACGACGGCAAGAAGAAAAAAGACCACAAGGGCATCGTCAAGAACCCGGAAGCTCTGTGCACTTGGCTAGAGAAGGAAGCTGATAAGGCCAAGAAGAAAGAAGAGAAGAAGGGCAAGAAAGGCAAGGGCAAAAAGGCCAAGAAGTAGGAGCTCCAGTGCAACGTCTCGCCGTCATCAAAAAATGCCGCGAGCAGGATTTAGACGACCGTCCAAAATCCAAGCAGAAGTGGTGTCTTTACACACATGACGGCAAGCGGTTGCTTGGACGTCATCCGTCAGAAGAGGCTGCGCAAAAGCAGGAACGGGCTATCCAAGTGAACAAGCACGGAAGCACACCGCCGCAGACTGTAAAGTACAAAGGAGCAACTTACGTATTGCGTGAGCCTCCAAAGGAAATTCAGTACAAAGGTGCCAAGTACGTTCTTGCTGGTCAGCAAGCTGTCATGTGGAGCCCCGAGCAGGGGGCCGCGGTCAACTTCGAGATCTTGGTTCGGCAATTCGACGACTTGAACGCGATGATTGCTGACGCTACTACAAGCAAGGACGACAGCGGCAACGACTACGTTGTGATGTGGTCGACTCCTCTTATGCAGAAACTCAAGGACATCGACAAGGCTCTCGAGGTTCTGCATAGAATCCACAAGCACAACTTGCCTAAGTAGAAATGCCGTCCACAGCGGAAATAAAGAAGACGCTTTCAGAACTTGACCTTTCCAAGCCTGACTCGATTGGTAGGTTCTACGTACTCGCTCTCGTGACAGGCCTCTCCCTTTCCCTGTCCGAGACCGAGTTCAAGTATGCCCCCTCAATCAAAGGCTTCTGCGTCAAGCTTCTGTACGGGCACATCCCTTCTATCTTCACCGTGGTTCAGCAGCATCGAAAAGAGCTCATGATAGAGCTCGGCGTACTACTTAAAAAAGGCCCCCGGATGTACCGCAAGTCGGCGCTCCGGGAGCTCTCTTCCTACGGGAAAGGCTCATGAGCACACCTTCCAAGATCAAATACCGCGGGGCGACTTACGTAAAAGCAGACGCCGTCCAGATGCGGCAGCTTCTCGAGAAGTCTAAGGTGTATTTGCAGGAACTGTTTGAGGTGTGGGCACGAGAGCCTACCAACTACAGTGGACTGAAACGCCTTTTCAGTGATACCGACCCCTCTTCTGTACAGGGCAGACTGGCTGACAAATTCTTGACAGACCTTGGCGGTATTGCTGAAGATATGGTGGATTTCAGCGAGATCGCAAGGGAACTGGCTGGAAAATGAGTGACCAAGAGCACACTGCTGGTAATGATGTGGATGTCGCTTCTGAAGAAGTATTCCCTCTTCTTGAGGTTGGCCAAGAGGTAGAGACCCCTCTTGGCTCTGGGCGCATTCATGACATCAGCTTAGTTGCGTCTGACTACGGTTCCCAGGTAGAGCTCGAACCCAGTATCCTGGTTGAGCTTGATGATCCGGATGAAGGCCTTCCCAAGATCATCCAGGTTTGCATGTGCAAGCTTGGGCTTGGTGACGAAAAGAAGGAAGCGCTCATTCGTAAAGAGTTTCATCGCTTGTGGCCCCCGATCACCGACGAGATTCCAAAGGACTCCAGAATGATCGTAGATGTTCAGAATGAGTTTGCGGAGGTCGACGCGCAACGTGTGCTGGACATCCAAGCTTTTCACAAGCTGTACCTTGGCTCAATGCAGGAACCCACCATCTCTCCAGAGGTGCTAGAAGCTCTACAGCTGGCTGCGTATAAAAAGTACGTGGAGTTATCAAAAGGTTCTGAGAAAATACGGGGACGGATGGGGGATGTTGAGGAGGGGATGATTGTCGAGAATTTGAAAGGTCTCGGCAGCGACTCTTCAGGTGTTGTTGTTAAGGTGAAGGAAGGCAAAGATGGTGTTAAAAAGCTGCTGGTCTTCCTCCCAGACGAAGATGAGCTTCGATGGGTAGCTGTTCCTGGCGATACCGAGTTTGACGGATACGACGGTCGAGAAGAGGTTGGCGTACAACCGCACATGTACGACCCAATGCGGTTGAACAGCCCAGAACTTCATCTCATCCGGGTGCTACCAGACACCTACCTTCCCAAGGACCCCAACTATCCTTCTAGCATAACCAACACAATTTGGCGTCCCACCATCCGTAAAACGCCTATTCGATACTACCACACCCGGGAGGGAGCCATGGAAGTCAAACCTGAGAATGACCCCAAGCGGGAAAAGAAAGACGACGAGCGCGAGTGGCCACAAGACCTGGTGAACTATCCAACACCTGATTTTGTACCCCACGAAGACCACATGGCTCCCTATGAGTCAGGTCTTCCTGTCTACGAGTACCGCGAGGATAAGCGCCATCCGGAGGCTCCAGAGTTTATCGAGCCAACGGAAGAGGTTGCAGGTAAAGCGGCCGACTTCTGGAAAGAGTACACCATGGCCCGCCAGCGTTATAATCCTGCGTTTGGCGCGCACCTCAATAAGTCTGTACACCAGTTCACCAAAGACTTCATGGCCTCTAACGACATGAAGAAAGAAGACGCTCTGGAGCTTCTCCGCTACATGGTGCAAGTTGGCTACTTCCCACCGAGTGTGTACGACTCCACTGTCGACAGCTTCCGTGCCGATGATACTGGTATGACTACCCGCACGCACTACACAGAAGATGCCTAGCCGACCTGAGCTCATACGGTTCCGTGGAGCCTTCTACCGCCGAGCGCTGGAGGAGGGGGAGGACCGCGATCTGGTTGAGCAGCGTCTCAAGGAGATTCAGCAGGAGGAGGGATACACCCCACCAAAGGTAGACCCTAAGGGTACTCCCGATGACGACCTTCGGCAGATGAAGCCCACCGCCGAACAGGTGGAAAAAGCTGCCGACTCGGCTCTAGACCTCCTTGTGGCTGCATCTGCGCACTCCGAGGACTTGATGCAGAAAGCCGGTATCAAGTACAAAGAGGACTTCATGTACGCCATGGGAGTTCCTGCGGAAAAAGAAGGTGCTGAAGAGGATGAGGGGTGGAACGTTATCGTTGGAGGCGATGAGGGCGTTGAGGTGAACTTCAATGTGAAGGAAGGAAACTTCACAGCTGATTTTCAGGACGAGCCCCTTGCTATTTTCGACTACAGAATATTTGATAAAGATGGTAGAGGATTCTGGAAGGGTCTCTGGAACTCCATCAAAACCGTGAGTGGCTTTGGTGGCCAGTACGAACTTCATGAGTTCATCTTCCATTTCTGTACGCATAACTTCGGCGCCACCGCGGATGACAAGAAGTTTACTGGTGAGCTCCTGGAAGCGGTAGGGTTCATTCAAAATCCTAGTAAAGTGGTCAAGCTTCAAGGCGCTGCCCGTGTGCAGAAGATAGAGGACAACATCGATGAGGTTGAGCTCCGTGACAACGTAGTCAAGCTGCTCGCCGACATTATGGAAGAGGAACAGGAGAATGCCCATAAGAGTGGTGTGCCTATCACTCGGTGGCAAGACCCTGAACAAGCCAAGCGCACAGTGGATCGCCTACGCCAAACGCGGTTTCTGACCAAGAAGCAGCAGGATGCCATTGTGAAGATCATTGATAGCGCTGGGGACGGGTATGACACCCTGATTCAGGAAGCTATCCAGCAGGCGCGTGGCGGCGTTCCCTCAGCTAAGGGTGTGACTCTCTCCGACCGGGTTGAACGCTACGTTCAACAACTGGCAGCCCATGAGGAGTACAGCGGCAAAGTCACGATCTACGTAGATGTACGTACAAACACCATCATCGCCGAGATCGACGCTCCGTACAAATTCAGGTACTACTTCAAGAAGCAGCCTGGTGGCAAGCTCGAGCTCGACCACGCCTCGATGAAGATGTGCGACTTCGAGTTCATCGTAAACACTGAGGATAACGCGAAGCAGCTGCTCACACACGACGTTACTTTCGGCATGGCCTACGGTGCTGCGGTCAACCCCAAGCGCACCAAGAAGTACGCCAAGAACGACCTGCAAGCACTCTACGAAAAGCTTAAAGGTCAAGCAGTTAAGGAACTTCACGGCGACGACGCAGGCGGCGAAGTGAAGAACCCAATGGGCTAGATTACACCACCTTTTGTAGTGTACACTACAACTAGATCACCCCGCCTCAAGCCCCTCCACATATTTTCCTTCCCAAAAACTCGTAACTCACCAAAATCATTAAACTCATCGTTCTAACTTTTTCTTGACACCTCCCGTACCCGTTCTATACTGATCCCCTATACCGGATTTCAGACGACTGGCTTAGTTGAGTACCTGGACCCAATGCTGCCCACGCGGAAGGTCCTCAACAACTCTCGGGGGTTAGAAACGTAATGGCTGAAGCACTGCGTGCTCGCATTCTGCGAGTGACGAACGGAGAACTAGTGCCCGACCTCACTACGAGGCGGATCCAACGACTAATTGCTCTCTATTCCTGCAGAATGGTCTCCGCACGAGACTACCGAAAACTGGTCAAGTACATCTTCCCAAACAGCTACGACCTGCAACAGAACCTCCTCACACTGAAGGATTTTCTGGATCACTCCACCACCAGAAACAATATTTTTCGGGCTCTTTATGCAATGGCCAACTCAGAAGAGCTCGATGACTGCACCCTCCTTAACATCGGCTTGAACCACAGTCTCGAACCCGACGACCTACAAGTCCTCTACCGCATCTTAAACGAACGCGAACGGCAAGCTCTTGCTACCTTGGACACTCCACCAGGGGAGTGGACCACAATACAAGTACAAGATCTACTGAAGCGTGTAGATCACATCATTAAAAACTACGCTAAGAAATATCTCACCTTTGTACTCAAGCACGACGAATCCATTGACACCATTGAAGATCTAGCTGGGGAGCTTCGCACAGCTGCTGTACGTGTAATTCGTGAGTATGAGGTACAGCATTACAACGATGACCGCATGATTAAAACGGTTGTGCGCTCTGTACGCAACCATGCCGTGAACATGGCTGAGTCCTACGGGCGAGAAAAACGCGCCCCGGTTGTCAGGATTAAAAAGTGCGAGCCCTTTCGGCTCGCTTGGTACCTGAACATCCAAGATGGCTCCATTACACAAGTGCAAGTACGGCCTGACAAGAAGGCTCGGGACCGAAAAGGCGATGACTTGCGGATCATTGTACGGGATCCATACCATAACCGAATGATGCGCGTACATCTGAAGCGTCTCTATGAAACACGAGAAGAAGCGCTCGAGGCGCACCAGAAACGCCAGCGCGGTGAGTACAGCAAGCGAGAACGGTACATAGACCTTTCTCCGCAGCAGCGCGACGAGTTCCAAACTACGTCGATGTCCATCTACAAAAAAGTGGATGACGACAACTCCACCGAGCTCGTTGACCGCCTTCCTGATGAACGTGAGACGTTCGCAAAGCCTGATGAAACCAACTACAAACAGCTGGTCTGCACGGCAGAAGTTCACGCCCGGGAATTCGCTACGCTCATCAACGACCCCTACGACCCGTTCTTCCTATCCTTCGCAGAAGAGCAAGGGGAAGATCCTGCAACTTGTGATTGCAGCCGTCTTGGGAATTTGGTATGCTCCTACCTCAACACCACAAAGGAGGAGGTGCGCGCCGAACTTCTCAACACTTCAGCAGAGCTCTGGACTAGTGCTCAACTGAAAGCCCTAACAACCGGCGTGCCCGTCTAGGCACAATGAAACTCAATCACCTCGTTTTTCACACCGCAAGTATCGCTCCAGATTGGCCCGGCTCGGGATTCCCACCAGTCAACTACCACCGTGTAGTTAGCTTGTGTGGGGTCCACCTTGTCGGCACAGATGCCTCGGTCTTCACAGCTACCCTTGATAAAAAGGACATCAAGGAACGTGACGTTGTGAACGCTTTCTTCTCCGAGGTAGGTGAAGGCCAGTCTTTGGTAACCTTCTACGGTTCATCCTACACGATCCCCCTGCTCACACAGCGTGCGGTCTACCACGCTGTCCCAGCAAAAAGCTACTACCAACAACGAGAGTTCTACGACGACCCCGTCAAGGGGCACATCGACATCTCGTACTGGCTTTCCAACTTTGGCTCATCAGGTACTCTGAACTTCGACGCACTGCTGCGTACCTGCGCTCTGCCACCTAGGAAGAAGGGAGACGTCGCTGAGCTTTTCCGCACTGGAAAGATTGGTGTGATCCGAGACGAGCTACAACTCGATGTATTGCTCATGACCATGGCGTTCCTTCGCATCTACTACGTCACCGGGGACATCAACCTCAAGACGTTCCAGGGCATGGGTAAGAAGGTTCTGGAGTCTTTCCGCAGCGTAAACCTTTGCAGTGCCTACCTCGACAATATGGCGGTCGCTAAGTACTTCCTAGCTGCCAAGAAATAGGCGTGCTGTAAAACTCGGGGGAGTTATGCGTATAGCTAAGCGTATTCGAGTGGATAAGTATCGGCTGGTAGGTGTATCTAGAAAGGGGAACGTATTTCTAGGGTATTTCAAGCCCGGAGATGATGATCCTACCTGGTCACCGCTAGCCGGCATACTATCCTCTCCAAGATTTTCACGTTCTGTGAAAACATTGCTGCGGCTCTCCGTGGGAGGATGAGGCTACTGATGGATAGAGAACAACTACTTGAAAAACACAAAGACGCTATCCCTGTATTGGATAAAGGTTTCGTACGCCTTGTGGATGTAATGGGCAACGACGCCGCCATTGTGCAGGCGGCCAGAGTTTCCTACGGTGACGGTACCAAAAGTGTACGTGAAGACCGTGGGCTGATTCGATACCTGATTAGGCATCGTCATTCATCCCCACTAGAAATGTGCGAGATAAAACTCCACTGCAGAATGCCTATTTTTGTGAGCCGCCAGTGGGTGCGTTAAGCCGATGACCACAGAAGAAAAGGTCAGTATTACGTGGCGCACGAAAAACTCCGTGAACTGCTGGGACACCCTAAGAGCCCTTCTGGCCACAACGTAGGACGCAAGTCTAGGCGTGACGGCTCAAAAACTAGAAGGGATACGTAGTATGGGCAATCAGCAGCCAAGCTGCCTAGGAATAGGCAGAAGGTTCAACGACTAGGCTATGGAGTCCCAATGCCAAAGGGTAATGGACGGTAAAAGCCCACGAGCGCGGAGCGTAGGAATCTTCATCCTACGATGATATAGTCTGGACTGCGTGGAAACATGCAGAGCAAGAGGATAAAGAGCCTCTTGGTTAACACAAAGCATCGCACGGCAAACGTGAATGAGTATTCCGCTAGGTACTCTGAGCTCCGCACAGATTTCTACGTACCACCTCTTGAGCGCATCAACCCACAAGGCGGCGTGAGTAATCAGAGTAGCGACGAGTCTACGGTTATGGAGGGCGCCAATAAAATCCGCCTCGAGATGGACGCCATGCAGACTGGTGGTTTCGAGGATTACAAGGAGCTCCTTAAAAAGGGGCTTTCCAGAGAGCTCTCTCGGGTGGTTACTCCCATGGGTACCTACACGGAGTGGTACTGGAAGATTGACCTGCACAACCTCCTGCATTTCCTGAAGCTACGGATGGACTCTCACGCTCAGTGGGAGATTCGACAGTACGCCAACGCCATCGCGGAGATCGTGAAGGATTGGGTGCCTCATGTTTGGGAGGCGTTCGAAGACTTCGTGCTGAATGCCGTTACGTTTAGCGGACCGGAGATCAAAGAACTTCGGCGCCTTCTCCTGCACAAAACGAAGTTAGATACTGGGATGATCAACCGGTATGATCCTTCCGTCCCATTGGAGTCTGCAGAGTCAGGCCTTAGCAAGGGTGAGATGCGCGAGTTTGCAGAGAAGCTGGAGAAGGCTACTTATATTTCCTACCAACTGTGGACGGACTACAAACCGGAGAAGTGAAATGTATTTACGGTGCCACAACTGCGACTGGGAACAGGACGACTTCTGGACTGAGGGGAAGCATCCGTACCATCCGTTCATCAGAAACGATGAGCTAGTCTTGATGCTTTTCGAGCTCGACAAGCCTCTCAAGCAAAAGTTTGGTGAGACTTTTCACCTGGAGTGGGGTAGGGAAGCGGGGCTTGAGGACGCTAACGTACGCGACTACCTACTCTACCGGCTGGACGTCATGAAAGCGCGTATCAAGGAGATGCACTGGGCGACTTATGAAGAGTTCAAGAACGACCCGAATAAGGTGTGCCCGAAGTGCGGTGAGCGCAAGCTCAATTTGGACTAGCTACCACAGCCGCTCCTTCGGGTCTTGCCCATCCTCGAGGCCGAGGATTTTCACCAGAGCTCGAATCTCAAACTCGTAGTCATCGGCTCGCTCCCAAGCCGCCCCACAGACCAAGCACTTCACCTTCCCATCTTCACTCTTGAAGTGGCGCGTCCCGCAGCTGGGACAGACTTGGCAAGTCTGGCAGACGTGCGGAGCTCGCTCGAGCTCATTCCACGGACTGTCTTGCCGGTGCACCACCTCGCCTGTGCAGACCTGGCAGATGGGGGAGGCCTCGTTCTGGTGAGCTCTGAACCTCACCATCTCTGCCTCGAACTGCTCCTCTGAGTGCCAGATATTTCCACAGGTAGCACAGAGAACACGCTCTCCCGGCACCCCCTTGGCCACATTGACGTAGCCTCGCTTAGAAAGGGTGTTTTGGGCTTCACAGATGGGGCAAATACTCAGGTCAGACATGATGTTCCTCCGTATGATGTGAGCTCTTCAGCTGCTCTACAGAAGATTGTAAGATGTCGGACCCAGGGTGTCAAGGTGGGTCAGTGTAGGGAATTGTAAGACGAAGTAACCTTTGAGAAATTAGCTACGGCGTCTACTTGCTGTACGCCGCTATCTAGCAGCACAGCATTGTCTGGACGTTCAACATGGAAAACTCGAGCTAGCGCGTACGAGCCTGTTGGAAGGTAAAACTGCAACGACCATATTTTGTGCAGTGGATTATTTAGCGCCACCCATTCGTGGCTGTACTTGACGTCGAAATATTCTATTCCCATGCACGACGGGTTGATCCGCACTCTCAGCTCTATCCGTTTCTGATTAACCCGCGGTTCTGCACATACATGCGTGGGGTCCACCCTACGGATAAATTTCTCAGAGTCGGGATTTGGTGTGAGGAGTACTGACGCAGAAGGAACTTCCGGCATGTCGACACCGTACACATCAAAGACCACGCCCGACATTATACAACGGTAGTCTAATGCTACTACGGTGTTCGTACGCATCAGTTCACCAAACGATCTGACCCTCGGCTGAAAGCTTCTGACCAATTGACTGTCAGCGCTTCAGCAAGGTCTTGGATGAAGTCTGGGTTGTTCTCTTTGCATAGGCGCCTTAGGAAAATTGGAATGGCCAGCTTCATCAAGGAGTCCATGGCATAATTGAAGACAATCTGCCCGGCTCTCACCTGTTCGCCCTTGTACCCGTTTTCTTCCAGTAGGCGTACGGCTTCTTCTAAGTCGTCACTATTTCCTAGCGCTTCTATCAGCGCCTGCTTGAACTCCACAATGAAATCTAGCTGCCGGGAGATGTCGTCGTCCACAAGAGTCATCATACGAGTACCGTCTTTCCTTCGTTCGTGAGGTGGGGAAGGAGCTTCGCCCACATGGTGAAAACAAACGGATCGTCCGTTTCGTTAAGAGGCTCCAGTGTCCAGTGTGTAGACCCCTCAGCTTCCAGGCGGCTACCGTCACCTTTGGCTTCACCCTGCTCGAGGTCGGTAACGTCCACCGCGTACAGGTAGTAGACTGTGTCTGTAGACTTCGTAGCTCTACAAGTACCCAACTCAATAAGTCGGCCCTTGTCAACAGAGTAACCCGCTTCCTCTTCCAACTCCATCACGGCCGTGTCTCTTGGGTCGAAGGTTTCATACCCTCCCGTGATTGAGCACTTAACGCTACGGAACCCCCACGCTGGACACACTTCTACACGAAGAAGAAATTCAATGCCCTCCCGAGTCTGCCGGTAAGGAAGGATCGCAATGATTTTCCCCTTACACCGCCGCTCATGCAAATAGCTGTAGCCGTTCACTCCGCGTTCAGGCCACTTTACCTCAATGAGCTCTACCCAATCGTTCTGGTAGAGTGTGTCATATGTAGGTGCTTTCCCCATCAGAGCTTCTCCTGTCTAGGCTCGTCCTGTGGCGCCGCCTCTCGTAACCAGTCAATCCAGTATATCCACTGGTCTGGTACCTTATTCTTCTGTATGGCCTCTACCAGCAGCGTCGGCATCCAGTTTGGACGTTTCGGCCGCTTGAGTAGTGGCATATCAGCCTCTTCTGGCGTTCGATCACTCTTGCGGTGATTGCAAGGTTCACATGCGGCTACAATGTTGGTCCACGTGGTTTTCCCTCCCCGCGAGCGAGGTACCACGTGATCGTACGTGAGGTTTCTTTCCTTGAAACGCTTTCCACAATACTGACAGCGAAATTGATCTCGAGAGTACACGTGCCAACGATCCATCGGCACCTGCTGCAGAAATCGATGCTTGTTGCCAACTAGCCGCACCACTGCAGGCATCTTCATGTCAAGGTGCTTCGACCGAAGTGGTGTATCGTAGCTGGCCAAGATTTC